>Ga0131853_10003628_pt1 | contig 27708 bp, 19 predicted proteins | sample TergutLab28metaG_FD_92764 | JGI IMG/M metagenome (GOLD analysis project Ga0131853, IMG submission 92764) | Labiotermes labralis P1 segment gut microbial communities from Petit-Saut dam, French Guiana - Lab288 P1 (version 2) (version 2) | ecosystem: Host-associated > Arthropoda: Insects >...
AAGAGATGGTTTAGGAGGTAGGATTCGAACCTACAATCTCTCAGTTATGAATCTGGAATTCTACCGCTCATCCGCCTCTTCTTCAAATAACGAAGTCTTAAACAATTACTATAAATTTAAAAACAGCGCTTTAGCTCCATATTGTAAAAAGTTAGTTATAATTAAAAATGGCGGACTTCAAAGTTAGGTTAAAATATAAAAATAGCCGCCATGTTGTAAAAAATTTGAAATATTAAAAAATAGCACGCTAGCGGCCATATTGTAAAATGGCAGCTTTCAAAATTAAACAGTTGCGTTCGTCAGCCATATTGCAAAATTGCACCCATCCAAGATGGCGGCCAAATAGTTGCCACACTGTCTGCCGGTCAAAACGAAAGGTTTAAAGGCGGCAAGCTGTCTGGGAGTAAAATAATTTGTATAATAAGTAGATCAATTCATATTAGTCAATGTCGTATGAATAATAATTAGATAATTTGCGTATCTGTCAAGGCCGTATGAATATCAATTAGAAAATTTGCTCATCAATCAATGCTGTATGAATATCGATTAGATTATTTTCATATTAATTAGGTCATTTCGAATTAATTGAGGGAGGGGAAATTCATTGACTTACTTCCGGGTATGAAAGGATTGTAACGTCATATCCTGTCGGTGTTGTGGCACCCTATTTACTGGCCTGCACCTGGGGTTCTCACAGCGGTAGGTTTTTCTGACCTGGAATTTGACCCTGCGTCACTGGTAAATGGTTCTAGGCGTTTCGAAAGATAGTGTCGCCTTTGTCTACAAGAGTTCCAGGTTCATGAAGTACTGTGCTAGATGGACCTACAAGTCTTGCAGATGAGGGCGGTTCGTTCCTTCGAAACATCGCGCACCGTTCATCCAGCGACACATCGTCGCATCTTCGTCTGCTCTCGAATGTGTGTGCCGTACTCTTTTTCCATAGTTTCAAGTAAATTGTTTTCTGTTTATTGTCCCACAAATAAGGTTGGTTCTGTCTGAATTGTGGTTCCGTTGCGATATAGCATTTAGCCTGGCCACATAAGGCGTACTAAAAGATCCGTTTTAAAAACGATGCATTAAGCCATGAAAGCTAAACTCTGTATCTGTACTTCTGGCTCGCCTCGGAGCTCTGGTAACCAGCTGGATGCCACCACATACTGACTTTATTATGAAGTGAAGAAAGGCCAGCGATAGGTTGGAGTAATCAGTAACAACGCTGGGGCCCTGCAGGCGATGATGGTAACGTAGCAACAAACGGAACGGCCGTGCAGAGAGGTCATGCGGTGATTTTTGTGCCTGAGTGGGTTCGTGTTCTTTGTTACACACGAAGACGCAGGTCCTTACTTCAGAAACAGAAAATAAATGCAACAGAGACAGACCACTTCGGTGTACAATGACTGCTGCATCTGGCTTTCGGCATTGCACAAATGCAGTACTGAGGCGAATGTGAAGCTGCCCTGTTCCTAAGCACCTCGCCATTAATGCGTGTGGAGGAATATTTCCACTTATTCTTAGCTCCTGCCCTAGGTTGAGGTAAGGTTATGTGGCTAGTTTCAAGTTTCGGCCCTTTTGCTCCCGCAGATGTTGCATAACCGACGACGCTGTGGCATATTCTCTCACGTTGTGGACAGAGCTATGCCACCTCAGTACTCGTAAAACTAATCGCATTGGCACATAGATGTAATTGCAGTTGCACCACTCCAGAAGAGAGGGCTTTATTGATTGGGATTGCCTTGCGTGTTCAGTTGAAGCCTCTTCAGAACCCACAGTATTGACTTCAGTACTGCACGTTCAGCCAGCGGCCAGTGTTTCTTCGTCCCTTTAAAGGCCGAGGATAACCTGTATTACATATGCGGATTCGGTTCATATCGCGCAGTAAACACTCCGTCTGTTACAAAAACCAATCAGTTAATTCTTTATAGGGAAATAATCGCTTTGTGTTCTGAGATTCATACAAAACAGAACACATATGCAGAATTTATGAATGTTAAGCCTGACGTTACATGAATTGACCTTTAGGCTCTACAGGGTAAAGTAGTATGCATACCGAATCAACTGCTTTCAAGCAATTAGTTTCATGCCACATGAACTAGTTGCATGAAAGCTGTTTCTTTGAACGAGTTTCTTTGATGTGCTGCCACCTGAGACACTTGCACATTTCCCATGCATCGCATCGCTTGGTTACCTACGAAAAAACATGCGAACTGTAGCACGTGTAGGATATACCGGACAGGAAATGGCGTCTTCATAAATGCTGTGAAAATTGTTTGGAGCCCATGTCATTAACCGAAAGCTCTCTGAATGTGTTGGCGATAAAAATCCACGAAAACACAGAGAAGAACTTCATTGTGTTTTGTGTGGCATTTCTTCTCTGTTCCTTCCTTCTATTCCATTAGGATGATGTTTCGGGGGGGGGGGGGGGTTTAAATCAGCATCAGCACAAGAAAGGTCCCGTGCTGCAGTAAACAACCTTCACAAGAGGTTGCATTTAGTGCTGATCCTCAGCCAAACTGAAGGAGCAAGACGACGCAGATAAGGTGAAACATATCCAGCGTGTTACACATGGCACTGTAGATGAGTTCCTTAAAACTTTGAAGACAGAATTTAATCTTAATTACTGTATATTTAAAGATTCAGTTCGTACCGCGCAGTAAACATTCTCCGTGTTTGTTATAAACACAGATCAGGTAGTGTTGTATAGGGAAGTAATCGCTCAATGGTAATTTTATTAACCGCATTGATTGTATTCAAGAATGCTACACGTTTCGGTCTACGCGACCATCTTAAGGCACAAATTTACGTGAACAAGTGAAAGGCGTTGGAATTTGTGATATGTCGTAAATTTGGCAAGTGTAACATTGGTGTATTAAATATTTTATGCTGTGTATCTTTTTATTATTAAGACCATGCTGCATTGTTTCTTATTTAAAATATCTGTTAAATGTTCTTCCCAAACTATGTTCCGTTTGGCTTGCTGCATGCACACCCTCTCATGTGTCCGATACGTTATAGTGATATCTGTAATGAAGATAACATTGCTTAATGTACTTAATAATCGCCGTTTGTCCTGAGATCCACACAAAACACATAAACGCACTGTGCGGGCAGAACTTAGAATTTGTGAATGTTAAAAATGGTGGTACATAAAGTGACCGCAGGGCTTTACGGGGTTACAGTTTGTGTATTTCTCAAACGTTTGTTGAATTCATGCTATTAGTCGTAAAATTCAAAGTCGCCCATCAACGCCGACACGCGATTAGTTCGTCCCAGTCTGTCCCTTTTCACCCCTGTATGACGCACCTGCTATTTGCTGAATAAGCTGCCATCCGCAGGTGATAGGGGGTGGTCTTTCGGCTTCTGGGGGTTGGGCGTGGGGCTGACAAACACTTATGTATGACATTATAAACAACACAGTACTCAGAAGTTTGTCACTACTGTATTTGATTTTCCTTCAATATGTTCCCGCCTACACTGCCACCTTCGGACATAACAATAAAATGTTCACTGGGGGGTACCCCGGTTTACATATACAAGCTTATCCTATGAGATATACTCTGGTATAGTATGTAGTAAAGTTTATGAACGATCAGTCGGTGAGTGTGCTCGATTTGTAGGAATGGTACTGTAGTTGGGATTCGCACTGTAGACCAGTGAGTCTTCACCTCTGTGTGGAGGTACCGCTCCAGTTTGTCTTGACCCTGACTGAGAGCTTAGTGTCCTGCCTTGTCCTCTTGTAACACGTTTTGTACGTGCAGATGGCTGAGTGCGCCCCAGACATGGTGTGGTTGCGAGAGTGCAAGGAGTTTCATCTACACACTTCAGCACAGCACTTGCCCAGTCGGATTCTCCCCATAAGTTGTCAAAATGTGACTTTGTAATCGTTAGAACTAGACTGTGTGTTATTCACGTGGACATGACTGGTTTCTTATTTGTATTTCTTGCAGTCCTTGTGTGGTGTGTCACCAACACGTCATAGTCAATGTTAGTCGCTCTGTTGAGCATGTAGCCTTGTGCAGACAGTCCGTAGCTTGTCGTGCCGCTGCTGACAGTGGCAATTCCCATGCCCTACTTGTTCGATGTTTATGCCATGCAAGCATTATTGTCAGACTGTAGCGCTGTCTGGGCTCGTACGTATGTTAGGGCATGGAATGCTGAACAGTAGCGCGTGTGTAAAATAGAGGGCATTGATGAGAAATGTGGAAGGAGAGCTCAGGGCAAGGATAGGACCAATGTGTACGCAATAGGGATGGTTCTTAACCACCTTATGCTTCTTGTTTGCATTATTATCTTTCTCTACGCAAATTTTCCTCTTTATTCTACAATTACTATTACTACTACTACTACTACTACTACTACTACTACTACTACTACTACTACTACTGCTGCTGCTGCTTCTGCTGCTGCTTCCGCTGCCCCCATGATTCTGTAAATCCTCTCATTCATAAGACTGGTTGCACACTGCACCAATATAGTGTGTGTGTGTGTGTGTGTGTGTGTGTGCGCGCGCGCTTTGCGTGTAAGGCCGGCCGCTCACGAGCGATTTTAATCGTTGCGACTATCGTGCTGCGCAATTGAAACATAGGGTAGCGTATGGAATTGCATGCACGGGCGACTATTTAATCGTGGCGATTAAAAAAATAGCAGCATGTTCCATTTCAAGCGTGACACGATTGTCGCTTGACGACTGCTAGTGCAAGTGAAACACACACAAATAAATGTGTGCGCGCCCACGGGCCACTGTCGCCACCTTTTTCTCTTTGTGAAACCAACGCCGTCCACTGCCAAAGAATTTTCTTCTGTTATGGCGTTCGAAGTTCGATTGTGAAATATTGACTTCGGAAATTGAAAGACGTCCTGCTCTGTACGACTGTTTGCTGAAAAAAAAATGCAGCGGATAAGGGTCTGAAAAATACACTGTAGGGAGAAGTGTGCGTGGCAGTCGTTTGTTTCTGAGTGCAGCCAACTGGACGGACCAGAGAAACGGAAAGGCAAGCAGAATTGTTTTAATATCTTTAATACAAATGCTCAGGATTACATTAATCTGTTGTAAAATACAAAGATGTTTAACCTAACAATGGAAACTTACCTTAGATGAAAGCTGCAATTACCTTGTGATAGTTAAAACAGGTGAATACTTTTTCAGGGTATGTCAGACTCCAGACCACACGTTATCATACTGCCACAGAACAGCTCCGTGTGGTGACGTAAAATACTTGGCGAAAATTTAGTGGCTCACATGCCGTCCTATGATGTTTCCTCTTATACCTGGAGCATGAATGCTTTCGAAATTACTGTCATACAAAGTACCCTCTAGCTGCAGCCTAACGTTTCAGCGAACGAAATTGTTCAATTTACAGCAAGCAGTTACTATGTTATCGCAAAACTGAGGAGTTACATCGAATGGTCTGTGAAAAATCCTCCATTTATTTGCCAGAATACCAAATGCACATTCGTTGTTGAACGCATAGATTCCTATTCGGGTAGGGCCGTAACACATCTGACAAGGTGAAAGCCTCGTCACCCACCATCACGAATGGCATGCATTTGCCATTGTTGTCACCAGGCAACGGCATGCTGCCTGGGATTCCCAGTTGATTCAACTCCAGTTTCCTTTCTGTGTTTGAATTTTTAAAATCACTGGATTAGCTAGACTTTCAATTTGCTACAGTATCTACTGCGATAAGACAGTAGTCTGCATCTACTAAAGCCAAGAGTAAAACTGAGAAGTGTTTGTTGTAATACAACAGAGATCTACTCCCAAACGGCATTTTAATTCGAACGTGTTTCCCATCCACAGCACCCACGCAGTTCCAGAATTGCGTTCTTCCATGAAAATCGTTAGCTATGTTCGCCCAATCATCTTGTGTCTTTTCAGAAATTTCTGTTGTTTTCAAACAATTCCAAATACCGTCGCGTCAATCCCTGACAATTTTCCGAACAGTTGTTACCCCTAGGAGGTATTCAGAATGCAATGAAGCAAAACTGTTACCCGTTGCTAGATACCTGTAACCGTTTTTAATAACACCATTTGGTTATTGAGTAACCTCATTAAGCCTACTCTTTACAACTGATCCTAAAATGTGTGTGTGTGTGTGTTTTTACACTTTATTGACAGAATTTCAGCGAAAGTGGAAGAATATGAGAGACTGCTTCTGAAGAAAACATCATATACAAAAGCGCAAATGAAGTCTTGCTGTCCCTCGTACCAACATTTATAACGTGAACGATGACCAGATGTGTTGGGCAAAGACGGAAATGCTGGGCATTATGAGGGCAGCCAAATTGTGGTGTTTCAGCCACAGTATGCGCAGTGTTCTACCGCAACCGCCATCTTTACCACAGACGTATGATTATAATTTCTAATTCCAGAACATATCTACAGTGTCAAATATACCAAAAAACAGAACTGTAAATTCCCCAGATGTACCGGATTTTTTTATCCAATCACTCATCCGAATTTTTGGATTCTTGATAGAACTGTAATGAAAAATTAATATTCTAAATTCTTGGATCTGTTCCAGATAAAACTATAATGAATAAGAAGTGTATCAAAAACAAGACAGAATTGTTCGTTTACCTCAGTGCCACTGCTAATCTCTCTTCTGACGGCACGGACTTTATCATTCTGGTACCTTGAAACGTAAGATTTGGACCAAGCAAAACCAGTAGTTTAAATATGTAAATTAAATATCTCAGCAAATCTAATTAAATGTCTAAAAAGGTTTGTGAATGAGAATTCAGGTGATCGTGCAGGGAGTAGGGTTTTCCTTTAAGTAATCTTTTGACTCTTCATTGGATGTGCTCATGCTCAAAACTTCTTTCTTTTTTAAAGGCTTCCCTTTCGAAGCAACAAAGCACACACTAGCGCTATATCCTTTCAGTCCGTGAAGTAACTGAATCACTGCGCGGAGATTGTCGCTCTAGTGCGCCGTCTCGCATTAAAAGTCGCCAGCGTCTTAAATGGCTGCTACGATTGTCGCAGCGATTAAAATCGCTCTGCGCGGCCGCCCTAAGGAAGAATGTTCATTTGCACAATTCTGACAATTGTGCTGACTCGGCGTTTAGCTGTAAATGGAACTTGCCTGAACACCATGTCATAGAACTTCCCCCTCTCGTTACAGCATAATTCGACCCCTGTAGTCCCTACCCCAATGTCACTCCATGCGCTCCCTTCACAGAAAATTCCCATTACTACTGTATGTAACGTTACTGACCGGCAAATTCGTGAAGCTCATTAAAATGTTGTCTCTTTCATCATATTGAGTTTTGTTGAAATGAGGCTTCTTTCCGACGGTCCCAGTGGCCGTGGGGTATAAAGTATGGATTTGCGGCTCCTCGCTTGATGGGATTGCGGGTTCGAATCCCGCTGAGGTCAGGGATATCTGTCTCTTGTGTGTTCTCGGGTAGAGGTCCCTGCGACGGGTTGATCGCTCGTTCAGATGAGTCCTACCGTTTGTGGTGTGCCTGAGTGTGATCGTGAAGCATCGATAATGAAGAGGCCCTGGCCCTCTAGGGTCTGTTGCGCTGGGGAAGACGAAAAAGACCCTTCATCCTCTCACCTTCTCACTGCTGTATCCGACGTCAAGATTGTAGCGTCTCGTCAGGAACTTTTGTGTGGTTTCCAAATTCTAAACTAATTAAAAACTTGTGTCTTGTGTTTCGCGTTTGTGCTGGAATGAAACAGAACTCTTGAGTACTTTATAACAATCTTCTGCTTCTGATGTCTTTCCGATTTAAGAAATTAATACGAATTAGACTCTGACGTTCAGGCAGCTTGCTTCTTCCTTTGTAATTGCTGTGTCCTAGTTAGAAGGTCTACGCTGCTTCAGCAGGGGCAAGAGCAAAGTTAAATATAACACCAGTGGTGTACTTTTGCTTTTTAAATCCCATGTTTGCTTTTCCTTGAACAGAATGTTTAAAAATATTTCCAATAGATGATGTGAGATTTGAAAGGATGTACAGGATGCATAGCGTGCATAGGGTGTGTAGGATGCGTGCCCTGGGAGACTTCAGGTTCCCAGAACGGTGTTGTTGAGGGTGTGAGAGCCTGTATCTCGTAAAGCAGTCGCGGGCAACAAGCATTCTAACCGTCAAGTATAGCGTCACATCCCAGAAGACTCGAGTCCTTCCCGATCCGTGTCTTCTTACAGGTTACTTAAAGACTTTACGGAACAGTGCACCGCTTTATTAGCTGTGAACTAGTACTCGTACGTTCCAAACTAATTTCTAATAGCGCCCTATTAGTTGGTCCAATAGACTGCTGGTGTCCAGCGAATGGAGCGGCTGTTTTCACTGACTGTGGACCGCATTACGTACTTGTTATATTCTGAAGAACTGTAAATTTTAGTTGAAACATTCATAATAAGTTCAATAATTTTAATTCTAATCAATTTTTATGAGCGAAAAGTGTGTGCTTTGCTGCACATTAGGAATTTTGTACTAACAGATTTCGCCGCTTTTGGGTAAGGTAAGAGATTTGTGTTGATTACAATAAATCAAACATAATATTGTGCTGGATTTATTGTAATAAGTAGTTCTGAAGGTACACGGTCGAAACGTCCTATAAAGTGTACTACAAAACTGTATCTTTATCTGAAATAAATAATCACAAAGCCTTCGAAGATACACACGCGCGCGCGCGCTCGCACATACTCGTAAAAAACAAGTTTGGAAAATACATTTATTCCAGATATGTACGAATCTAGTTTGGAGTACGGTTTTGCGTTTTTCTAATTTCCCACCATGTTTCAGTTCTGTTGTGTTGATATGAAATTTATAGTGATTAGTCCTTCGTACTGTAGCGTTGGCAGACACAGTCCTTTGTACAGTTACATTCGACTAATACATATGCTGTATTCTCTATTATTACGTTTTTAGGCAGGTTCGCGGAATTGCAAAATCGACTGTTAGCTTCGCCATGTCCGGCCGTCCGTCTGTCTGTCCGTATGGAACAGCTCGGCTTCCGCTGTACGGATTTTCATGAGATTTGATATTTGAGTATTTTTCGAAAATCTGCTGAGAAAATTCAAGTTTCATTAAAATCTATCGAAAAAAACGGGTACTTTACATTAGACCAATATGCATTTTTGATAATATCTCGCTCATTTCTTCTTAGAATGAGAAATTTTTCGGGCAAGATTTGTAGAGAAAATCAAAACGCACATTTAAATATTCAGGGACTTTGTTTCGAAAATCGTGCCCTTTATGACGTAATGTGGAAAAATATTTAGAGCCGGACACACCACAGATGACAGTACGGCACATGCGCATTTCACGCTACGTACCTAAGGCTACAAACGCACACTCAGAATATGTAATAATTATTGCTTTTTACTAGAGCAGTGGTTGCACGAACGTGGCTCAGTGTTACGTTATACGTACATTGCTGTCTTGTAAGTCGTACGAACAGTCTGTGAAGGATAATGCGTTCTGGGGTGCCATCTAAAGGACGCCAATCTTTGTTTGCGTCAGTTACGTAACCAACCAACTGACTGCGTGGAGCGGAGTCTTTCTTTTGAACCTGGCAGTTCCTTGTCTAATCAAGAAATGCCCCACATTTTATGGAACCCAGATTTTCATTATCGTGCTCATAACAGCCCGCCCCAAGGCCTTTTGTCCTCTACGAGATCAATCTAGAACATGCCGTCCCATCCTATTCTTTAAGATCCATTTCAGTACCCTCCCATATACTGTACGCCTAGGTCTTCGAAACAGTTTCTTTGCCTTAGGTTTCCCACATATGTGCTACATCTCATCCTTCTTGATATGATCACCCAATAATTTTTCTTGAGCAGTACTAAACATGAAGTTGCTCGACTTGCAGTCTCCTCCAATTTACTGTCATTTCTTCCTCCGACCGCAGTATCGTCCTCAGTGCCCTGTTCTCGAGCACCCTCAACCTATGTTCTTCCCATTACTGAAGGTACCAAGTTTCACAGCCGTACAAAGTATCGCAGTGCGAAGACCGTTTTGTTTTATTGCATGGATGCAACTGTACCAAACATGTAAACTCGTAAACTGAAACCACAATTTTTGCCGTCATTGCGTCGTTCCCTTTACGGGTTACACTTGTTTGTGTGTGATTAGTCCTTCGTTTGATTAGCTGCAGAACAAACACAAGCCTACAATAAATACTGTGGCCTTGTTAGCACCTCCTGTGTGTCCGTCTGTCTGCACATCCCTTCCAGTCCTCATCATTTTTACGTCATGGGGACAATGAACTGCAGAGGCACACTGCAAATTGTTAAAAATTGCAACACAAATTGGCTGCGCGTGTCGCTTGTGCAAATGCTGTGGTTTTTGCTGGGACTGATTTATGTAAATGCCGCAGCAGCACGTTTTGGTGGTGTGGGTTGTTGTGATTTGAGGACAGGAGTGTTAGCATGCCAATACATTTCGAGTACAGCTTTTTATTTATACACATGTACGTTAGCCAATACAAAGGTACATATAGAGCATGTGGGTCCTGGGTACGTTTTCAGAGTCTGTTGTACCAGGTCGGACTGAGTCCCTTCGTGCTGCATCCCCAGGAGGGCCTATTTTACCAGAGTCTGATGTACGTATGAATATGGAGTAACGGTGGATCGGCAGTTGGCAGGGTAATGCGCAAGCACTCGGAGAAAAACCGAACCTGCCCAGTGTAACTTGATATATGGCCTGCCCTGGGATGGAACTCGGACCTGTGCAGGGAGGCCGGCGAGTAACTTGCGCTGTGACACATTTCTTCGGGATTCTCAAATGGACGTATGCGACTTAATTACTTACTTCCTTACTTATTTACTTACGTACTCCTTGGCTGTACGGCCCTCTGACAGCCTTGGCCTCCTTAATTACGGACGCCCATTCTTCCCTATCGCCTGCCTTCTGTCGCCATCAATTAACCTTCATCTGCCGTAGATCCTTCTCTACATCTTCCAGCCATCACAATCTATGTCTTTCCCTTCTTCTACTTCCCTCCGGTTTACTCTCAAATATTTTCTTACCCGTCCTTCTGTGATCATTTCTTACTACATATCCAGTCCATTCCAATATCTTCTTTTTAATATCTGCTGCTATGTCTAGATCTTCATATAGCGCCACCAATTCCCCATTACTTCTTATTCTCCATATTCCTTGCTCTACCACTGGTCCATACATCCTTCATAATATCTTCCTCTCCCAGGTACACTGTTTTTTCAGACGCAATTCAGTAACAGCTCATGTTCCACTCCCAAACACTGCAGCTGGTTTCACCACCATTTATATATCTCTGATTTTAACTGCTTTACGCATGGATTTAGACTTAAATATTTGTCTTAGATAAAAACGTCTATTACTTGCAGCAATTTTTTATTTTATTTCATATCTTATTACATTTTTTGAATTTATCAAGGCTGGGCGGTAAATATTGGGGTGCTTCTGAGACCTCAAAGAGGCATAGAGGTTTTTTATTTCTTTTTTGGGCGGGAGGGAGTGGAGGAGGCTACAGAAAGCTAAATAACTCTGAGCTGTAGTATCCGAAGTCATTTGTGATTGTCTTGCACCAAGGGCTTGTGTCCGATAGGCACTGTAGTCTGTGTCCGATAGGCACTGTTATCTCTGTCCGATAGCCGACGTAGTCTGTGTCCGATAGGAACTGTAGTGTGTCCGATAGAGACTTTAGTCTTTGTCCGACAGGAACTGTAGTCTTCGTCCGATAGGGACTGCATTCTGTGTCCGATTGTCGCTGTAGTCTGTGTCTGTTAGGTGCTGTATTCTGTGGCCGTTGGGCTTAGGAATTTTGAGGGGGTATTGTCGTTGGTTCATTTCTATCTGTAGAACCGTGGTTAGGGCATCCGAGAGCAGTTCAATTCACATGCGTCTGGTGTCGAGCGGAAACTTGTCCTTCTACTTCAACATCGCGAGCCGCAGTACAAGTGCAACAGCTGCATCGCTGAATCAGACGACTGTAGGGCACTGTCTGTGGCTTCTTGTTGGGTTTCGGAAAGTTTAATTAAGTTGGGACTTAGCTACGGCGCTTTGTTCGGCTCCGTGTCAAACGTTACGTGCCTTATGGTGCCTGCTGTGACGCCATAACTGTAACAAAAGACTGGCACTTCAGCATGATCCCATTTGTCCTTTAACCCTAGAAAGGCATCGAGGAATAACCGTAACAAATCAACCCCATTTATTATTAATATTTATTGTAACAACGTAATGAAATTGTATTGATAATATGATTCATAAAGAGCGTCAGCATTTTAATAAATTAATTCATTATCTTTGTTACGGTCAGTGTTATTGCGATTAATTTCGCTTTGTGATAATGTTTTTTTTTAATTTGCACTGAGGCTGTAAGGTACCGATAATACTTGTCCAAATAAATAAACGTGGACAGAAGTACCTTGGTTTTTAGTGAGAACAAAGTACTTGGAACATATATTTTCCCTGAATACTATATTGTTTGTATTCTTCGAACTGTTTCGTCCTTCTTTACGTACTGGACTATTTATCTTTAAATTCGAGAGATTTCAGTAAAATTTTAAATCGGGTTTAGCTCATTGACGCTGTCAAATGTGAAGGACCAAATGCCTTTTACCACATGAACTCAGGAGAGTGATGGACTTTCTTTAACACTCCACTTACGTAAAGTCACTCAAAAGGGCAGCCTTCTTCACTGTTCTCACTGTCATCGTTGAAGTCCTCCTGCAGTAAACGTATCTGATCATCGTGCAGGTAAGAGGGTCCAGACGTTGTATATTGTCCGCGTACAAGTTGCGCTTGTAATATTTACAGGTGAAGTGTAATGTACCATGAATGAATAAATATCTTTGAAAAAGAAGTAATACAAAGAAAACTGTGAGTTCGTATACAACCGGAACGCGAAATTCGCATGCAAGGACTGCTGAAAAGTAACTGCTGACATTGCCTCAACAACAGCTCAGTGAGCGCAGAACATGCCCTGATCAAGACGGTGTGCCATGTACCAGGTGGTTAGTCGCCGGCTCTTTCCGCTGAAGGTGCAGATTCGATCACAGAACAGTCCTTGTGAGATTTGTGGTGAACAAAGTGGTTCTGGGACTTGTTCTCCGAGTATTTAGACTTTTCTGGGCTAGTTGTCATTCCACCATCGTTCCATATTTATTCATCTGTCCCGGGGGAGGGGGTTCTGCTCCATGGACACGTTCTAGGTAGCAGTTACTGCAAGACATAGAACAGAAACGGTGCAGAGTTGCCTGTCGTTCAGTGCCGCTCATTGCGTAGTACACAGAGAGAGAGGCAAGGGGAGACGGAAACAGGTTACTGATTTGGCTATGAAGTGCGAATGACTTAAGAACACGTACAGATGAGGCAGAACGAACAGAAATTAATACTTCGTAGTAAACAACGTGCACATATACCGGAGATGAGACATCCACCTTATACCGACGTCCGGTACTAGTTGGTTATGTGTGTGTCCAAAGTGTATCATAGTTTCTGAAGTGGCCCTGTGTGGGGCTAGTGGCCTTGGTTTGCGCCCCTGTGACGTTCTTCGAAATGTTTGTAACACAATGCAATTGTGTGTGGCTGCAGAAGACGTCATGTAATGATTGTGTTTGACAAGATCATCAGCTGCCCGTTCGCAGTTTTCGGCCTACGTTAATTAATTAAACGTAGGATGTTACTTGTGACAGTTCTGACGAAATATGCGTCTGTTCACATTATGAAGAATTAATTAAGTGCCGTCTTTGTCACTGCCTCGGCTCGTGGCGTTGCGTATTTTCTATCCGCGCTGTGACCGCAGAAACGATGTTGTGATTTCTCTTATTTACCGCGTACTAAATTTGTAATTTGAGTAGTTTAAAAATGAACGTCGCACTTATTCCCAACTTAGTGTGTGAATGCGTTCCAACGTGGGCCGACCAAGCGAAAGTTGGGGCAGCAACACCCATAAAGGCGGAATAAGCCTGGAATGGCACACACTGTTGCTTGTGCTGGTGTTGAAAGAGCTAATCTCAGATATATTTGGCTGATTAACTCTTTAGAGCATAGAGCACAGAAACTAAGATATCAACAGAAGCCAGAGACTGCCAGGACCTAATACGACAACTTAAGGCAAACCACAAACAAATTGCACTGCAGTGGGTACCAGGACACTGTCAAATCGCAGAGGATGAACAAGCTGATGTACTGGTTAAGAAGGGCGCCAAAATTACACAAACACATATTAGAGAAACACCCTACCACTCTATCAAACCACATTTAAAACTGGTGTTCCAAAGTGTATACAGACATGAACTGGAGACAAGACTATCCCATAAACCGTGGATACAAGAAATAGCCAAAATACCAGACTTGCCTAGATGAAAGGCAGTTGCAGAATTTCGACTGTGCGTTGGGCATGATTGCTTGGGTGCGCATCTTCACCGCATTGGAATCCGCCCCGCCCCCTACTGCATGCTATGCGGCCTCCGCTAACCCATGGACAGAAACCATCTAGGACAATGTACTGCACTACTCAATAGGACAGAGTGTGAGCGATACTGGGAGGCCACGACAAAAATGATGGAAAATTGACTTTGTCTTTTTACTATTACTATTTTTGTGACTACTTCTTATCATTAGGACTTTAATATTTACTTTGAATGTTTTTAGTATCTGTACTGTAATTTTAATGTTTTACTTTTATTGGTCGCATAGGTCAATGATAAACAGTCAATGTACCTGCCATTAGGAAAATACAGATATAAATAACTCTTTACAGCAGTGTTTCTGAAACTGGGTTCCACAAAGAGGTGTTGGGGATTCCGAGAGACGAAAATGCATAGTGGCGGAACAGTTTTATTGGCGGTCTCAGTTTGTGTGTACGAATTAAACATTCGTGCGGCGACATTAGACACTAATCATTCCGTCACTGCTAGCACGCAATTAGTTGCTGCTTCAATCCAGAAGTTTCCTGATTCTGTAATTAAGTCATTCAGCACAGCTCGCCATGACCCAGCTTTCAGGTTATCGATCAGTTTGAGGTTAGCCGTTGATTTGTTACATGCAGTGTTCATAAAAGATAAATGCTGGTGTTTAATTTTATAGTTGACTTAATGTGGACAGGTAGGGGCTCCGTAGTAAGTTCTGTAGCTCTTTGGGGTTCCGTGAGCTACAATAGATAGAGAGGCACGGCCTTAGAGCATAGTGATCACTATTTGTACCGCCAGTTTGAACATTCAAAATTCCTACGTCTTGTAGAACACACTCAACTTCCATTCCCGCCATAAGCAGTTTTCTCTCTGCCACTCCATACCGACTGCGGTTTCTACCCACGTCTATCCAGTGGGCTTTCTACGTGCAGGTAGGCGACCGGTGCGTACTACAGCCTTGTGCTGATGAGATTCGTGGAACCGTACCTCCACACCCCACATGTCATCGTGGTTCATATTCATGCCAGGACAGCCTCAGCGAGTTACTTAGGCGAGAGAAATGCGCATTATGCCCCGCGTGTTTAGATTCATGGTTCTTCTGACAAGCGTTTTGTTGCGTGATATGAAGTGAGTGTGTCAACATACGGGCAACTGGTGTCTCACTTATGATCAGCGTCTGGTTTGCTGCCCTGAAGAAGGTCATCTTACGGAACTGCACACATGCTGGCATGACCGGGGTAGCTGTATGGAGGGCAGTGTGCAACAAACAGCACAGCCGTTCCCTCTTTTCCCTTTTATAAACGGCGTAGAGACGACCAGTTTGTGATGGTATGAGAATTGCCGGTACTTTGTGTGGGTGTAAGGGCCAAACTGCAGGAGCATTCGGAACAGCGGTAGGTGGCGGTACATACTCTGTGGCGTTGCTACAGTGCAATTTTGTTACCAAAATGGATGTCGTCCGAATTTGTTGTCTAGCTCAACTGTGTTCAAAGTCATGCTGAGCACGAACAGATGCTTGCACTTATCCTGCCATTTCAAACAGACTTTCAGCAGGACAATGCCATATTACGTTTGGACCTCATCGAAAGTTTACACAAAATATTGAATGCTATAGAATATCAACGAGAAGTCTGGATGAAGTTTTGAATTAAATTTGTAGCAAAATTGTAAAACACTATCAATTCTAATGTTTATTTGTTCAGACAAAAAGCCAGAAGGCTGTGGCTGCTGAATACCGCATTTATCGCAGCTCGCATCTTTGTGTCGAGATCTTCCCCACCCCATGGTGCAACAGCTTCTAGTGGGCCAGGGCCTCCCTATTAGCGAGGCGTCGCGATAACACTCAGGCACGCTACACTCAGTACAAGTCATCTGGACGAGTGGTCAGCCCCACGCAGAGACCTCTACCTGACAACACACAACACACACAAGGGACAGATATCCATGCCTCCGGCGGGATTCGAACCTGCAATCCCAGCAAGCCGCAAACCCACGCCTTAGCACGGCCACCGGGATCTGCCGTTTCTAGGCCTGCAAACAATATTTTTGTACATTCTTCATCTCAATCTGTCACTCGTATTCCCAATATAAAATGTACCCCCAAACCCATTATATGAAATATGGTTTCAAGCGTTAACATAACACACTTTTTTATCTTTTCTATAACTACAAACTATTACGTTTGTTTTCTTGAATTCTGTTCCATTAATCTTTTTGATTAGTCTCCCAAAGTCTAGTTCATTAAATCTACATCCGTCCAGAACTCAGGAAACTGTTTCGCACTACCTTCTTAGCTGCATTAAACTGCGAAGATTCATACCAATTTCCACGTATCTGTACGCTCATTTAGCAGTGCTGTACATGTCTCGGTTTGTCTGTATACAATACCGTAACACTGCGATCACACCCTCCGTGTCCCATCCACTCAGCCGCATTAAATACAAAGGACAGCCGTGTAAATCTGCCACGTGTTCCTCCAACTCTCCCACCGTTTCAGTTCTACTATTATCCAGTTACGTATCTAGGATTTTTGGCGCCCCCGTTGAGTAATCAGATTGGCCGCCCGTAACATGAATTATGAACTTTAAAAAATCACAGTGATTGAATTTTCTTTCATTTGGCTCAATAATTTGAAGTTTTTTGAGCTCATAGTCTTTTTTTTTTTTTACAGTATACCGTTCTCCGTCCGGGGCGACCATGCCACTCCCCAGCCCAGCCCACCCTTACCATTACGCCCTTGCCACTATCCACCCTGCGGGCAAGACAGCTACCTCCTCGTTCTGAGCGGTCACCAGCACCTGGTAGGCTATCGCGAGCTGAAGGAACGAAATAGACAGGTGATGATTTGAGAATGTGTCGACCTGTTAGGGAGAAAGCAACAAAAAGCTGATCAAACCTGCATAATGCGTAGCTTCATAACTTATAGGCCCGCTCTTTACGAAATAATATTAGGTGATTAAGCACTGTAACAGGGTGACATGGGTGGGATGTGTATGAGGTAGGTGGTAAAAGGTAAATGCACGGACAGTTTTAAACGAGAGGTTGTGTGCGCTGAAGCAGACACTCTATTCCGTTGTTAACAGTCGCAACCATAGGAATACTGGTATGCTTGGTAAGCTAGATAAGCATAACAGTGATTATGACGTCAGTAACCAAAGCAATCATACGCTTCCACGTCTTTTTCAGTTAAGTGTCACGCCAAGAAGACGTATGGGGGGAGTATAGGTGTAGCTCCAACCTCTCTTAACGTCGGCACTAGACGGAGGTGACTTGTCAGCCTCACGCCCCGGCCGTTTTACTCCAGAAGAAAGTTCCCTCGGCACCGACTGAAAGGAGGCCCTGTGAGCCCCATGGTCGGTCTGGTCCTGCCGGCTATCGTGCCTCGCCATCGTTCCTGTCAGTAGTTCAAGTTACACAATACGTATCGTCCGGTGATAGACTTTACCGTGCGTTCCAAGGCGTAGGTCTGCAGCCGCTCGATTGCTAGTGTCGCGGGTTCGAATCCCGCTGAGGGCAGTGATGTTTGTCTCTTGTCTTATGTGTTGCGTAGGTAGCTGCCTGTGCGAAGATTTGACCACCCGTTCCGAGGAATCCCGGGTGTGTATCTAATAATGTGTGAACTAGAAGCCTCAAGAACGGGTCGGCCTAGGGCCGAGTTGGTCTTTTGCGCCCAAAAAAAAAACAGATTGACCAATAGTCATTGTGAAGGAGATGGGAGGGAGCGGAATTGATGAAATGTGATTTAATATCTCGGAATTCGCATGGGCCGGCTGGCACACATCAGGCCATCCCCCAGGATAGCCGGTCACCGGAACAAGACTTGAAGCTGGGACCTTCAGAATGCGGCACAGTGCTGACAAGAGTGCTATTGTATTCGGTGTCTCTCATAGGGCTGTTCCGCAGATGTTACATACGGAGTGACTGTAAGGTAAATAAAGCTATCCGATTACAGGCCTGGACGGGTCCGTAGGGCTCCATGAGGTTGAGGCTACCAGACTCTGTAGACAGTCGGCACATTAAGGTTCTCAGCCCTACATGTCGGCCGCCTTTACCCCCAGGAGATATCCCTGGTATCCATTTCTGTTAGAGGCTGAGTCTACCCACAACCATAGTGCGGCCGGAAGGATTACGTCAATGAAATATCCCATTGACCCCTGCGGGAATGGAACCCACGACCTTCCGGCGTGTAGCGCAATGCTTCAACCAACTGGGCTATATGACGTTAAATATTTGTGTGTCCCAAAGGGACTGCTCTATTGCCTCGGTTTTTGCACCGCTTTAAAGTTAGTGTGCTTCCGTTACATGGCACACTGAGCTGTGCTTTGTTGCAGTTATTTATTTCCCTTCCAAAGAGAAGATGCCGTGGACTGCCAATTCGGCTGCGTTACTATTGTTGCTGTTGGCTCGCACGGCGTATCAGCAACAACGTGTTTACGCAAATCCGTCCTGGATTTACGCGTTGTATGCTGCACTGTGTTACTGAAGGACAGAAACCGTGCTAGGAGCAGAGGCAGTTGATAACCCTCGTGCTCCGTTTGTGGGGGAACTGAAGGGCAACATGAAGCTTGTACAGATGCCAATTCAGGCAATATTCATAACTGCACAACGGGCCAGCGGAAGCTCCAACCAGTGTAATGCGGGGGAAAAGAAAGGGTTGCGGATAGGCCGATAAACAGAGAAGATGGATCGATGGGCTCTCGTGTGGGAGGGTAGGAGAAAATTCAGGTAAATGGATGAATGGACGGAAAAGAGAAGCCCATGTGTATCGGCATAGAATATACTGAGCGGTACGATTCTGTCAAATGGCCCACTTGCTTCCTGTTCGAGAGGTTTGGGTTCAAATGCCACTGCCATCACGGATTTAATTATTTTCCTTAATCCATTCACGCAGACGAGTGGCTGATACTTCGAATGTGGCCATGATCTCTTCTTACCACATGCTGTGTACTCCTTATTTACTGATGCCAATCCCAGTGACCGCGCGGTCTAACATTTGGGTCTGCGCCCGTTTGCTTGCTGGGATTGCGCGTTCGAATCTCGCTGAGAATTTTTTGCGTCAGGCCGATCCCTAGTCCAAAGCAGTCCTACCGTGTGTGCGTGTGTGTGCGTGCGTGCGTGCGCGTCATTGAGTGTGATCAGGTGAAAAGAATACGCCTCTATACTGACAATGAGTAGGTAGAGGAGATCAGAATAAAAAAGAAAAAGAGAAAGAAAGAAAGAAAATTATTCACTAACTATTGTGTCACTTGGCGTTTTGCACACTTCAGTGAATATACAAGATATAAAAGAAGTAAAGATATGTACTGTAGCCTTTGATTTCTGCTTGGCAGATAACATTTTGAATGTACTTTGGAATGCAGAGTATAATGAACGCAACAATTTTCGTTGTGTGCAACAAACATGCATAAAAGATATGTTTATGTTGTGTTCCGTTCTCCGGTCTGACTTGGTTTACCGAGGCACTTTCTGCCACATACGCTCTTGAACTTTCTAGGCTTTTCTCAGAACAACAGTTTTTTTCTTTTCCATTTCTTTTCACATTTATCGAGAAAATTAGATACATATGAATTTTGAGACACTCACTTTAGGCACCCTGCACAGTTCGTTTTGAAACTACAATTTTCTTGCTCCTTCGCAGTATCATCGTAGGATAAAGAATTACGCAGTTTCAGATACACAGTTTCGTCGAGCTGTGCTGCTTTTGTGTTAACCCGCTTAAACGTAAGAATTGTTCTGTATGGAGTCCTGAAGTGTGCTGCTGGTATTGTGTTGCTGGTACTGTGTTGTTGGTACTGTGTGGCTGGTACTGTGTTGGTGGTGCTGTGTTGGTGGTACTGTGTGACTGGTACTGTGTTGGTGGTACTGTTTGGCTGATACTGTGTTGCTGGTACTGTGTTGTTGGTACTGTGTTGCTGGTTCTGCGTTGCTGGTACTGTTATTGGTACTGGGTTGCTAGTATTGTGTTGCTGGTTCTGCGTTGCTTGTACTGTATTTTTGGTAGTGTGTTTTTGGTACTGTGTTGCTGGTTCTGTGTTGTTGGTAGTGTGTTGTTGATACTTTATTGCTGGTACTGTGTAGTTGCTACTGTGTTGCTGGTACTGTGTTATTGGTACTGTGTTGTTAGTACTGTGTTGCTGGTTCTGCGTTGCTTGTACTGTATTTTTGGTACTGCGTTGTTGGTAGTGTGTTGTTGGTACTGTGTTGCTGGTACTGTGTTGTTGATACTGTGTTGTTGGTACTTTGTTGCTGGCAATGTGCTATTGGTACTGTGTTGTTGGTGCTGTGTTGCTGGTTCTGCGTTGCTTGTACTGTATTGTTGGTGCTGTGTTGCTGGTACTGTGTTGTTGGTACTGTGCTGCTGGTTTTGCGTTGCTTGTACTGTATTGTTGGTACTGTGTTGTTGGTACTGTGTTGCTAGTACTGTGTTGTTTGTACTGTGTTGCTGGTACTGTGTTGTTGGTACTGTGTTGCTGGTTCTGTGTTGCTGGTACTGTGTTGTTGGTACTGTGTTGCTGGTACTGTGTTGTTGGTACTGTGTTGCTGGTACTGTGTTGCTGATACTGTGTTATTGGTACTGTGTTGCTGGTTCTGTGTTGCTGGTACTGTGTTGTTGGTAGTGTGTTGCTGATACTGTGTTGCCGGTTATGTGTTGCTAGTACTGTGTTGCTGGTACTGTGTTGCTGGTATTGTGTTGTTGGTAGTGTGTTGCTGGTACTGTGTTTTTGGTACTGTTTTGCTGGTTCTGCGTTGCTTGTGCTGTATTGTTGGTACTGTGTTGCTGGTTCTACGTTGCTGGTACTGTATTGTTGGTACTCTGTTACTGGTACTGTGTTGTTGGTACTGTGTTGGTGGTACTGTGTTGCTGGTACTGTGTTGCTAGTACTGTGTTGTTGGTACTGTGTTGTTGGTACTGTGTTGTTGGTACTGTGTTGCTGGTTCTGTGTTGTTGGTACTGTATTGCTGGTACTGTGTTGTTGGTACTGTGTTGCTGGTTCTGTGTTGTTGGTACTGTGTTGCTGGTACTGTATTGTTGGTACTGTGTTGCTGGTTCTGTGTTGCTGGTGCTGTGTTGTTGGTACTGTGTTGCCTGTTCTGTGTTGCTGGTACTGACACGGAACGTGAAGTTAACAACTGTAAACCGCAGTGCTTGTGTTCCAGAGTGCTCAGACCTATCGATCAAGCCTGAGTTCCCTGAAAGTTGTCTTAGTGACGCAGTGTTTTTATATTTCAGGGCCGCTTTTTGTGAAATTCGCTGTAGAAAGTTGTCATACAGTTTTGTTGAACATTTGTGTGTTTCGCGCAAACTGGCAAGGCTGTATTTTTTTTTTGCCGGTGTAAACGAAATTTTGTGTGGGCGTGTAACGTAAAACGGCACGATAGTGTGAAAGTAAAGATCGGCCGGTAAAGTCTGTATGACCTTTCCGCGCAGTGAGACGTCATTTTGCCATTCCGTTCGCTTCCACTGATTAGTCGCACAGGAGGGACATTTCTAATATAGCCTATCGGTCAGTCGTAAGGAATCCTGTTTCAAACGGTCTCCTAGCAACCGAAAATTACAGCTTCACCCTCTACGTGCACCGATCTCCCTGCCTTCAGTGCTCTTTTCTCATTCGTGCATTTGAAGCATTGAGACGTTCACGACCTTACAGACGTTTGTGAGGTTTGAGGTTTGAGATTCTCATGGTTGTAGACAGGTGACGATGTTCTCAGATATGGCGGCGCATAGTTTGGCTGGCAGATAGCTGCCAACACTTCGGAGGAACAGTGCTGCCACCATCTTCGGACCACATTCTAGAAAGCTTTGATCGTTAAACAGAGATCAGCATGAACACCTGTATAATGATCCTAGCCTAAAAGAGACTTTAGCATAAACGTCCTGTATAATGCGTGATTTCAGGCTTCCGCCGCGAGGTAGATGAGATCTGCACATTTCTGGGTTATCATCCCAGAAGAGCGCAGTTCTCATCCTGTATGATGCTGCAAGCGAAACAGAGACTTGGAAAGAGAAATTCCTATCACTAAATTCTGTACCTACTTTCAAAAATAAAAATATCAGATTTTTCAAACCGCCACGTTGACATTTGTTGACATTTAAAAACAAAAAACAGCTGCCCATTGCACTGTGCATGATATTAGTAAGTGATTTACAGAAGAATAGTTTTTCAATCTCAAATACTTCTCAAACTCCCTGTAGTAAGCCTGTGACGAGACAATTTTAATGGCGTCATTAGGGCCAGTACTGTACTACAGGTATATCTGCACGCATCGTTCATCATCTCAGCTTTAGAGGGAGGTGAGTGGTCGCTTCAAGCCCCCATCCGCTTAATCCCCCGGTAACAATGTATAGTAGGGTAGTTGGCCGCAGATCCGAGGATTTGTTCCAACCCGATGTGTGGTGTTAGGGTACGCGCATACCTGTTAGTGACGTAATATGTGTTCGTTTGCAATGTAACCACAGCTATAACTGTTCTACAATCTTGTAGGTTCACTGCTAGCAATTGCGGCATCTTCGGGCTTCGCTTCAGCTTGTAGATACGGCGTAGTACGACAGCCGTCTGTAGTGCTGAAGTGGGGTTTGGTGTAATTGTACCTTCACAGTCTAGCCGGGGTAGCTCAGTCAGTATAGCAACTTGACTACTGGCTGGACAACCTAGGAACCGTGGTTCTGTGCCCGGCAGGTGCAAGGATCTCTCGTCTCCAAAGCGTCCAGACTGCCTGTGGGGCCCACTCAGACATATCTGATGGTTACCCGGGGTGAAGGAGCTGTCCACTCATCCGCGTCTAGTACCGAGGTTAGGAATATGTGGAGGTGTACATCCACTCCGCCATTGTCTCCATGGCATGCATAGGCGCAGTTGTACCTTTACGCTTACCTCGCACGTCCATACGTAATGTGCTGCGTACCGTATGCGTAGTGCTTTATACGATACGCAGTGTGTGCGTGTCACTGCTGTGCTCTCGAACACCGTACACTTGTTTAAACTTAATTACCAACCGCGTCTCCTAGTCCAGTAGGGGTTTACGCCAGCCGCCTCTTGTTGTTTGTTTTAATATTCATTCGCCCTTTGTTTCGTTGCTGCACACGCAAATTACACACGAAAAGCCGAGATAGCTCAGTCGGTATAGCGACTCGATACGGAATGGGTGGTCCTGGGATTGAGTCCCGGGTGGGGCCGAGATATTTCGCGCCGTCCAGACCGATCCCGAAGTCCACCCAGCCTGCTGTGCGATGGCTACCCATGGAACGTGGTTTTGACCACCCATCTACTTCCAGTGCCGGGTGGCGAATGGGTTGGAACTATACCTCCGCTTCCCCTATGTGCCTGCATAGACTTGTCTTGGGTTGACCTTTACCTTTTCACATTGGGAGGCACCTGGTTTAAACCCTGTACGGGACTAGGAGACGCCAGTGACGATGGATTTCGTCATTATCCGAGTCGCAGTAAGTGTAGGATGTTGAAGGCAATGACACCCACAAGAGCGGCGGGTGGGTACGGAGTGACTGACTTGAGTACAGCAGCAGTTGCGCAGAGTCACCATGTGCATTATGTCCTTCCCGCTAACGCCTATCAGTATAATACGTCTGGACACACTACCATCTCGCGCACCAGGCACTTAATATTTGATTAGTATCCAGTATTGATCGCGCAGTTTAGTGGCGTTTCAGTTGAAATGTGAGCCTAGTCGACCAATTTGTATAGCGCTTTCCGCTGCAGTCCCGTTCGACCACGGGAACTGGGTTTGTGCAGGCCACTGACACTGTCTTTGTATGGCTTGGCGGTAGGTAGCCTGCATATTGCCTCAAATTAAACTGGTTATAGCCTTTTTAATAGTTGTATTCTGAACTCCGTTATGCACTGTGAATACAGTATTTAAAGATTCAGTTCGCACCGCGCAGTAAACACACCGCCCCCAGTACATGAACCAATCATTGAATTCTGATTTCAGAAATAATATCACTTTGTTTTGGAGATCATACAAAACACATAAATTCACTGTGTGGGCACAACGGAGGGTTTTTAAGCGTGTTCACAAAATTGCGAAAAGCAACTCTTAACTTCATTCATTCAAATTTGTTATTTAAGCATTTTTCTAAAATCTGTCGACAAAATCCAAGTTTCATTAAAATCTGACAAAAATCGTAGGTACTTCACATGACATATTAACTTTTCTGATAATATCACACTCAGTTTCTCTTAGGATAACAATTGTTTCAAACAAAAGTTGTAGAGGAAATAAAAACACCTTTAATGTTCAATAATGTTTTTCCTGAAAGCCAGGCCGTTTATGAGATAATGTGGAAAAATACGGTAGAGTCGGCACATGCGCATTGCGTGCTGGATAACCAAGGCTACAGCCACACCCTTAGAATACGAAATACTCCTGTTCCACTGCAACAGTGGTTACGCCACCTTGCCGCAATGTTACGTTATACGTACGTTGCCTGTATTGAGCTGTGCTGAACTACAGGGTGTTTCAGTCAATTACTGTCAATTTTGGTCGAACGATACACGATAGAGAAAGCACACAGTTCGATGTAAGTGGTAGCGCCGTAATCGTCATACATTAGTATTTTTTCCATACTTGGCAGCACTTGACGCTGTGACGTCATTCAAAATGGCTCCGCCACTAATGACAGAGCAGGAAACTCGAATTGTGTAATGGTTTCTGCAAACAAATTCGATTGTCACAGTCCAGCGCCGGTTCAAAAACCAGTACAAGTGCAAGGAAGCACCAGCAACGAATACGGTGAAGACGGTGGAGCAGTTTCGCGCAACTGGGAATGTGACAGGCAAGAAAAGAGACGGGAGCAAGCCACATGTTCGCACGCCCGTCACTCTTGGGACCATTCGTGCGAGTGTGACGGAAGTCTGTGCGACAGTTACCCACAGAAAATGAGGTATCGCTTGCGACAGCATGACACATACTTCGAACCGATCTACGTATGCATCCGTACAAGATCCATGTCTTCCAGTCTCTGACAACTGTGTGCCGAGAAAGGCGGACAAGGTTTGCGGAGGAATTCGGTGATCACTTGCAGCAGAACCCTCACACACTGGAACACATTTGGTTTAGTGATGAGGCCTACTTTCACCTCACGTGGGACATTAACAGACAAAACGTGCGTTTCTGGGGCACTCAGCATCCACATAAAATTTACGAATCCACTCTGCATGCCCAGAAAGTCTTGGTATGGTGTGCGGTTTCCGCGCAGGGCCTGGTTGGGCCTTTCATGTTTGAGGATTACGTCACTGGGGAGGATTAAGCCATGATGCTCGACTCCTTCTTCCTCCCTCAACTGAGAAGGAGACGATGTTCTCTTCATGCACAGTGGTTCCAACAGGATGGAGCTAGACCTCACATCACTCCAGGGGTCCTGGAAGTCCTGCACTCCAAGTTCCAGCATCGCATAGTGTCCAATCGTTTCCCACAGCAATTCCAGTGCGGATTCTCATGGCCACCCTGCAGTCCATCTTTAAATCCGTGTGATTACTTCCTCTGGGGTTATCTGAAGGACACAGTGTTCAGCAGTGCTCCCCGAACTCTGCCTGAACTGAAGGAGAGAATAAATGAAAGTTGTGCACAGGTCACAAAAGGAATGCTCACCCGTGTTGTACAGAATTTGCATTACGTCTTCAAGCGGTTTGAGAGACCCAAGGGGCTCACATCGAGCATGTCATCCACAGCGCTACCCATATGTGAAATTCTAATCCTTGTTTGTTACTTTGACACTGTTTTAGTATAAATAAATTCGCTATCGCCAATGCACTGTTAAGTTGAAAGTGACAGTAATTGACTGAAACACCCTGTATAATTTTACGTAATTTTAACACTTTGGATAAGAGGGTAAGTCGGTCTAGTGACTAGACCATGGCCTGAACAACCAAAGAGTCGTGATTCGATCCCCTGCGTGGGAAAGCTTTTCCTCCTCTCCACAGATTCAACACCAGCTGTAGGGCCCATCAGCCTCGGTACAGTGAGCACCCTGGTTAAGGCGGCTGGAACGTGAAGCTGACCACTCCGTCCGTTGGCGGGATTAAGATGAATGTAGTTACAACTTAGCTGCATTGTCGCCAAATTTGAAGTGTTTGGGCGAAAACTAGCCATCAGGGGCTGCCGTTGAACTGATCGCCCAGCAGGTTACAGCGGAATGGCGTGTTTCTGAGTGCGCCAGCTTGGTGACAGCGCGCGAGTTCAGGGTTACGATAAAAGGGACAGTCGTGTGTATGGGTAGCTCTGGCCGTGAGGAGAGAACGTAGGTTGGAGACGGGCAAGAGTCATGAAGTGAAGGAGGATCAAATGTTCAAATCAGTTCGTCGTGGGGAGTAGTACGACAGATGGCTGCAGCTCTCAGGTCGGACAACTGTAGGGGAAAATACACTTCAGAGACCTAGACGTAGTTGGAGATAATATTGAACGTGTGTGTTATCGGAACAGGGTGTACCGGTGTGGACTTCAGAATTAGTGGGCTTAGATGGGCGCGATGATGTCAGAGAGTGCCTGCATAACTTGTCGTGGTGTACCCCAGAGGTTGTGGACGAGCAGTCTGCAACTGCAGCTGCAATCTTTCTGCACGGAAGGCTACACTGTTGTGAACGGCAGCTGTAGCGGCAGTGAATATTCACGTGGCCAGCGCCGAGCAGCATCTGTTCTCCTCTCCTTTTGTCTTTCACCTTCTTTTCTCTGCAGTTCTTTTGTATTGTCTTTATTTCTTTCCCTTTCCCTCTCTTGTCTTTCGTTTTCTTTTCCTCTCTTCTCTTGTCGTATTTTCTTCTCTTGTCTTCACTTACTTTCTCACTTATTCTTGCGACTTGTCGCTTCATCTCTTTTCTTATTTTCTATAATCTTCCATTTCCTTCCTTTCCTCTAAGAATGAGTACCTAAAAATTTCTATCAAATTCTGACCGTTGTACGTCACACTTTAGATTTATTTTGCAGAGGACAACCTGCTGTGTTTATGAACTGAAAACGAATATTTACAGTTTTGTCAAACACAACTTCTTTATTTTATTCAGTAATGACAACAACCTTCGGTCTAAAAAGAAAATCATTAAGCCACCATTATAAAAACTTTAAAATAAGTTGTAATGCAGTGCAAATTGCGCTTGTTATATAGGATCCCATATGACGTACAAAGTTGATATAAAACTATATAAAAATCGTTTGACTGGTAATGCTCTGGCTGGTGATTGTATCCGAGTTGTGTATCAAAACGTCAAATGTAGGTTGAAAGATTGTTAAAATAGTTGAAATAAGATTTTATTGGATGTAACAATTGTTGAGTCACAAGTGTTGCCAACGTGATGCAAAACACGTTGAAAATCCTATAATGTAATACGCAGAGTTTATACGTAGA
>Ga0131853_10003630_pt1 | contig 27703 bp, 15 predicted proteins | sample TergutLab28metaG_FD_92764 | JGI IMG/M metagenome (GOLD analysis project Ga0131853, IMG submission 92764) | Labiotermes labralis P1 segment gut microbial communities from Petit-Saut dam, French Guiana - Lab288 P1 (version 2) (version 2) | ecosystem: Host-associated > Arthropoda: Insects >...
ATATACCAGAAAGCTGACTGTACAGGAAGAACGATCTCCTGATGATGAGCTTCTAGAAAGCTCGAAACATGTAGAGAGTGAATGACGACTACCCATGAAAATAAAGGATAGTCTACAAGTGACGTCGTGTTGGTTATTTTAAAGAATTACAATGATGCACGGAACAATGAATGTAAAAAAAAAATAAATCAACCTTCACTTATTTTCAAATTAGACGAAACTGGTTGTTTTGAACAGTGGTTCAAAACAACCAACCATAAATCCTCGCACTCAAAGGCAAACGTCAGATTTTACGCTTTAACTGCGGCATAAAGGGGATTTTAATAACAAACGTTGTATGCATAAGTGCTAGTGGAATTTGGTCAATTCCCCGAATTTCATTGTAAAAATGTTACACCATCTTCCTTCGCTATTTCTTAACATTCCTCGATCCTGCTTGCTGACATCGGATAGTATCCGACATTACCAGCCACTTTTTCCACAAGCCTATTTTGCACTTCTCTTGCTCAAATTGTTATATCTTCGATTATATTTATCTAACCATCTTGGAACTTCTCAGGCTACTGAACAAGGAACAACAGATTATGTTTGGGTAGAAAAATATTTTAAGAAATCATTCTGACATGCCAAAAACTTTCAAAAACAAAATGGTATCCGGCAATCCCCTCCTTTAGTCTATATATTTCCGGATCATCCGGTGCTGCATAAATCACCTTCTACTGTAGTCATCTTTTAAGATACGTTCTTTCTGTTTATCATTAATGGATACTCAACTGCATCTGCAGCAGATGCCTGCTTTATATTTCTAAACGATATATAACCTTCACGTCCTGCGAAAATATTTTTTTTATAATACGAACCTCTTGAAGTGTTTACCGAAGTTCGATCTATGAAACGCTAACAGAGAACAGTGCACCAGTACGGAATGTTGCATACTTCTTGGTCCAATTTTAGTCTAGATCAGCGACATGAGTTTCGGGAGCGAGGGGCATACGAGCAGGTACACATTTTCCCTGTAATTTCTGCTAAGAAAAATAGAATATTTTAAAACGAACTGAAGCGTATCCATTTCCAGGATGCTCCTTACGTTCGTTAAGGCATGTAGGGGGTACTGTAATTTCAACACCCTCAGCAGTGCTTGAAACATGAACTCCAGCGTCATTACAAGTTTCAACTACATATCGTGCTTGTCCTACAGACACCTATGAGCTTCACGAGCAGCTGAGACTACAGAAGACACACGACTAGCCGAGAATTCTGACGACAAACGAGCAGCTATACTACTGACGACACGCGTTAACTGAGACTAATGACGACACACGAGAAGTTGGGGCTATTAACGACACATGAGAAGCTGAGACAACTGACGACACACGCGCAGACAAGGCTAATGACGACACACGAGAAGCTAAAACTACTGACGACACTAGTGACCCAATTTCCGATGTCTGAAACAGGAGCTCACACCGCAGGCGTAGTACCGTGACTTCTACGAGCACCGATCCGCCCCCCCCCCCGGCCCGATAACACACATTAATGGGTCCAGCACCACATCTGCGATACGAGTAGCTTCTACTGTCGTACGAAGTTCCCACACTAGTCCAGAGATGCTCAAATCCCGGACGACTAATTTTGCACGGTGGCATGCAAATATCTTCCGCATAATTACTAAGTTGTCTCCCTTACATACAAGAATATATATCACGTCAGTACCGTGTAGACAGCACCAGGTACAAGCCGCACAGGTCAGTGCCAGAATTGTGGGCCCTCAGTACGAACTTGCTTCATATCATCCTTCTGGCGCCAAGAATTTTCGAAAAATCTGTGAATCCCTGCACCAGTCCGCGGACCATAAAAGACTGACACGAAAACTTAACAACAGGTCTACAACCAACTGTAATGACCGATATCGCTACCCTGATGGAATCCGAACGCTCAGAGCACGCCTCTAAAGACCACTATCACACACTTCAAGCACTTCAAACTGTCACTAGTTATTACGAAATTAATTTAATTTTATTGCCTCCTTCAAAACTGGTCTCCCAAGCGGTGTATCATACCGCAAACTTCAGCTGATATTTCTTATGTGTGTTTCGCCTTTCAAGAGAATTAAACATGCCCCACCCATAACTGTTATAGTGTGAGGTCAGGTGCACAAGCCCGAGGCCCATTTATAATTTCCTCAACACCCCACCCCCTACCCCCTCCAACTACTTAACATTTCTAAAACAAAATGAAACGGGTCGCCCTTCGCCAAAGGTCACGACACACGTCTTGGAGCGACTCGCGTGGAGATCAATGCGACGTCGAGAACACGGTAATTACATCCCACGAGACCTGAATTCTCCATCAACACCGCTGTGAGAACCTAAAATCTCGCAGCACTCAGTTGCTGTCCACTTGAAACAGAAGTACATAAGACAGTCACAAACTGCTGCGAGCTGTATCAGTACTGTATCACCAACGCAATGCGTTCTGTCAAGGAGCAGATGGCTCATTCTGTCAAGTAGCAGAGGGCTCCCAACACTGTCGCGGTACACGGATCGCAGAAAACGTCGATCAAAATGCAATCAAGTGCGAATATATTAAGCCAGGACTGCGCAGTCGGTACAGTAACTAGGTTACAGGCTGGACGATCCGGGGTTCGAAATCTCCGCAGAGACATGAGATTATGCTCTTCTCCACAACGTCCATACTGGCTCTGAGGTCAACCCAGCCTCCTGTTCATGGGCACAGGAGGGGAGGGGTTCCCGCGGGAGTAAAGCGGATGGAGCGTGGGGCTGACAACGCAACTCAATTTAGTCCCGAGATTAGGACCTAGTGGAGCTGTACCTTTTCTCCACCTATATGACTATGGCATGCACAAGGACAACTTTACCTTTCTATGTCTCAGCAGACACATGTTAAGGGCAGGGGCCTAACAGTGAGGATAGATCTGTGCTCGTACTGTACAAGGATAGATCTGTGCTCGTACTGTACAACGATAGATCTGTGCTCGTACTGTACAAGGATAGATCTGTGCTCGTACTGTACAACGATAGATCTGTGCTCGTACTGTACAACGATAGATCTGTGCTCGTACTGTACAAGGATAGATCTGTGCTCGTACTGTACAACGATAGATCTGTGCTCGTACTGTACAAGGATAGATCTGTGCTCGTACTGTACAAGGATAGATCTGTGCTCGTACTGCACAACGATAGATCTGTGCTCGTACTGTACAAGGATAGATCTGTGCTCGTACTGTACAAGGATAGATCTGTGCTCGTACTGTACAACGATAGATCTGTGCTCGTACTGTACAACGATAGATCTGTGCTCGTACTGTACAACGATAGATCTGTGCTCGTACTGTACAACGATAGATCTGTGCTCGTACTGTACAACGAGTTTCAACTGGTTCCGCAATACAAAAAACACGTGACGTGAAATATTTACCTTTTCCTGCGTGGCTCATCCCCAAATCCTCCATACTCGGCGTGGTTCTGCAACAGAAAACAAAAAATGACGTCTTTAAAGGAGGTATAAATTCGGTAAATACTCTGCACTTATCATATTACAGAACTGCAGTACAGTACTGTGTACCCAGTAAATTGCTGTAATGCTGTGCATCCACTGATCAACATGGTAACCACATATACCGTGAAGATGCTGGCGTCAAGTTCCTCCGAAACTACCAACCTTACGTATCACATCTCAGAAGGCCGTAATCCTACGACCTGGTAAGTTGATTTTTCTGGCATACCTGAACGTTTACTATTAATAGCACACTGTGCTCCCTTTCCTCTGGGTTTCCGCGTCAAAACCCAGCACGTATTTTGTCTTCTCCCTCATACGTGCCACATAAAAGATAAAGTTTTCCCCTTACAGGCCTGGTGTGACCCAGAGGGTGGGTAGAGGTATAGAAGTAGGTGAGTGGTCAGCAGCACGCCCCGGCCGCACTTTACCCTCCGGGAAAGACCCGGTACCCAATGTACAGGAGGGTGGGTGGACGGATGAAAAATCTCGTCCCCACCGGGATTCGATCCAGCCCGTACTCAGTCGTTATACCGACTGAGCTACCGGGCCCTCAAATGTGCCACATGAACCACCAATTTCATCGTCCTTCATTTGATCACCCGAATAATATTTGAGGGGTACAGATAGAGACGCTCATAATATCTGTTCCTACAGTCCCCTGTCACATCGTCCCTCTTAAGCCCTCCCACGATGGGAGACAGAATGCTCAATATACATTCATTCCATACTGTCTTACGACTTCAAGAAGCGTCATCCCCGTTGTGTTTGTTAGAACCTAAGGTAATAATTCTATAATTATATAGCAGTCATAACACAACTATATTATCAGGTGTATATAACTTATCAACTACATGTTTCGGCCAATGCTGCTGTGGCCATCGTCAGGTTGGATACAATTTACCAGAGAAGCTCGATAGATATAACACAAAACAATTACTAGTATTAGTGTAGGTAAGGAGACGAGATCTCGCTTACACAATGTTGGTGGGCGTGGTTCTTTACCATCTGCGCACACGCCCACAGACTTTGTGTAAACGAGATCTCGTCTCCTTACTTACACTAATACTAATAATTGTTCTGTGTTATATCATATCTATAGAGCTTCTCTGACAAATTGTACCAGACCTGACGATGGCCACAGCAGTATTGGCCGAAACATGTAGTTAAGTTTTATACACCTGATAACAGAGTTGTGTTATGACTGCTATATCCTTATAGAATTATTACCTTAGGTCTTACGACAAGTTCAAAGACTCTTCCAAAGCCAGTTCTCCACACAGTGCTTCCTCTTTCAATTTCCAGTATCCCCTCTTTTCCTTAAAGTTACAACCTACCTGGCTATTCAATCGGTAGGCATGTCTTTTTCTCAAGGAATTCTAAGTGGTCTAAGTGGCGGGCAGTGACATTATTAACACTTGTCACTACTGATGTTATTTTAATTACTGATGTTAGCATTTACAGATCGCTGCATATTAACGCGCCCTTGAAAAGGTATCCACTGTTAGCTTTGGTACGCGAGGACAACTTGTCACTTCCGAGTTACAGAACAGACTTCTTTCCGTTAGGTTTCCCAAAACTCGCAAGTTTTAAGTTCACCCCAATCTTAAAATCCCTTACTGTACCCAGTTGGTCGAATGTTAAATTTCGCTGCTCCCTAATAGGTCCAAAAGTCAGAATTTTGAATATGTTAACCCCACTGGCTTCTATCTAAGTAACATTCTTCCACTGTTGTCGCCGGAGTGAACTCCTTTCACGCGTCTCACTAATTTCTTTAGAGTCCAAGCTTGCCTAACATTGTGAATCTTCCCCACACGATTTAAAGAGTCCCAGAAGCTGTCAAGGTTTTCAAAATCAGTGTTCCTTTCTTTTTTTCTTTCCAACTTTTCTTACCCCATACACTTGATTCTGACAAAATGGAAACTGTTAGCTTGCTACACCTGCCATAAAACTCTCTTCCCCTGTAAGCTGTAATACTGACACTCTCCAATTTCTCCCTCATCATAAACCAAACCAGCAAATTTTTTAAACAGTTCTGACCTAGGCTTTAAATGTGCCATTTTGTCTCTTAATAAAAGACTTACACCCTATATCGGCTATAAAGTCATCTAGAAGCTGCTTACAAAACGTAAATATATCTGGACAAACGAACGCACACCGCTAACAGGAATTCTTCCAAACCTAGAAAATCGCGAACACGACAGTCCGACTTCGGACTTGATAGACGAACTTGAAACACGAATGAACACGTCCGCGTGTTTCAAAAACCTACGCAGCAGCGGCAACCGACACGCGAACAAACCAAACAGGCATGTCACTACGAGCCACAACAAACGCAACCAAACCATCACCCCGACAGCCGACAACCGGTAACCAAGAATGACAAACAATGCTGTCCCCTTTTATTTGAAACTCAAGATTGGCGCGTTATTTCGGCGGGTCGGAACCAAAAAAAAAAGGGACAATGTGCTAAAAAAATTCTGTCAGAAGCAATGTTGCCCATGTAAAATAGAGTTCCCTCCTACATTACCAATTACGAGCATTACACCACAATGACAAATTACCAACTTTGTACCTTGCAGTATTTGAAGCACGCACAGGATACGATCAATCGCCAACAGACCACTCTGGTAATATTCGTGTGGCATAAAATTGGCTGCAAGCAAATACCGGGGTGCTGATAAGTCCTTAGCCCGACCAGGAAGGAAACAAGCTCGGAAGCATGTCAGAAACGCGCGCGATTTCAACAACATCGAGACGTGAGATGTCATCAAGTTTTTTTTTTTCCTGCAAGGCAAGGCGCCGAAGGAAATTCACGCCATTCTGACAGAAACATTAGCTTGTTTCCTTCCCCATCGGGCTAAGGACTTGTCAGCACCCCTGTAGTGTCACCTGCGAATGGTCTCGTTCAACACACCGGTGTTTGGTGTCAGGTTCTAGTAAACGTCCAACCTGCCTGCTCCTCGAACACCTGTTTGATGCATTTCACTGCGTTATACACACATAAAAATAGTACAAACGTGAAAACCAATTTAAACAGCTATCACTCTTATGTTTATGGTTCCTTGCATCGCTGATCTATATTAATAACTGTCCAACGAGATACAACACAAAGTCTATTTACTATTCTGCGAGTTCACACTACATGTTTCGGGTGTCAACACACCCATCATGAGTACACAAAACTGTAACTACAGCCTCCGTTACTGCAGCTACCTCCCTCCAACGTGGCCACGTTGGAGGGACGTAGCTGCACAACAAATATGACCAGTACTGGAGACTGTAGTTACCGTTTCGTGTACTCCTGAAGATGAGTGTGGTTGACACCCGAAACATATAGAGTGAACTTGCAGAATAATAAATCTCGTGGGACAATTATTAATATAGCTATCAGTCATTAAACTAATACTGTGACCACCATATTTCGGATAGTAAACAGCATTTTACGTTAATTCCAATATACCCCTCTCTTGAAAATGGTTATTTAGTGGCCGAAACATGCAGTCAACACTCCGCTGTCTTACGACGGACCCAGTGCCTCTACCACGAGTTCTCTAAAGAGTACGATCTAGTGCTTCCGCTTTCAATTTACAGAATCCTCTCTTTTCCTTTAAGGTCATTCGATAACTGCTTACGTCTTTTCCTCGTCTTACCGTCACTTCTTCCTTCGATCTTTCCTTCAATAATGTGTTTTAAAACGATAGTTCGTAACAAGATATGACCAATGCAGTTGGCCTTCCTTCTTTATTTTTAACTGGTTGCAAGATATTCCTTTCCTCCATGACTATTAATATTTTATATTTCACACTATTCGTCCAACTCTTCTCCATCCTTCCCTAGCATCACATTTCAGAACTTTCCAGGTATTTCTCACCTACTTTCCTAAGTCTCCAAGTGTAAGCACCATACAAAGCTATGCTCCAAATGTAGTACTTCGCTAGTTTCTTTCTGAAATTTAAGTCTAATTTGCTGATGGAAAAAAAAATCGTCTTGCTGAACGGTGTTTTTGCGGCAGCGATCCCGGATTCAATCGCACGTGCAAATCTTGCATCACTATATCATGTCTAAAATATAACCCGACATTGTATTATCAATATGACAGTTTTGTAAAATGGATTTCGGACCTGTAATCGTTGATATCTGCCGGATTCTAGTTCCTATATTACTGTCAGTCCGTAAATTTCTGTTTCGCCGTATAATATACAATGGCATATGCTGCTAATGCTAGTAATTATAAGAACGCCCAGGTTGAAGGCAGAGTGTTGGGTCGCTCGAACGCTGACTCCACAGTTTCATTCCGGAACGTCTTCAGATCTGGAGTTTTCACAAAAATGAAGTCTGGCACACCTGCCTTCACTTTCAGGCTGGTTAGTCTACATGAACACTGAACTTACACCAGGAACCAAAGTCTACTAAACCAAAAAAAATGCCTGTTTAAAAGCTATACATCAACAATTACGTCACGTTCGTTGGCTTACCTAAAATTACCTCGAAACCTGTAAACGCCTAAGAAAATTGGTCAAGCTGACGTACCTCGCCTAGTGAATCGGGTAAGCAAGCATGGAGATGGATGTCCACTCCCCAGCACACCGTTATGGTGTGGTTATCACTTGAGCATTACCTTCGCTGTTCGTACTGGATTCATGTTGCTCGGAGCTGGTGTCGGTTTATAAACAGTGGCGCAAAAGTCACTTCAAACACCTTTCTGTTACGAAACATTGTATCAAGTACCTTGTGCGAAACACTCTGTGTGTGTGCGTGTGTGTGTGTGTGTGTGGGCCGGGTAGCTCAGTCGGTATAGCGTCTGACTACGGGCTGGACGGTCAGGGATAGAATCCCGGTGGGGACGAGATTTTCCGCCCGTCCGGACCGGCCCTGGGGCCCACCCAGCCTCCTGTAAAATGGGCACCGGGTCTTTCCCGTGGTTAAAGTGCGGCCGGGGCGTGCTGCTGACCACCCACCCCCTTCTAGTGCCGCGGTCATGGAAGAGTAGAGCTATACCTCTACCCACTCTCTGGGCCACACCGGGCATGTAACGGGATCAATTTACCTTTTTATATATACATGTGTGTGTATACATATAAACACATTAATATGTATATATGGAACCGAGTCCTCAAGAAGCTAACGGTACTCTGCATATTGTTTGCTTCTGGCGCGACGGCCCCCACTGGGACACAGCCTTCTCATTCACGAGGTTTCTATATCACACAAGACGACGCACCACGATCGGTAGAACTCCTCTGGACGAGGTATTAGCTCGTCGCAGATCTCCACCTAACACACAACACTCACGACAGATATCCATTCGCTCGGTGGGATTCGAACCCACAATCTCAGCTGGCGAGCGGCCGCAGACCTCCCACTGGGATCGGCGTACTCTGCATGGAATGCTTGACAAAGTGGGCCAACATCAGCGTTCATGCAACGATCTCTTCCACCGACTTAACCCGCAACATACAAGACTGCCACACCTCCCTCCCCCCCACGCTCGTGTCTGTAACATCAAATCGATTAGCTTAGCTGATGATACAGCCATGCCTGTCATAACGGGCTCACAGGTTCAACCCAATCCCACCCTCTCAGGAATGTCTGGGCAGGCATGACTGCTTTCCCTTTCTGACAAAATTTGTTGAAAGCAGCAAGAACTTTCATGTCGAAAACATATCTGATCCACAAATCCGTGCAATAAAATGTAATTTCCTTACAAGGTATTCAAAACACTCCCTCTGTGAAATGCCACTAGCGTACAGGGTTAACACATTACCATGCTATACTAACAAAGGCCTTGGAATGGGGAGCAAAGGGACTGCTATACCACACAAACACTGAAGCGACAAGCGTGTAATTACTGCGAGTACAAAGACGTTATGACGTCACTCCAAATTCAGAAAATGCGCCACACAGACGAGAAACCCTTTGATGCGGGCATTCCAGTTTGTCAAATTTCTGGACAACGATTCTGATACTACGGGGAAAAAAAAAAACAAGTATGAACACACTACATACACAGTCCGACAATTATTTAATGAGAATGATTTTATTTTGACCAAGATAGAAGTGCTATCTATGAAGCAATGCGTGCCATCCGTGTGACAAGCCTTTATCTGTAATCTGGCAACACCGCAACGCCCCACGCTGAGCATGACGGGAAATACGGCGCCATGTTGTGCAGGCAGCGAGAGGACGTGGTCACAGTAGCGGCATGGAGCAGAGCGCGAACATTAAATTCTGTTTTAAACTCGGGAAAACTGCAGCGACTCTGGAATTGATGAGACAAGTGTACGGTGACAATTGTTTATCTCCTGCACAGATATTCAGGTGGTATGCACGATTCAAAAGTGGTGTGGAAACGATTTAAGATGAAGCCTGGCCTGTGCGTCCATTTTCTGTTCGTAACGAGGGACTCGTTGCCAAAGTGAGAAAATGAATACAAAAAAAAAAAGTTGTGTGACTTTGAGAATGATGGCTGATGAGTTTGGTGTTAACAGGGAGACGATTCGTCAAATCTTGGTGGAAGACTTGGGCAAGAGGAAGCTCGCGCCCCGGTATGTATCGCATGCATTGTCTCATGATCAAAGACACGAGCGTGTTCAGTGCGCAAGACATCATTAAAACTGCTCGTACATTAAAAATTTCTTGAATTCGATTGTAGCAGAGGATGAAACTTGGTGTTTTCGCTATGATCCCACAACTAAACGTCAAGTGCTGAATGGAAGTCACCAGCATCAGCAAAAGGCAAAAAAGTTCGTCTTCAAAAGTCAAAAGTGAAGAGAATGCTTGTGTGTTTCTAAGACAGCAAGGGAATTATTCACCACGAGTTTGTTCCTGAGGGACAAACTGTCACTGGAAGTTTTTGAGTGTTCTGGAACGCCTATGGAAGAAGATTCGCAGTGTCCGGCCCGAGTACTCATCACCAGGCAGTTGGTTTCTTCTTCACGACAATGTACCGGTTCACCGGGCAGTTGCTGTACAAGAATTTTTAGCCCGAAAACAAGTGTGCGTGCTCCATCATCCGCCCTACTCCCCTGATTTATCCCCCTGCGATTATTTTCTGTTCCCCAAACTGAAGTTACAATTGAAAGGGCGCCTGTTTGAAGATGTTCAAGACATCCAAGCAGCTCTGACATCGAGTCTTCGGGCCATGCCACAAGAAGACGTGCAGAGGTCCTTCCAGTCTTTGTTAGATCGCGCCACTCGGTGTATCGCTGCAGAAGGGATGTACTTTGAATAAAATACAGATAGCACTCAAGTCTTTTGTTCCAGTTTTATAACCTCAGTCTCATTACATAATTGTCGGCCTGTGTAGGTCAACTGGCAACGACATTCAAAAATACACCAAACAACGCATGATGGTCAGATCGCCCAGCATCGACACAAACAAGATCAAATGATGGCCTAATTCACAGATACACAAACAAACCAGTGAAACTTAAATGTATGGCAAGCAATGCTCTCTTGTCATGCATTTTTAAAATTCAGCATATGATAGCGTTCGTTCCGCCAACTCAGTATCTCACCACCACCACCACCCCCTACCCCACAGGCTATCCAGTGTTGCACTAACAAAGCAATTCCTAGCCTAAACCGCTCTGAATAACAATCAAATCCCAACGCACATCATTTTTAAACACAAAAGCCCCGCTTGCTAATAGCCCGTTTGGCGTCAAGTATGACTCCATTCACAAAGACGGACGAATTTATCATAGAAATCTTACAAATCCCTTTCAGACAATGACAGTGAAAAGGCAACCCGTGTGGCCTGCGACTCGTGGGGAAAATGGCGACTGGGGGGTATCGACCCCAGCCGTCCAGGTTTACCCGTGGCAGTCCCAATGTTATGCGTTTTCAAGTGCTAGGTCCCGGTGATCCGAAGAATTCGGTTGGGGACGCCACTATTATTTACTATTATTATATTTACTATATATTTAATTTTTGTGCCTGCATGTCAATTTTTCATCTCAATTATCTCGTAGTAAAACCATCAAATAATTATTTTTTAAGGTGTGCACCCCTCATGCCGCCAATTAAATATTAAGTGTCACGGTTTTTTGTTTTTAAAATGTGGGTCCCACCCACAGGTCAGGTGAATCAGTGTTGGTCGCCAACATTAATAAGAGCCATAAATTCCGCAAAAATGTTGTCTGAAAGCCTGAAGGAAAACAGACAACTTGGTGAAACCTAGAAAAAGAGGGTCAGATATTAATAAGGAACATATCAATAGGATAGAATTGATTCATCTGGTACCCTGCCCCAAAACAAATGTTGAACTCCCTGTGCCCAAACCACACATTTTGCTGTGTATGCAAAGAAAACATGGCTGCATAACACTACATTACATGTTTCACACAAATGGACTTGACACAAACAAATATCTCCCCCCATACATGCCACATACACCACCCATCTATTCTCTATTTTATCAACTTCTCTTTATTTAATATGATATTAAATAGTGTAAGTCAGCACAACTACTATATTACTCAAGGTACTTTACATAGGCTACATGTTTCGACTATAGATTAGTCATCTTCAGGCCTATTTTTGTAATTTGAGTCACAAGATGCAATGCACACTTCCAGATTCCATAGTGTTTACATACATGGAACACATAAAATTAAATCATTTGTCTCAAAGGGTGTGACACGTAAATTGTCTATTTACTTCGGAGTACAGATCAATGAAGCTCCCTACATAACCTCCCTCAGTCTCCTGATACCATGTGCCTCTTAGGCACAAATATCTTCCTCAGCACATCATGGAGTTTGTTATTTAGGTCAAATAACACTAATTTTTCATATAAAACTTAGTGTTAGTTTTGGTTCACAGCACACATAAACAAATTACTATGAACATCTACAAATCAAGCTAACATGTCAACATGTGGCCAGTACACATGCAGTCTGAGATACAGTGGATGGACAACACAATGGAAGCAATTGTCGAATAAACACATTTCTCTATTAATACGGAGCTGGACCACCATTTGCCTGTAACACAGTTGTATCCTTCTTGGAACAGACCAATGCAAGTTCTGCATAGTCTAGCAGAATACCGTACCACTCTTATAGTTGCTTGAGAGATGATGGAGGAGTGAATCTGCTTCTCAACCTACTCTATAAAACTGACCACAGTGGTTCAATGATATTTAAGTCTGACAAGTGTGATGGTCATGGAAGATGATGAAGTGCATCTTCATCCTCCTCAATTCAAGATGGAACACTTCTGGCTGTGTGAATGGGCAAATTGTCATCTTGAAAAACTGCATCACTGTTAGGAAACATCTTAACCAGGATGCACCTGGTCGCGTAAGATGTCCACACTGACACAGGCAGTAATACGATGATTCAGAGTAATTATAGGACCAGCAGAATATCAAGATATTGCTACCCACATTATCACAGATCAACCTCCATGGGGCCAGCCAACTTTAAAGTTACACATCACACTGTGTGTCATATGCCTCAAACTGGGGTGTGAATAAGACAAACCACAGTTCAAGTGGCCTCAACTTCATCACCATACTCCACCATCTGAGTGCGAGAACACTGCCCAGTCCCCAACATACTGCAGAATAAGATATTGTAAACCTGACTATGCCAAAGGCCTCAATAACACCTGCTACATCTAATTTCAACAGTCTTATACATTTTACCTTTTTACCTCTTCATTCATTAAAAAATTTACTAAACGTATTAAAAAAAGCACTGCAGAATGTGACAATATTGTGTAAAAAATAAGATCTAATTACCAGAAAATGCAAACTTTACTTTGTTTTTAAGAATATTCTAATGCTAGCCCGATGACCTCGCGAGGTCAAAACATGTAGATACTGATATAAAAATTGTGTTGGGTGTCGTCATTCATTTGTATATTCATTCTTTATGGAACCAGGCATTCAGAATTACAGGCTTCCTTGGGCAATCTCCAAACAAACCCAGCCTGATGTTGGGAACATGAAGGATGACTCATGTAACCATATTACATATTTCATATTATTAGACATCCAGGTGTTATGAACATCACACCATATTTTTCCCCTTTTAGCGTAGATTTCAATAATCAGAGGATTAGCAATTGCAACTCTACCATGGATGTTGGAATTGTGAAACTCTCAATGGATTGTTTTTGTGGAACCAAGGTGAAGATTGATTAATAATGAGTCCTGCTGCCTCCTTTGCTGCAGCAGTTCCACGGTTTAGACAAAATCCTCTTCAATGTATAGCATTCCATTTCACTTGGTTTGGTTTTTGGCCACTATTCCTCTTCGCTGATGTCTCCCCATGATTTGTGAATTCCATCATAACCTTACAAACTGCTACTCTGGACACACTTAATAAATTGGCTGCTTTGGTTACATATGCTCCAGCTAAATTCACACAAACAATCTACCCTCTCTGAAAATCTGACAAGTCACTCATTTTGCAGTACTTTCATACAAACTGTTACTAAACACGATCCGAAATGGAGAACTGGCACTACACAGTGCAAACAAAGGAAAGAATAATGATACTCATAACTAATGTTTGTTCAGTGAAACCAACACAAACAGTTTTATTCATATACTGTCTAGTGTTTCAACTATTTTGTCTATCCCCTGTATGTGTGCCTCACGCGTGTGCAGTTACTGCAAATGGCAATTCAAACGTATTTAAAAAATGAAAATGTACCTTCCTAAACCTCCAAAACATCCTATCTGATTTCCTCTGGCAATACTAACACAAACGGTTAACTCAACCATAAAACCATAACTTAGGGCAGATAGATGTTTCCAAGATTTACTCACCATTACAAAAATCTGCTCCTGAAAATATATGAACCAGTTGCCTGCCCAAACTAGGGTCTTAAATCCTCAGCTCACAGGTCAACAAAACTTTCAAAACTAAACCCATACAAAAGCAAAACCACACACCACTTCTTTCCCACAAACAACAAAACAACTAACTACCAATGCAAGTGGTTTTAAGAACCAGCAACCAATGGACTTCTTAATACAGAACTTGTGCTTTTCTTGGATGAGTCACAACTTACATGAACCAGAATAACCTTAGGTCAGAATCTGGTGTGAAATGAGCATGCACAAAACCATATGGGCTAAGTTTCTCAAGGACACGATAACTCCAACAGGTTAATTCTTATACCATTCTTCCAAGATATCATGGGACTTGCAGAACAGTGCTACAGCCAATACAACCTGCTCAATAAATACCCTAAACAAAGTATTCAGAAAAATGGTTGATAATTTGCAAACTGTGGCCTCCTGGCTCTTCAGATTTGAAAATATGTCATTATTTTTTGTAGGGTACACTGAAATACGGAGTTGGCATGAACAATCCACATTCTTTGCAAGAAATTAAAAATTATAAGAATAATCACTAATTGCTGTTATACAGATGCAGGAAGAAGACTTAACGGCTACAATGCAAATTACAATTGGAACATACTTCCACACAACAATCCACGGTGGTACACACAGAACGTCCTGGTTACATTATGGGGAAGTGAATATCTTACATACATACACACACACAGCGGTTTCCAAATTATGACACAGCGCACATGCTTGTATAAAGAGCGGGCTCAGACTACTTCAGCAATTACGGTTGGCTTATGCATCATGTAATAAAACCACCGTGGGTATATTACAAACACACAGTTCTTATACTACTGAGCAGAAGAGCTATCCTGTGAAAAGTGCTCAGCTTATTAAATTACATCACAGAAACTGTTATGCTGGAACCTATTCTTACACCCTGGTAATAATGTTAACCGAGCGAGGTGGACATTACAACCTACGTCGCACGGTCCGCCATGCGACGCGCGTTACTAAGTATGCATTTACCACAATTGCTTACTTAACGGATCCTTATACTGACATGAATTTGTGGGTTTCTACCCTAAAGGCGTCGCATGGATGTTCCTCTGAAAGTATGATACTAACCTACTGGATCTTACGGCATTGCAACTTGAGACAATATGAACCATAATTGCACAAAGAGGCATCACGTCCTTCACTACCTGTACGGTCATGTACCACAAACTTCTATATTTTGCTAAGAAATGAATGCGTAATTCGTGAGAGGAATACAATCTACATCTACAAATATTACAATAATGTGACTCCTATCTCATAAACGCTGGCGGCAATGAAAAACATTTCTCAAACACGACAGCAGATTACACAATTAATGGCGCCGGAATCACACGACGCCAATGAGCTACCCAGCTAACGATAAACCAAGACGCTCTATAATATACCACACCAAACGTTTTTGTACATCCAACACACGATACAAGACTTCTAAGCAACTTACCCTGTGCTGGCCGGATTCTGCTTCAGTTCGCTGCCGCTTGATAAGTGGTCCTTCTCCATTAAACGCCATGTTGAAACTGAATGTGGAATAATGGGTGAAGGAAGCGTCCTAACCGTCCCAAATATTCGTTAGAGGTCAGCACTAGTACGGTGGGCACGTCTATTTAATTGTCAGAGAGTACTGTATTTTCACGTCACGGTTGTAGATTGTACTGATGCATATGAGCATCCCATAATGATCAACTGTGACAGTAATCTTGGAACCGAACTAGGGCTGCTGGAACATGTTCTGCGAAATCTGTAAAATGCAGAATTAGAAAATAATATGAATTTACAGTTTCCAGAACACAACTGACAAAACTGGAACGCGAGGATCTCGCGGTGAACGACATGATCTATCTCCGTGGTTTAGACTGACAACACAACAATGAAGAGCACTGCAAAATCCTCAAATTTTACACAGTATGATATTTTAAATGTTGCGGTAAACAAAACTGCCTACAATTAAGGATTCTATGATTAGCAGAAACACAGAAATAAACATATCCTAGATTTTTCCGGAAAAGCTCTCATTTATAAAAGACGTTTTCTTAATTCGAAATGTTGTAAATATAACATGTATGTTGTAAATATACCATTGCTTAAATTCATGAAGTAACGACAGCACAATGCGAAATTAAATATATATCCATAATGATAATGATAATAAAATACAAATTTACTGAGACGGTGGCTACTAGTACTTAGGGTAAGGTATCCAGGAGCTTGATCATGGACATGCAAACAACCACTCCTCCGAAATGTCGGTAATCATTTCTATGGATCGATTAATTACCAATAGGGCTTATGGAAAATTTTTGAAAGATAGTCTCATCCGTGATCAGGAAAAGGTTTTGGGGTAAAGATATCTTTTGTAACCATGGTCCATGGGTGGTAATAGTCACAGACAACATAGTCATTGACGGACGAAGGTGGTGTCTGGTACACGTAAAGTGATTGAATGCGTATTGTTGTGTTGTAATAATGTTGGAGCTCTTAAATTTACCAGATATCGTACTAGAGAAGATATTGTCGTACTTAACCTATGACGATATTGCTAGATACAGAATTGTACGTATATGTAGATTACTGTTTTTGGATTTTTATTCCAATCCTGTTTCGCATCCTCTCCCATAGCTTAGTTTAACGATTAATCGCCAACCACGCAGTAAAGTTTAATAATGTGGTCAGCGCTTCGTCGTGAAGAAAAATGTATGGTTGACTGATTGACCCTTTGTTATGAAACATTCACCCTGCGAAAAAGAAAATCACACCCCAGTCTTGATGCCAGAAGAATTCAAGCACAAATTGTAATCTCTTATTTTCGGTTGTAGTTTTGTGGGTCTGACCAGCTTGTTTCAACTGGGGAAATTGGTTTGGATGTAGTGCACATATGGTTACTGATTTATTGGCACCAGATACTGGGGATGGGATGACTTGCCACACCCCATCTGATCTTTCGTGTTACAGTTGGTTTGTGGTTTTCCTCACGAATAAGAATTCTTCATGAAATTAGATAATACATGTTATTTACACTTACTTGCATGACCTGGGTGGGTAGCGCTGCAGCTTCATATTTGAGCAGTTGTGGATTTAAAGTGTGTCCTACAAACTGGTGAGCTTGAAGTTTGTATTTTTTTGTGTGTGATATTGTCGAAACCGACAGGTTGTGTGGTTTTATTCAGTTCTTTAAGGCAAACGCTGGCAGATTTGCATGACTAGGCCTCACCCGCTTTTCATGCCATTCCCCGATCATACAACCGTCAGCATTATTCCTGAGACACCGATGGCACCATAAAATCACAGAAATAATTTACGTGCTCTGGGCTGTTTGTTATTAACGTTATGTGATATGGTAAGAAAGCTGTATCCTAATAACAATCTTACCATTATTACTACATCTCATACTGATTTCTGTGGGTTGTCTTCTAGATCTGCAGGCAGTTTGATACATTGTGTAAACAGCTGTTAAACAAGGGCTTTATACTCGTGGAGAAACACCACAGACATTGTCTGAAGGCTGTGAAATCACAGCTTCCTCGTCGTGAATCAGAAAGACGATGTCATCCGTTAGCACGACATTGTGACATTCTAACAGCTATAGAAACACGTCTATCTATTCTTGCCATGACATTCACAAAATATATTGATGCTGGCCTCTGTTGCTTCATTCCAGGGAAGGTGAGTACCATTACATGTTTTTAAATTATGGTTGTTCCTTGTGCAGCATTTTTACTTTAAGTTCAAAATGCAATTTATTTAATGACACTGAAATATTGTAGTAGGCAGTCAGTAACTTATTATGGACAATGCAGTTTCCATCTTCAGGACTAGTCTTCTATAAGACACTTCAACATGAGGGTGGAGTATGCACAGTGTCTTGTAACTCTGTTCACACACAGACCAGTCCCACATAATACACGATTGTGGGCTTTTTTCAAAACAAGGACAGAAACATGCTTCGTAAGGAACGTGCCTTCGCATTTAATTTACAAGCTAGACACATCAGGAGATAATTATCAACACACTTCAATCTGCCTTGCACAAAACAGTCTCGCTGCTATATGTGAAAATATTGGACATCATTTATCAGTGGTGGCTCATGGGACTTTGATATGGTATAGCTGGGACTAGGATTACTAAATGATTCATGAGAAGGGACAATAGAGCCTCTCTTTTTAGCACAGCCACTCAACCACTTACGTATAGCATATGTAGCAGGGTTAAATTTTCTCACATAAGTTTGTATTCTGCTTGATGATTACTTAGGAAGTGAGGTCTTGCACCACCTAAGTTCTTAATCTGTCTTTGGGGCAAGAGTTACTTGTGAAAAATATATACCCTCTGAAGAATTCACACTGTTCTTGTTAATGTTTAATATAAAATTGTAACTACTTAAATAAAAATATTGATAAACCTGGGTTTGATAACAGCTAGATAAAAATGGTGGTCAAAATTCCAGTGTTTGCATTGCTAGAAAAGGTAAACAGATACACACAGTCTTTTAAACTGTACTGCAGCCCAGCCCATGATGTAGCTATCACTGTCTTCCCATCGCTCTCTAGTTGAACCCTCCCACTGATGGAACTGGGTCGGGCCCCTGCTATTTATCCGTAATACTTTTAAACCTATGAGGAAGACTGTTGAACAATTTAATGCCAACACAGCAAACAACTCTCTGAAAATCTGTTCTATGAAGCTAGTGCTCATTTCTAGTGCTAATACATTCATGTAACACAATATTTACAGGTAATTGATGAAATTTTTCGAGTACTTCGCAGACTTAAGGATTCTGAAACTCCTAGAGCGCATGAAGTTCTACAGGAGTTGAGAGACATTTCCTCTATGGCCATGGAACATTTTGATGAGAAGATTGTACCACTGCTGAAACACAATTTGACATCGTCATCTGCTCATACATCATACTCCATGACAGGTACAGGGAACAGAAGTGCCAGTATTATTATGACTGTTGCTCCAAGAAAATGTCATATGGATGCAATGTCTGTAGGGTCCTGTTTGATGAGTGGCGCATCCACACCTCGCATACTTGGTCAGGAGAAGCTGCGTATAGAATTCAGCAAGATCCATAGCAGAACAAAACAGAACAAAGCATCTGTTGGGTGCCTCAAGAGGACTGTTGGTAATCTTACTTTGAAAGTAAGTTGATTTAACTTTTATATTTTATTTAATGATACTGTGTGTACCGTACAGATTGTGTAGTGTCCAGTAGCGTAGTAAGATGATCTGGGATGGAAGGATATGGGACACAGTAATAATCCTTCTTAGTGTATTGCTGTAGCAGCAGTCTCATTAAATATGGGGGTCAACTGTGTTACCAACATTAGTACCAGTATTTTGGTCACAAGTTCATTCTTTTCAGATTAAAATTTCGTGGAAATCAAGGAAATTGTGTTCATGTACCAGATATTTCAAAAATAGCCTGAACATATGAACCCTCATTAAAATGCTACAGTATATCCTGTAATTTTTCAGAAGGTAAACAAAAAGTAAAAATGTAATGTTTTCTTTTGGGTAAAAGAGAGTCATCTCTATACATGCCATGGGCTCATATATGGGGAGCGGAGGTATACGTCCACCCATTATTAAACTTGGCACTGGATGGCAGTGAGCGGACAGTGTCATGTCCTGGCCACTGTATCCCTGAAGAAAGAGCCCCAGGCACCCATTGCATAGGAGGGTGGGTGGGCACCACAGACTGTCTGGATGTTTTGGAGAAGGGAAAAATCTCTTGCTCCTGCTGGGATTCAAACCCCAGATTGTCCAGCCTGTAGCCTAGTCACTATACTATGCTTTTCCACCTCCCATTTATCTCAAAGGGCTGAGGAAAAACTGTTTCCCAATTGAGATCCAAAATGTAAAGCAGCATATTAGTAACCTTTACACTTAAGCAGTCAGTCATATTAACAGAGACAGTGGATGTGTGAATAACATTATTCCTCCACAGTTGAAGCGACACAGTGCACAGTTAATGGTGCAGTCAGCAAAGATTGTGCAACAGCAAGCAAAGTTGACTGAGCAGGATGCAAAATTGGCAGAACAAGCAAACAAACTGACTGAGCAAGACACACAGATTGCAGAGCTTAAGAGACATCTAGAAGAGTGGGATCATAAGTTCGCTGACCTCACTGCTGAACTCAGCCGTGCACGTGAGGAGAGCGGAGCCATCACAGAGGCAGGGACCAGCCATGAGGTAGAGGGCAGAGTTGCCAGGAACATGTTGCCAGTAGGATCTGCTGAGGCGGAAGGCCGTGTAAGTCGAAGGAAATTAAGGACCTCAACAGTAATAAGCAGTGATGTTACTGCTCCTGGACAAGAAGAAGACAGGGACAGGAGTGCTATGATGAAGAGGAAGGCAGAACCAGACAACTTTAAGATTGATTTAGCAAAAAAGTCAAAGGTGCAGCCCTCAGATGAAGTGGCAAAATGATGCCACACATTCTACAGCAATTCAATCTTAAATTTTCAAAAGGTGAGATCAAAATTGGTCCTGTAATCTCTTACTAATGACCTTTACTGGAAAACTGCAGCACCTAACCAATAAAAGACAACTGGCTTGTGATATACTTACAGTACTCAAGTATTTTGTATCCTATAGAGGGGTAATATGTCTGAAGTGAGTTGTTGCCATGTACTTCAAATCTAGAATATATTGAATTACACAGCACAGCAGATTCTTCTTACCCAGATGATGTTTCTGTAACAATGTCTTGTCTTGACATTATATCATACTACAGAGAAAACCAATAAAACTTCTGAAAAATATGTGAATGTCAAATATTTGGGAATGAGAGTAACGAATGTAGTATAAGATTGAAGTATTCTGGGATGTTACCCTTCATCAGTTGGTAAATCACCAATTACCAGTGGATGCAGCAAACATCCTAGAAGAAGGGATCTCCAATAACACTGCTGGGAGAACCTCAGATCTTGCATATCACAATTGATAAATTCAATCATAATGGAATTTATGAAGTTAAAAGCAGATGAAATTCAGCAAATGCTTACTACCATCATTTTAAAATCTTTGACCTCCAATGTTTTACCTACAAACATTAAAATTAGTGTATTTTAAAATACAAGGAAAGTTTACTCTTAATTCTGGACGGGTTAGAAATTTGGTTTTCTCAGCCTTCGGGAACAACACAGCCCGAGGGTGCACTGAGAATTTAAAATTCTGACATGGTCTGTCCAAAAATAATTGAAGGCACACTTATCATTGTTGCTTACATTAACCAGGGCAATAGTTTCATGTCCTACGGTCAGCTGACAGATTGCCTTGTTTGTCCCAATTATAACTCCTTAAGAACAAAGCAATGGCAATGCTAAACCACAGTTTGATATTCAGAGGACAGTGCATCGTGATATATTCTTATAATAAAACCAACAAGATGCACTAATTTCTCAAATTTATTTTTTGGAATAGGACTGTACATGTTTCGGACAGTTTCTGTGTCCATCGTCAGGAGTCTAGCACTGTACACACAGCAATATATACATGTTATGCTGACTGCTTCAGTCAGCATAACATGTGTGACATATACCTACTGCTGTGTGTACAGTGCTAGACTCCTGAAGATGGACAGAGAAACATGTAGTCCTATTCCAAAAATAAATCTGAGAAATTAGTGCATTTTGTTGGTTTTATTATAAGGCTAAACCACAGATTGAAACATCACTGTCAGCTGTAATTTTCTGTAAACAAAGCGAAATAGACAAGTAATTGAAATGAAGCTTATTTATTAACACTTATTTTATTACAAAATTAAGTTAATTTCAAAAAGGTTCATTTCAAAGTTAAAGTTCACTGTGAACTCGAGCTCTGTCCATACATTTGTGTAACTTACTGGCACAATTTTGCCAGGCACTGTATTCTCATGCATCTGCATCATAATTATAAAAACATGTCAAAGTTTGTCTTCATGTTACATGGTCTGTCCCAAAAGTAATGAGAATGATTTAAAAAAAAAATTGAACATACATGCAATTACAGTTTATCCCCTTCAAAATAGACTCCTTGTGATCGAATACAGCGATTACAGTGTTGCTGCCACTCTTCATAGCAGTGGAGGAAGTCTTCACTTGAGATGTTGTTCAAAGCCCTCGTCGCAGCTGCCTGGACATTTTCAACTGTCCCAAAATGATGTCCTTTGAGCATGGGGGAATAAAAAGAAATCGCATGGAGCCAAGTCAGGGCTGTACGGTGGGTGGGAAAGTGTTGTGATATTATTTTGAGCCAAAAATTCTCTCTCAGCGATTTATGTGTGACTTGGCGCATTGTAATGGTGAAGGAACCACATGTTTGCAGTTTCACGGCGGACAGGCACAACTCTGGTTCTCAAACGCCTGAGTACCTGTAGGTAAAATGTTTGATTCACAGTCTGTCTGGGTGGCACAAACTCATTGTGAACAACTCTCTTTGAATAAAAAATCATGAGCATGGATTTCACTCTTGATTTGCTCATTCAGGCCTTCTTTGTTTGAGGTGACTGGGAAGTGTGCCACTCTGAACTCTGTCTTTAGGTTGTGGGATCATACTCAAAAACCCAAGTTTCATTTCCGGTTATCACTCGCCGCAGAAAGTCGGGCTCACTTGTCACACGATCCAAGAGTTTCTGAGAAACCAACACATGATTGTCCTTTTGTTCATCGGACAAATTCTTCGGGACCAGTTCCGCACAAATTTTTCTCATGTGCAGATCTTACATAATGATTCGGTGGATGTCTGTTTTAGGTAGTCCTTCCTCCTCTGCGATTAACCGCACATTCAAATGTCGGTCCCTATCCAGAACAGCCTTCACATGAGCCACATTTTCCTCAGTTCTTGAAGTTGAAGGATGCCCTACGCGCTGTTCATCCTCAACGCTCTCCCTTCCATCCTTGAACACCTTGTGCCACCTGAAGATGGGCTAAAGACAAAACAGCATCCCCCTAAGCTGTCCTCAACAACTGAGACATTTTGGAACCAGATTTTCCAAGTTTCACATAGAACTTAATCGCGTAATGCTGCTCCAGACTCCTCTGCGTTTTGATCCCTGACAAGACACAAAAACTACTACACATTTTGCTAACGTACCGACTGCTACAAAGGCGCGGACTCAACTGAGGAAGGTCAAACTGTATACCTGGGTTCCCCCTCCACCTGCCTCAACACCCACCTTCCTTTTCTGGCCCTTCTGCGCTGCGCAAAAAAATCATTCTCATTACTTTTGGGACAGACCTCGTATGTCATGTTTCTTTTGTTTTCATTTCTGCAATACTACTGTGGCACATCCACAGCACAAAAAGAAGTCACATGACATTAAATCTTGACTTCAAACAGGCCATTCTGTTGGCCCTTGAACTACACATAATGGTTTAACACCAGGTGTGAACAGGAAATATGGTTCTCTCCTGCATTAGTGTGAATTGTGCAGCATGATTGAGCATGTTAATTAATTGTTCCCTCCCCTTGAAGTGTTGTTTATGCTCTCCCAGACTACTTAAATGTTACATAAAGAGGGTTGGAGTTTGTACACACTCTACCTAGTTATCATATCAACACTTTACTGAATCTGATTTACAGTATTGCTTGCTTGATTGAATTTGCTGATGGCAGGAGCTTAGTAAAGAACTTTTTTTTGAGGGGGGGGGGAGGGGCCTACATTCCATACATGATGTATTTTAAACAAGTGTAAGTACTGAATTTTGGATCCCAGTCCAGTCAACATACATCTACAGAACTTGCACTAAGTTTCATAAAAATCACCCTCAGCATTCCATGTGCATTACATAGCATATGCGCTTCTGCATATCTTGTCTTTGGTATCAGCTTGAGGACAGGCCTATGCAGTGTACAGAATGCATCGCAACTAAACAGATAAAGTATGTGCAACCAAAAGAAGACCACAGTTTTCTGGCATCAGTATCTCCATAACTACTCAACTGTGGATATGTGTTTTTGGTTATATTGATGTAAATTAAACCAAGAAATGTTTTCCCCACTCCAAAAACCCTGCATATGCCCAGCTACAAACAGAGCTAATTTTCAAATAACAGATCAAAAACATGTTTTATATTGGTATTTGAAAGACAGCGCTCAGTTTGTGTTCTGCCTTATCACATTCAGTAAATATTTAACTCACAGGCATTCTATTATGGAAAACTGAGACTTGGTCTCGTTTACAGGTGTACTAGTTATTAACTTTAAGCGGCATCTCTCTGCGCCACACACGTGTCCCCTACAATGTAATTAAGTGAACCGATATTCTACTATGTTAACATCACATTTAATGTAACAGAGTAAGCTGTACAAATTGCTGAACTGTTTAAATAATTTGTATTGTATTTACTCATTACTGATTGAATAAATAGCTACCAATACACCTTCAAAGTGAAATGTTCTCATTCGGAAGGAGCCACTTTCCGTAGTGTATCATGCCTTCAGTAAACTCTGAATCAACTTAACAGTTTTCAAGAAGGTTCATATGAATTGCTGTAGAGGCCTGGCCTCTCAGACTAGTGAGACACAAGTACTATTTAAGGTGCAGTGTCTTGAAATTTTGAGTGGTAATGGTTCACTGGGAAACATGACACTTTTTATATTCTTTAAGAATGTGAATTTTATGATAAGACAGCCCCATAGAGGTTGCATTTACCATCGCATTTAATACACGTAACTCACAAAACAAAGACACATAACATCTGATACAGAAACATATCATAAAAAACTATGTAGTACAAGGCAGTCCCCAACTTCTGTACACATTTCGTTCCTGAAAGCATGTATGGAAGTCGAGCTATGGATTTGAATGTTATAATGGGGATTATGTTCAGCTGCTTCAAAAGTACATAAAAATCCCTATTTATGGGCAACAAACAAAACAGTTGTAGCAACAATTACAGTATATTCATGCAGTAATTGAACCAAAGGTAATTGTAAAAGGTTCCCACCATCATGTGAGCCAATATCCTCAATAATTCTGATGGCTGTGTAACAGATGGCCAACAAAACTCATAAGCAATTAGTAAACATAGCCACAGTGTTTATTTCATATGTCTGCTCTATAGTAGTAAAGTGATCCCGGTGTGGCCCAGAGGGTGGGTAGAGGTATAGCTCTACTCTTCCATGACCACAGTACTAGAAGGGGATGAGTGGTCAGCAGCACGCCCCAGCTGCACTTTAGCCCCGGGAAAGACCCGGTACCCATTTTACAGGAGGCTGAGTGGGCCCCAGGGCCGGTCTGGACGGGCAGAAAATCTCGTCCCCACCGGGATTCGATCCTGGACCGTCTAGCTCAGTCTCTATACCGACTGAGCTACCTGGCCCACGCTCTATAGTAGTATGTGTTCATATTATACATGCAAATTACGTATTGCTACCATCATGATGTTGGTCAGCTTTCTTCCAACCAATTACAATACTAGAATACACGGCCAGGATAGCCATCAACAGAGAACATAGGGTCTCACCAAAATCAACAAACATGAAAACTCAACTGTCCACACCAACATCAAAGTTGTCAAATGGGTTACAAAATATAAACAATACAAGTAACTTTCCAGAGCTATCTTGCCTCAAATTATACTCATCTCATGTACCTCATCTGGAATTTTGTTTTTTTATGGTTGAACAGCCCTAGTGGGCGCAAGCCTCTTCATTTTCAAGGCTTCATGATCACACACAGGAGTGCGTTACACTGGGCTACTCTACACGCTGCTCACCAGTGAGTAAAGGTGCGGTCTGTTCATCATTAGTCGCTACTCATTGGCTAGCGTACACTCCACTTGCCCATTGTAATTTATACAACCAGTAAAGTACCTTGTGATAAAACACTAAAATCCTTCACTTCATCTTTGAGACGTTGAGTGATGAACTAAAACAATACTAGCTGATTGCCCAGTCTTTACATTCCTACATGTAATAGGCATGGATAGTTGACTCGCTGCTGGTGAGTAGTGTTGAAAGAAGTCTCATGTAATTCCCACCTTAGACACACAATACACAGTAGTAGAGGCCACATGAAATGTGATGGCACATGTGCAGAAACCAGATGTTGTCTTTCGGCGAAACGGACGAGTCCATTTAAATCAGCGGGGGCGTCAGTTCAGTCGACTACTGGCAGCCGAGGTGTGCGCATCAATGACAGTAATGCTGGATACATCATGTTCCGTGGTAGTGTGAAGGGTACTGGCTACCCACTCCATCCGCCAGTTTCCCCTTCACTTCCCCTCCCACGCGTCACCGTGTGCCATCACATTTCAACTGGAGTCTACTCCTCTGGACGAGTGATTGGCCTACCACAGAGACCTTTACCTGACAATACACAACACTCACAACAGACATCCATCCCCCCCCCCAAGACCGCATAGCCACCGACATTGGCTTTTCTGGCATTTAGTAGACACAAAATACAGTTTCAGACCCAGTTTTGTAGTGCCACTCTTTGGAAGTTCAAAATGTTTGTTCATCAGCTGTGTACAGAAGTCCGAATTTGGCAAGTGGAAGGATTAGGGGTGAGAATCTATTATGTACAAAAAGTCAAGGGCTGCCTGTACTTACTTTGTATAAAAATATTTCCCTCATTCCTTTCATTGTTGATAGCGCCCATCGATGTTTTGGTAGAGTGCAATTATGTAACTATATACCAATCAGTGGAACCATTTTAAGAGACGTTCTTGCCAGAACTTTAGTATTTACTTCACACGGAGGTTTAAAATACATCAGAATCTCAAGGCAGTCAAAAATGTTCATGCATCATTAATTTTTACTGGGTTGGGGGAGGGGATTAAAAAACGTTTACTTTGTTGTTACACATTTCCTAGTCAAGATACCAACATTTTAGAATGTAAGCAGTGAACTGGAAAAAGAAGGAACCAGGACCGTGTAGACAGTACAGTGCCTTGGCCATATGACAAAGAACTGAAATTATGGTTAGATTCCCAGCAGGGACCAGGTCTGAGGCCCACCCATCCTCCTATTCAGTGGGTACCTGGACCCCTTTTCCCAGAGGCAGAGCAGCCATGGCATGAAATTGACCAAACCTCCATCAAATTCCCAGGTTAAGAATCAGCACAGCCATAACTCCTCTCCCCCATATGCCCTTATGGGATGTACAGAGACAACTTTACTTCATCTTAGAGAAAAAAAGCATTCAATGGCAGGAATGTGGAAACATTTCTCATTCGATGGCACTAAAAGCAAAGAAGCTTTGTTCATCTCCCCTATAATTCCACAGTCACTCTCTGCACCAGTATCAGTGCCAAGCAATAGCTGATACTAAATGTTCATCTCCCCTATAATTCCACAGTCACTCTCTGCACCAGTATCAGTGC
>Ga0131853_10003631_pt1 | contig 27699 bp, 27 predicted proteins | sample TergutLab28metaG_FD_92764 | JGI IMG/M metagenome (GOLD analysis project Ga0131853, IMG submission 92764) | Labiotermes labralis P1 segment gut microbial communities from Petit-Saut dam, French Guiana - Lab288 P1 (version 2) (version 2) | ecosystem: Host-associated > Arthropoda: Insects >...
TGATCGCCCGCGGGGCCAGCACCAGCTTTGTGCATAATTGGTTCTGCCAGTTCCACATCAATAGAATCTGCCTGCACATCCATCGGGACTGAAAGCATAACCGGCCCTTTGCGTCCTGTCATCATCTGATTAAACGCCCGCTGCATCATTCTAGGTACTTGATTGACAGATTCGGCCCGCCAGCTTCTTTTGGTCAACGGCTCCAGTGAGCGTATGAAGTTGGAGTCTTGATACCGCTCGATCTCTTGCAATACCCCGACACCTTTCATGTGAACGTGGGTATCTCCCGACACTTGGAAGATAGCGGTGGAATCAACATAAGCGGTTCCCAACCCGATAGCAGTATTCAATGCACCCGGCCCGATTGAAGTAAAGACGGCCAGCGGCTCCCCTTTGATGCGAAAATATCCATCGGCGATATGTAGGGCGGTCTGCTCGTGCTTGACTTGCAGATACTTGATTTTACCTGCCGCATCCGCTTCCCTAACAGCATCAAAGAAACCAAGAATGCCGTGTCCCGGTATCCCCAATATATAAGGAACTTTTTCTTTCTCTAAATATTTTAAGATAATCTGTCCGCCGGTCAATCTCATTACGGAGACCTCGTTTCGTTTAGTATTATAATTTACGTTGAGTTTTGCTGAAAGCAGCTACGGTGTTATTTCATGTAACGCTCGTCAGTTACTTCATTCACCTTAACTGGTACACCTTCCTTTGCCGAGCAGATGGCTGCCATTGTCGCCTTTATGGCCCATGTACCGTCAACCCCGGTGTATGGTGGTTTTACGCCATTTACCAGCGAGTCTACAAACGCATGATTCTGGTTAGTGTGGGCTTTGGCATAGTAGGAAACTTCGGATACCCAAATATCGTCCGGGCCATCGTTGAAGCGGAATGTTTCGCTTGTCCCATCGTGGCGATGTAGCACCATGTGTACCGATTCGCCATCATGTTGCAGGCCGCCTCCGCCCTCGCCCAAAAACTCAATCATACCTTTGTCGCCGCTCACGATAACGGAAAACCCGGTCATTGGGTCGTATTTGCCATTGAGAACTTCGGCACGCATCCACACACCAGAACAAGCGGGGTCTTCATATGTCCATGTTATGATAGGAATATCTCCGGCTTCGTTGACGCCGTACAAATCCATTTTCGTGTCGATTTTTTGATCTTTCATCCAAGAGAGATCGGTCTTCAAAGCATGTATCTCATTTATCTTTGAATCGTTCATAAGGTACTCGGCGGCAGCAAAGAAGTGTACGCAATGGTCAAACATCCAAGGGAACCCTTCGCCTCCAGCCTTTTTGGAATCCTCGCGCCAGCCGTGACTTGCGCTGCTCTCGCGGTCATCCATTACATCTTCGCGCTCCACCCATTCGCCAAAACGTTGACGTATTTGTTGAGGTTTGCCGATCTCTCCGGCATCAATAAGCTCACGCGCCTTTATAATGGAGGACATAAATATGTAGGATTCACCTATCATCAAGGTAACACCCTGCTTGTCAGCCTCATTGCAAACAGCTTCGCACTCCTCTAAATTCATACAAAACGGCTTTTCGCACATGATGTGCTTGCCTGCTCTAGCCGCAGCTATGGCCATATCTTTGTGCAAAAAAGTAGGTGTTATAATAGCAACCGCATCAATTGCAGGGTCTTTCAACAAATCCTCGTATGAAGTATAGTATTTGGGGATGTTATACTTTTTGGCGGCAGCTTGGAGTGGCTTTTCATTACGGGCGGCGACCGCAACCACTTCGGCCTTTGGATGAGATTGAAATCCTTTGATATGTGCATCAGATACCAGCCCTAACCCGATAATACCAACCTTTACGTTGTCCAGTTTTTTCATTGCTATTTCCTCCCTCAATTTTCTACGCTTGTTCTTTTCTTCAAGCGCTTACTTTTCACTCGTTAATTAAAAGATACAATTTTGAACAGATACAGTCAATTGTTTTTGTATGAACGCGTTGCGCATAGTGCAACCGGCCTTAAATTTGTAGTGTGCTAAATACAGCTTTCACATTCATTCTTCGCTTACCTCGTATTCATCGAGGAATATTTCACGCCCTTTTGTCGATGAATCAATGGCGGCCAACGCAAACTTCAAAGCTTCCCGGACGCGTTCACCTACGTTCACCTGAAAGCACAGGTTCTCGGTCATTTTTGATTGCCTCTACGAAATCCCTCGTGGACGCTTCAAATGAATCTGCCCAATCGTGCTTCATGTCCCAGAACTGGTGAACCTTGCGATCTCGATACATAACCACCTCAGCTTTTTGTACATGCTCATGTTACCAAGCGTTTGACTTTACAAAGGGCTTGATGTTATTATCTGTTAATTGAAAGCATACAATTTTAGATCAATACGGTCAATCGATTTTGTGTGAATGCGTTGCGCATGGTGCAATCGACTTTTAATTTGATATTTACAACACTCTGTTGATTATGTAACAGGAACCGCCTATCACTAGGCAGCTCCTGCGGCGTTTATCCGAAATACCGCAACGGGTCTACCCGCACTCCATTATGATGGATTTCCCAATGCAAATGCGGCCCTGTGCTTCTGCCCGTGGAGCCAACAAAGCCAATCACCTCACCTTTCACGACCTCCTGACCGTTCCTGACGGAAATTCTGGAGCAATGAGCATAGAGCGTGACATAACCACCTTCATGCTGTATCTGGATATGGAAGCCGAAGCCACCACCCCATGAGTCCGTGCCGTTGGCAACGATTACGATACCGTCAGCCGCCGCGAGGATGGGTGTGCCAGCCGGTGCTGCAATGTCAATCCCGTGGTGAAATTCAGGCTCACCATTAAACGGGTTAGGACGATTCCCAAAGCCGGAATTAACAGGCCAACTTCCGGCCAGCGGCCATGAGAAAATTCCATTAGGGTTGCGGTTTGGATCACCGGTCAGAATTTCACCGGTTCCCGGAACAAAGCCACCTAATAACATCGCCCATAGTTCGTAATGTTCCGGGCTTAGTAGTTCATGTAAAAGGGCAATTTGTTCCCCGCTGAAACCATACTGCACTGCCATTTCATCGGCGCTTCTGTGCGTGAGGATGATGTGCAGCGTGATGATCGTCACCGTTTCGGTCGTTTCCTCACCATCATCGCCTATAACCGTGTGTTCCTCAGTATGGTAGGTGGTGTGATGGGACAAGATCGCCATGTCGTTCAAGACGCCCCGCAATATATTCACCCTGTCATCATCCAGTGTGACAACATCGGTGGGATTATTCGGGTCGGTGTTGACTTTGACGGCATATACCGCCAGCACCTCCGGCCAGTTTATCGACATAGGCGCTACGTCTAAAATGTCATGCGGGTTACTGCGCTGGATTTCATCAATCCGGTCATAAAACTCCATCGTCAATTCCGATACAACGTCTGGCATGGTGCGCCCTGTGCCGGTATCCTCGCCGGAGAAGAAAATGCCGAATACCGAACCGACAAACAGGCCGATCAAGCAGATAATCAGGACAATTACCACCGCAATCCAGCCACCGGCAGCAATCAACGCAACCAGCCCTTTAATGGCGGCGATTGCAGCCTTAACCGTTGCGATGGTTGCCTTTACCGCGATTTTAGCCGCTATAATAGCAGTTTTCGCGGCAGCTTTGGAAGCGAGGGCCGCCGCTTTTGCTGCCTTTGCCGACGCCACTGCGGATTTCTGTGCAACTTTCGCTGTCGTCTTCGCCGTTTTCACAGCGGCCTTCGCTGATTTTTCCGCAGTCTTAACGGATTTTCTCGCCGTCTTGATCGTGCCTTTGCGGGTAGTCTTAATCGCCTTTTTAGTGGACTTAACAGCTTTATCACCTGATTTAGCTGTGTCCCCGGTGCGTTTTGTAGCTGTGACACCTTTGTTCATATAGCCGGGGCGCTTACCAGTTGACAGTTGAGAGTTGACAGTGGACAGTTTAGGCGATTTTCCATAACTGTTTGCTGTAATTTTTACAGTTTTATCGTCTGCGCGTGTTGATGTTACGCCTTTGTTCAAAGAACCGGAACTGTCAACTGTCACTTGTCCACTGTCAACTACCTTCGTCCGCTGCTTGACCACTCGCATTGTCCGCCGCCCAGCCTGCCGGGTTTCCTTTAGGGTCTGCTTCGCGTCTTTGACCGCCGTTTTCGCTTCACTGGCCGTTTTTTTGGCTTGTTCAGCGGTGTTTTTCCATTTGTCAGCGTAATCCCGCGTTTTAACCGCCGACTGCCTAGCTTGCTCAGCGGCGTCTTGCCGCGCTTTCGGCATTTGACGCTTGACTTCATCAAAATGACCTTTCGCGCGTTCAATGTTGTCACTCGCTTTGCGCACGGGGTTGGGACAGTGTGCTGCTTCCCGAACTGCGCCCTGTGCCGTGCGCTGCACATTGTCGGTAGCGTAGTCAGTGGGTGAAGCGTGAGACGGTTCCCGTGTTTCCTCCGCTTGTTTTTTTGTGCGGATATATGCGTCTTTCATCCGCTTGGAGAGATTGGCAGGCCGATCAAGCGCCTTTATGCCCTCAACCTTTTTTCGCGTTTTTATAGTTCGAATGGTTTTCACCTCCACCCTAAGTGAGCATAGATTTTGTACCCAGCCTGTGATACAATGAAGCAAGCACCCCGAAAGGAACTCATAAATGAAACTGCTTTTTCTTTGCAGTCAAAACAAAAGGCGTAGCCTAACGGCTGAAAAAATATTTGACGGCATTAATGGACATATAGCGCGGTCGGCGGGAACAGAAAATAATGCCCGGATAAAAGTTACTCCGGGCATCCTCGGTTGGGCTGATATTATTTATTGCATGGAAAAAAAGCATGTGCGTCGTATCCGGGATAAATACAGTGACATTCTTATCGGGAAAGATGTTATATGCCTAAACATCCCGGATGATTATACTTACATGGACGATATGCTTATCAGCATATTGCACTCATCCGTCGAGCTTACATAAGCACATCAACTTTCCCCCGGCTTTGTCGTCATCAAGCGGTACAGAGCCGTATTGGGGTTCATGCGGTTTACAAATGGAACGATAGCGTTGCCGATCCGAATAAGACCGCAACCGGCATCGGCGTTGGTGACATGCCCAAGCTGTTCCTCCGAAATATTGAGCAGCTTGGCAAGCTCGGCGCGGTCACTGGCGGCTTGGTTGTTCATAACAATAAATTCGCTGTTAGAGAGCATAGTCCGCGCCGTAACAGAATCCAAAAGATACTCAACATTCTGCGTAATCCCGGTTGGGTATGCATTGCGCTTGCGGAATTGCCGCCAAGCTGAATTGAAAAAATTGCTTGAGTATTCATTCTGGAAAACAACGTGCAGTTCATCTATGAATATGTGCGTCCGTTTGCCGTTTTTCCAGTTCTTAGACACACGGTTTATCATCGCGTCGATGATGACAAGCATAGCCACCGGTTTTAGCTGTGGGCCGAGGTCGCGTATATCATAGACGACCAAGCGGTTTTGGGTATCGACGTTTGTGGGATGGGCAAAGATGTTTAAGCTCCCGTTTGTAAACAGTTCAAGGGATTTCGCCAGCCCTTCGGCTTCACTGTCACGGTGTTTACGCAACTCATCCTGCAATACGCACAGCGTTGGCAGAGGCCCGCCCTGTTTATGGTTATCGTAAACATACCTTACCCGGTTGTCGATGATGCCTTTCTCTATAACCGACAATCGGCGTCCGGGGTCAGCCTGCTCAAACAGTGACAGGATAAACTCGGACTTGTCTACAATCGGGTCTTTGCTGTCACCGTAGCCATCCACCATATCCATAGCGTTCATACGGATTTTCCCACCCGCCGCTATCGGGATATTTTGACCGCCGATTGCCTCGACTAAAGCCCCATATTCGCCTTCGGGATCGCAGCACAGGACGTCATCATCGGTAGATATAGCCACAAAGGTCAACTCGCCCTTCGCGCCCATAGATTTCCCCGAACCGGGTACACCGAGCCTAAAACTGTTGGGATTGAGAAGATTGCGCTTATCACAGATAATCATGTTGCGGGATATGGCGTTGATACCGTAGAATATACCGCCCTTGTCCGATACCTCCTGTACCCGGAACGGAATAAACACGGCCACGCTCTCAGTGGTGAGTGTGCGCAGTGCGTCTATCTTCCGAACGCCATATGGCAGCACAGTGTTCAGACCGTCCATTTGCTGATGTTTGAGTGTAGCAAACTGGCAGAGGTTTTGCCGACCGATGGAGAACAGAGTATCGGTGTCACTGTCAAGCTGCTCTTTGGTGTCGGCAGTTATAACGATGGTCATAACGGCGAACATCATCCGCTGATCGCGTGAGGTCAGGTCATCCAAAAACTCTTTGCTCTCTTTGCGCTGCAACTCCATATCATAAGGAATGACCGCACTGAAATTGTTGTTGGAATTCTGCTTGCGCTGCCAGTTGGTGATGTTGGTTTCGACGCCGAGGACGCGCTTCTCCACTTCGCGCACCGCTTCATCGGTTGGGATGGGGATAATGTCGATGCTCAGTATCATGTTGCGGTTAAAATCACAGAGTTTAGATACCATACTGTCTTTGATGAAATTGGCGTAATCTCGCAGGAATACAACGCGCCCATACTTATCACCCATGATGAAGTGGTCTTTTTCAAACTCAAAGGTATCCGGGCAGATCGCGTCTTTGAAGCTGTGGCCTTTGCGCATAGTGTCTCTGGCGTTCCAGTGATAGCCGCCTTCCTCGCCGGGACGAAAGAAGTCGTGCAGCAGGCGCAGCTTGTCCCCGGCATCCAGCACGATGGCGCGGGAACCGAGCCTGCCCAAGTGCGCCGACAAGTCCGTCCCCACACGGGTAAAGAAACTGCGGGCTTCCTCGATGTCTTTTTTGTACACGCTGACGGTAACATACTTCATCTGTATAAATCCGTTTGCGCCGGTGGCTTCGTCCAGTAGAAGTTTGTTGTATTCGATGCGGTACATATCATTGCTGTCGCCTTTTAGATCAATTAGGATAGACTTCTTAAATTCTTCCTTATCCAGCTTCTTGACAATGATGGTGATTTTGTAGGTAGCGCCGCTGTCAAAGGAGTTTAACAAATCGCCATATTCCAAAAACATGGCTTCCTGATCTTCTTTTGACGCCACCGCGTAGTTTATATCCTCAAAGCGAAATGTTTTAGAGAACTTGTTAATGCCGACCATGAAAATGCCGTCATCCCAAATGGTTTTGACTGGGATAACGTCTTGGACGCTCTTGGGTACGACAAACGCTTCCCTGTCTTGCCGGAATAGTCTGGTTAGGGTTTTCACTTCCGTTTCCCTCCTTGCCTGAATGTCTCGGCGTAGATGTTCGTCGCCCGGAACGTCAGGCGCTTTGGTATCATGAACGTGCTCTTAATCCATGCCCACGCGAACCGCTCCGCTGTCATGCCGTTGTATTTTATAAATCCCATAGCGGCAAACGGGGCCGCACAGAGGATGCAAACCCATGACACGGTTTCCATGCCGAAGTGTGGTATCAGGAGATAGTACGCGCCGATCGCTACGCCGATTGCCAATAAAGAAAAAATGAACTGTCTAAGCGACAGTCCAAAAAACATGGATTCTGTATACTCCCGGATTTCCCGGTTGATTTTTATTTCCATAAGATGCTCACCTCGCTCCACTGCTACGCGCCGGTGCTTTCGGCTGGTGTTCCCGAACCGTTCTACCATCTGACGGTTTGATAAAATCTAACCGCCCCGCTGAATAGATGGCGTTATCGGTAAGCTGCCGCTGCCATGCGTCTTGCGATGGTGCCCACTTAAAACCGTTGGCTTTCAGCGCGGCTCGCTGCTGTTCGGGCGGCTTTTGATCAAAGAATAGCTGCAAGCGGTTTATTGCGGTATTGGCTTCAGCGCGGCCACCGTTAAACTCCCAACCTACGAAACCACGCGACACTTCGGCAAGTTTCTTTTCCAACCGCTTGATTTGACTGTTGTTGTTTGTAAGGTCATAAGTTGAAAATGGCTGTTGCCGCTCCCACGAATACTTTGATGTCGCGATTTTGTCGTCCAGCTTTTTCGCCTGCACTTCGGTTATGCCGGGTACGCCCACACAAGTGCCGAATTTGCGCCAGTATGCGTTGACTTCTTTCATTGTGGCTTGTAATTCCAAGCATTGATTGAGTTCTGTTGTCAACTTTTCCGAACTCTGCGGTTCTCTGGATGTTTTTGCCCTGCCGTATGACATGGTATGATCCTCCATTCAATATTTAGTTAAAGCCCCATCATCTCACGCACTACTCGGTCAGCCATTTTGACCGCACCGACAAGAATGAGCATGGTGAAAATAAGCTCGCCCACATAGGCCCAAACTTGTGTAACCGCCGATAAGCTGGGATCTACAGCGGGCGGTGCGGCTGCAAACGCCGTAAAGATGATGCAGGCCAACACGATAACAGCGCCCTCCAAGCAGACGGCGCTGTAGCTTTTGATAAATGACTTGCCGATGTTGGATGACGGTTCCCCGCCGAAAGATGATAGCGGAATGGGCGCGATGGCGGTGTATAAATAGATTTTGAAAAAGCGCCCGTATACGCTCAGTATCATAATGAATGACAGCACCGTGATGAACAGGCCGCCCAGCAGCGTAACCGCCCACAACGGTATACTCGCAAAGAACCCAACACTGTCGATAGCCGTCACAAGTTCGGGCGGCAACGTAGTAGGCGTCCCGCCGCCAAGACCAGACGCCCCCATAATGGTTGACATCACCCCTTGAACGATACTAAGGAGCGCCATCATAAGCTCCAGCCCATGCACGATTGCCGCCCTAGCCAGTACAAAGCGGATGAACACTTTTAACGCGATCTCCGGGCGCTTCACTTCCGCGAAGTTGCCGATTGTTTTCATCACGCCTACAGTAAAAAACAGCACCAGCAGGGCAAGCCCAATGGCTTGAAGCGCACCGTGTATGTTGACCATGACGCTCCATATCGCACCGCCCCTAAACTCGGCGGGTGATTGTGTGATGAGGTTCCATATATCGGCCAGTCTGTTGTTCCAAGTATTGAGCGCGTGTTCGAGATTGCCTACAATCCAGTTGTCTGACATTTAGTAACCACCACCCTTCCAGTTTTTCATGTTAGGTCACCGTGCTTCGTGGTTACGTTTTCGGGTTATATCACGCTGCACATCCTTCATGGTTCGGGGCTTGTTATCACTATCCATGTTTTGATTGATAGAAATATCAACGATTTTCTCAACTCCGTAATTCTTGCGGAAATACTTAGCAGCAGCGTTCATTTCAAATGGATATAAGCAATGTGGATGCTCTGGACGGTCAGCCATGCCAAATATCTTCTTTGCAATGTCGCTACCGAACTCTTTTTTTACAAAATATAGCTCGGCGTATTGATAATCCAACCAGCTTTCTATTGCTTTGTCTTTGGGTTGGGGGTGATTTGCAAAATATGCATATTGCCCGGAATCAACACAATCTTTTGCAAACCCAATCCAGACGTTTATTGCCTTTTCCGAACAACCGTCTAACAGGTCATGAATATGCTTTGAAAAATCCTCTCTAGTCAATAGAACACTCTCCCTTCAATAAATTGCGGGATAAGCCCATATTCAGACATACCCCGCTCCAATTTACCGCGCCCCACTGTCACGCGCTCCCGTCTCCTTTATGACACCGTACTTATCGTCAACGAAATATCTCCCAACAAAAGGGTTAAACATGGCGCGGCACTTCACACCGTTATAGTCGGCCAAGTAATCGTTGTCGCCCAGCTTTTTAATGATGGTGGCTTCGGCCAGCACGTTTTTCTCACCCTGTTTGAGCGAATGGATAAAACACTTGCATTTGTCGATGTAGTCAGCCATACTCAACCTCCTGTAATCAGCGTCAGGATTTCTCTTGCGAACGCAATAATAACACCGCCGCACAGGGTCAGGAATCCGTTAGCGCGTTGAGACGGGTCGTGCGATTTGAGCGACAGGCCAACCTGAACGATACCGAAGCCAATCATAATCATACCGATGGCGCGGATCAGGCCGAAGATGAAGTCGCTTAGATTGCTCACAACGGTTATAGGATCAGCGCCAGCCGGAACCGAAGCGTAGGCAGTCATACCGGCGCTCATTGTCAGTGTGAGCGCCAGAACAGCAATAACATATGCGCGGAACCCTTTTTTGACGCCGCCCAACATGGGCAGCTTGCCGGGATTGTGTTTTCTATTTCTCATTGGGTGTTTCCTCCTTTGAATTGAATCGTTCTTCCAAATCTTCCTCAGACAAGAGTTCATACTCAACGCCCGGAGCGACCGTCACCCCCGAGATTGTCGCTTCCGGCAGATCCTCCGGGTCAATGGCTTCGTAAAAGACTAGGGACGCGGCGGAGCGGGTGACAGTGCCGTGCCGGTACGGTTCGGCCTTGCCGTCTGCCGTGCCGCGTATATTGGGGTGACGCAGAATATCAATCTTGTCATCCATAATTGCGCGTTCTCCCCGAATGAACAAAAGGGCGTAGCGGTTATCCAGCATCCTGACCTCATCCGGGGTTAGAAGCTCCCGCCCGCTGATCTGGTAGTTGGTGCTGTAATTACCGCTCTTCCCGGTGGACTTGCCGTAGGTGTTTGTGTCCAGCGTCTCCTTGCCCAAAAGCTCTGAAACGTATTTGTGCGTACTCTGCTCATTCCCCCCTAAATACAAAAACTCGTCGCAATTGCCGACGATGCTCTCCCATTGTTTTTCAAACAAAGCCTTTAACTGAGCCAAATTTTGCAGGATGATACTGACCGAAACCGAGCGTGAGCGCATGACAGACAAAATTTTGTCGAAGTCGTCCGGCAGCGAAACATTCGCAAATTCGTCCATAATGAAATGAACATGTACCGGCAGGCTCCCGCCGTATTTGTGGTCGGCGCTATAGAAAAGCTGCTGAAAAAGTTGGGTATAAAGTATACTTACAAGGAAATTAAACGACGTATCATTGTCCGGTATGATGATAAACAGCGCGGTCTTTTTTTCACCAAGAGAAGCGAGGTCTAATTCGTCCGTAACGGTCATGGCAGCTAGGCTCTCAAGATTAAACTTCTCCAACCGTGCCGCCAGTGTAATTTGAATGGATTTGAGCGTCTTGCCGGAACCGGCGCGGTAGTCGCGGTAGTATTTCAGTGCGATATGCTCCGGGTCACGCATTTCAAGCCGATCAAAGAGTTCGTCCAGCGGCGATTGATATGCCTCATCTTCCTCACGGACGTCGGCAGCGCGTAACATTTCCATTACCATTGAAAAATTCTGCTCATCGGGCGGGGCTTCATATTTCAGATAGAAGATGAGCGCCAACAGGAGCATAGACGCCGCCGTGTCCCAAAACGGGTCTTGGCTCTGCGCCCCTTTCGGGGTGGTGGACTTAAAGAGGTTTGTTACAAGGCGCTGCACATCGTTATCTTCTTTGAGATAGACAAATGCGTTGTAACAATGAGACAGCCACATATTGATAAAGTCCAACACCTTTATCTCCATCCCCTGCGCTTTCAATAGATGCCCGGTATCTCGTAAGATTTCGCCTTTCGGATCAAGGATAACTTTTGAGGAATTACAATTCATGGCGTTGGGCTTACAATAGAACCTAGTTTTTCCGCTTCCTGATCCGCCCACCACCATTACGTTGAGATTGCGCCGGTGCTTTTTGGCATCAAAACCGATGCGGACATTTTGTGTCAGCAGCTTATTGTCAGTAAAGCGCCTGTCCGCATATTTCTTATTCACGGCAACAGCATCCCCCCACTTCGCGCTGCCGTGTTCCTCTTTCGGGCGGGTGTTGCGTCGGGTGGAGAGATAGATGCCAATACCCATTACATAAGCGGCGATAAAAACGAGGACAGTCATCAGACTGTCCTCGCTCCATGCAATACTAAACGGATTGTTTATCGCTTCCGGGAAGTGTTCTAAAATCACCACCAGCCCCCCGGCGACAGCCGGGGCGGTGAGAAGTCCCAGCCATATCACGGGTAATAAACCGAACGCGCACAGGATGAGGGTCTGCTTCGGGTTATCGCGCTTCATCGCGTCGCCTGCCTTTCTTTGAGGGGGCTTGGATGATTTTCAGCATCAGATCACTGACAAAATCGGCGCACTCGGCATTTTCAAGTTTCTCCGTGCGGAGTTTGTTCAGGCCCTTAATCACCGCACCTTCCTCGTAAACGTCAAGTTTGATTTTCTTCTGTTCTTCTCTCACAGCACACTACCTCGCTCCCGTGTCCCTTGGCGGCTTGCTCACCGCGTCAAGCTGCCGTGCCATGCGCCCGGAAATATCCTCTGCAACATCGCGGATTTGGGATAGCTCAGATTTGACGTCCCGTGTTTCCTTGCCAGCAAGCACTTTTGGCGCTTCGGCAAAATCAAAGCTCTGCGTGTCTACGCCGTGTTTTTTGCAGAGCATATATGACGCGCAGTAGGCCGAGAATTGCGGGTCGGCCTGTGTGTCCGGGCCGGTGGTCAAGTCCGCATACGCTAGTTCCTGCGCCACACTCCTGAACGTGTCGGCAAACTCCATACCCTTGCGCACAGATATGGTATCTGTCTGCGGGTCAAATTTCGCGCCCGCACCATTGGGCAACGTGTCAACACCGGTTATCTTCACCGGCGCTTTAGAAATGAGCGCACCCAAAATCTGCCGGTCAGTGTAAGTCGGCGGCGGTGGCGCAGCCTTCATCCTGCGGGTGTCTATTTGGGAAATGTCGAACACTTTCTTGACGTTGTATCCGACGCCCGGTGTATTATCCTCTTTGGTGTACTCGCGCGGCTCTAAGATGGCAATGCCTGTCTGCCCCAATCTTGGAGCACCGCCCCTGCTTTTCCAGTAATCGAAGTCCCCCAGCCGCGATGCACTCTGGCTGGGGAGTTTCGCTTCCTGTGCCATTACCAGCAGAGCGTTGACCGCGCCGTAACGGTCAAACTTGCTCTGCACGTCAAGGTATTTCTGGAATTTGTCGCCATCACCGGATACCGCCAGTGCGGTATCATCGGATAGAGCGAATAATTCCTCGCGCTCCGTTTTCTTCTTAGCGGCATAGTCCTCTTTGGAAAGCGGCTGATCGCTCTGCTCCGTGGCGGGTGTGTTGTTTAGAAGATCGTCATACATAACTTATCTGCTCCCTCTTGTTTTTTTCAGTGTCTTTTTGCCGCGTGGCGGCTGTTTGTGAGTGGTTTCCTGTTGGGTTTTCGGTTTTTCGGCAGCGGGTTCATCACGCCGGGATGCATCCGCTTCCTTCGCCTTTCTCGCCGCCTTGATTTCCCTGAGTTCTTTTTCAACGGACGGTTTACTGGAAGTACCCCTTGTGGGCTTCCTTTCGCTCTCTGAGGTATGATCGTACAGAAGGCTTTTCGGAAGCTCTCTGCCGTTTTCCGCTAAAGGGCGGTTTTCCGGCGTCTCCTTTCCCGGCTCTGATTTCTTTGGCTCCGGTGCCGGTGCTTCGTGGATGGTCTTACCCTCCGGGGTTCCCATCAGATCGTCCAGCAGCTTGTCGGTGTCGTTTATATCTGGTGCTTCCGGCGCTTCCCCGGTTCTGACGTCTGCCGTGCGCTCGGCTCTGTCCGCGACAATCTCGCTTTCGACTTTTGCCCGATCAACCGTAGCGAAGTTAAACCTCTCAACTATGCGGCTGATTTTGGGCGCATCATCAGCTTTCACCATAACGTCGCAGAGTCCGTCCGGGCTGTTTTTGGTGCTGCGCAGGACACAGTAGACAATGCCATAATCTTTCGCAGCCTGCGAAAACTGCTTCAAATCGCTCTCTTTGACCGAAAATATCTCCAACGGTTTGCCGGATTTTAACATGGAGGATAATCGTTCTTTGCCTTTGAGCTTGATTTTACAACCTTTGTCCGGCTCTTTTATTGCCGCCAAGATCAGCAGGGCAATCTCTTTCGCCGCCGTGCCGGTAATCCGGGCGGCGACCTCGACGCCATTTAAGCTCATTCGGACAATTTGTTCAGCGGCGTCGCCTCCGTGGTTCATGTTCCCTCACTCCTTCTTCTCTGGATTTTTCATCTTCTTTCGCCCTGCGGATTTTATCTCGCATATCGGCGGAGCGTTTTTCTATGTCCTCACATAACCTCACCTCCCGGCGCGATTCTTTGATTTGCCCGGACAAAGCGGCGATTTCGGTTTTGACCTCTGCCAGCCTGTCCTCGTCTTTTTCGCTACGCGCCTGTTTGTGCAAATGCTTCCGTTGGCCACATAGCACGGCCATCTGTGCGCTCACGGATTCTTTGTATGCGTCGAGCTGATCGCTGGCGTCAATGCCATGCTTCACAAGCAGCCGCGTTTCCCGCGAGATGTTTTGAATGAAGCGGATGTCTTCGCGGAATAAGAAGTACACGCGTTTGGGGTTGGGTTCATACTCCCGCTTCTTCGACAGGACGCCCATTCGGTAGAGGTAATAAAAATACAGGGCGCGAAGCCCTGTAAGTTTTCGTGCTTTGTGGATGTTGCCCCGGAATTGAACGCGCTCTCGCTGTGGGTCTGGCGGGATGATACGCCGTTCCGGTCGGGTCTGCGCCAGTATACGGCGGCGTATGCTCTCAATGGAGTAATCTTCGCCAAAGTTACGTTTTAGCTTCAGCCCGCTGTCTTTACCCTCCGGGCGCAGTGTGATGTCTTTCCCAAACTTGATATGATAGCCTTGTTTTTTCAGGTTGTCCCAAAGCTGCCGCTCGGTCATGGACTGGCGGATGGCGTCGTCAACGTCTGCTTTCATCATACTTCGGTAGGTGGGTTTGCCTTGCTGATCGGCCAGCCATTCGCCGTAGTGTTTGGATTTGCCGCGCTTTGGCACGTCGATGACGGATAGACCGTACTCGCGGCACAGGGCGTCGGATTCTCTTTGCATAGCGTAATAATCTTTCTCGGTACGGTGAAACTTCTTGCCGTCAATATGCGACACAGTATTGATAATAAAGTGATTGTGCAGCAAATTGGACTTATCAAGGTGAGTGGCGATAATCACTTGATACTTCTCACCCCATAACCGCTGCGCCAGTTTCTTACCTATCTCATGAGCAATCTCCGGCGTTGCTTCGCCGGGGGCGAAACTCTGGTATCCGTGGTACGCGACAACGCCGCCCATTTTGTCGAACGCCCGCTTTACCCTCAACATAGAATCCCTTGCCGTAACAGGGGTAACATTAATGCCGGAAACAAACTGCTGCATAACCGGGGCTGCTTCATCGCTTGTCCGCGCGGTGATTTTGTTTGTACTAACCGCGTACTCAATGACATCAGCCAGACCTTGTGTTTGGTGTTGCGTCATGCCGATTTTTTCATAAAACTGCGGGTTCTCGATTTTATCGGGGTTTTCTACATAGACCACCAACTTCCCAAGCCAGCCGTGTACCCGCCAGAGAGAGGTAGTCGCCATGTCATCACCTGCTTATTTTCGCAGGCAACAATACTGCTTCCTCAATCTTAGCCACCACCTCAATAAATGACCGCAGGGCGGCGTCATACCGGGCGGTGTCTATGACGTTCAGGACGTGGGCTTTTTGAGCGATCTGGTTCAGATTGTTTCCAATGCCATGCAACTCCTTCATCATCGCATGGTAGTCGAGCGGCGGCATGGGACGCGGGATACGTCCATCCAGCAGCGAACGGATATATGCCTCGCGGGAATATCCGCACTCTTTCGCCCGATTGGTGAGCGCGGACACTTCATCGTCTGATAATCGAAAATTGATTAAAACATTCCTTTTTTTCATGTGCTCACCCTTTCAAAATGGGGTTTTAGGGGCTTTGCCCCTAACAAGAAGGACAAATGTGATAGTATTTGGCGATGCTTGCTGGTAATATCACGACTTCTGGATATCGAGTTTCGGAGTGGTCTACCTCTCCCGTTCCGACCTCTGTGGAACTGCAAAAACCACACCTTGAAAATGGGATGCGTCGAGAATATGGTCACTGTTTTTATAATCTCGCTTCACTATCTCCATCGCTTCTGACGCATTTTTTGCTTCCACGGTTACAGTCTTTTCAAGCATTTCTCGGATACGAACATTGTACTCTCTCATCTCGCATAACTCCTTTGCTGTCGACGGTTTTGCTGCCAACGCTGATAATCCGCTATCGCCGTTGAATATACAGTAGCGCAAGCGTTTTTGGCTGTGTTCGGTAGATAGTCGGCCCGCTGGCATTTTTTCTTGTGCGGGTCATCTTTCTGCGCATGGTGCGGGCTTGATATAAATGCCCGGATCATGGCGTCGGGGTCGGCGTTGCACCAATAGGCCAGCTTGTTCATAAGCGCCTGATCGTCGCCACTCTCGTTCCCATGACGCCGCTCTCCCTCCCACAACGCCCGGAAAACCTTGTCGCGCTCAAGCCCGGTACGCAAAAACCGCTCCTGCTCGGCGCTTGATACGACAATAGGCGGAGGAAGCTGAACAGCCTTTTGCGCGGCGTCTGGTAGTAGAAATTTATCATGGATAAATTGCAACTCCGTTGTCCGAGTTTCAATTGCTCCCCGGCTACCGTAGATGTTGCCAGTGACAGTAAAATACCGCCCAGTGCTATAGACCTCCAAGAAAAAGCCCTTTTTTCGGTGGCGGGTGATGTCCGCATCAGGCGCTAAGACAAATATGTGCATCCCTGTCCCGCTTGGGCTTATCTCGGTATATGACGCGAGTTTATCCACAATCTCATGCGCTTGCGGCGTCAACTTCCCGGCGTGGTCGATCACATGGTCTAAGTCAACGCCGTAAATGCCGTTGCCGCCAAACTGATAGCCGACGCCCCGCGCCAGCCCGCGCCTTACACACTCCACGGCGTTATGGTAACTGCTCCATGTTTCCCGCACACCCGCTTTTGCCGGTGACGGTCTGCCTGATAACAGGCTTTCCGGGTTAAACGGTGCTTTGGGCGGTGCGTCCCTAATGCCCCACGCAACCCAATTCGGACTTTGTTTGAGCATGGGCGGTATGTTGTCATATGGGTGCTGCATGGTGTTCCTCCTTTGCAATAGAATAAGCCGCCCGGTTTGTAGCTGAGCGGCTATGTAGAAAATTTCACTTGACATATATGCCCGATTGGGCGTATAATGCAAATGCGCCCAATCGGGCGTAATATGAAACATGAGAGCCGAAAGGGGTATCTTTTATGGGATGGGAAGTAATTGTGCCGGATAGAGGCATATTGATTGGTCAGCGTGAGAAATTGGGGCTTACACAGGAGGAAGTGGCGAAAAAGGCAGGCATAAAACTGGAGCAGTATCAGAAATACGAGAGCCACGGCGGGCGTGAGTTTTCTTCCTCATCTATGCGTATCGTCAATGCGGTCTTAACAGCTTTAGAGCTTGACCCGACAGCTTTTGCTAATGGCGAATATTCATTTGAACCCTTGCCCGAAGATGACCCTCTGTATAAACTTCAAGGTAAAATATAGCGTCGGGGGGGGATTGGCTTGGATAATCAAACGCTTCGTGAAGAAAAAACTATTTTACATGATGCTCGTAAAAAACTCGGTCTGACACAAACGCAAGTAGCCGATAAAGCCTTAATTACACTGCGCCAATACCAAAAGTTTGAGAGCGGTGAGCGCAAGCTATCATCTTCTTCGTTTTACACTGCAAGCAAAATACTAAGGGCGTTGGAACTTGACGTCACCACTTTTGCCCGCGGTGGATACGCTTCACTCGAGACAAATGAGGGATAGAAAAGCGGCGCTGGTTTTTCAGCGCCGCCATTCTTTAGTCGTATTTTACTATATCGCTCCGACCTTTTTCAGAAAATGGTAATTGTCTTTGTGGCCGCGAAAGTAGATTGCCTTACGCTCGATATTCTCCATATCGTGTTTCAGTATGAGATACCGAACCAGCGCCCCGCGTTCCTCCGCCGACAAGCTGATCGCCCCTTCGCCTGCCGTAAGCTGCTCAATAATGGGATGCTTACTTGACAGGCTGCAAACCTCGTTCCACATTTCAATGTACTCGCCGTCACTCTTTCGCAAGTCCACGCATGTGTCGTTGTCGATCTCACCAAAGTCATTATCAATGCGCTGTGCGAGGTTATAATAAACATCATGCTCTGTGCTCATATAATATCAACTCCTACATTTTTATAACAACCATACCACCTCCCTGATCCAATCGCAACAATGCGATTGGTATATTTGTATTACCGTTCCTGTTCCCGCTTCTTTGTCGGCGTCGCCATGTCCCCCTCATCCGGCTCCATATCAAGAATCGTATTGTCTTTCTGATCCATGTTGAGCAAGATGTCAAGCTCTTTTAGCCGCGCCGACTTCTCCTTAAACTCCGTATCCTGTGGAAATGGCCGGTCTACCTCGCTTTTAGCCGACTCCATTTGCTTTTGCACACCGGCAAGATCATCTTTACATCCTGTGAGTGCGGCAGCGAAACCCTCCAGCCTGTTATCAAGGCGGGTAATGTTGCCGTGGATGTCCGTACCCAGCGCGACAGTATGACTGAGCGCCCCGGCCAGCGTAACTTTGTATTCTTTACCGAAACTGTCGAAAGACAATATCATTTGAAAGCCGCGGTATTCGCCCAGCGGTACGGCGTCGGGGGAAGTCATAGCTTTGCAGGCTTCAATCAGCGCCTTGCCCGCGTCGGCTTTTTCGGCATAAAGAATCCCGCCGATTTTCATGGGCGGGAAGCTGTCCTTGTCTGCCGGTGTGTGTTGCGCTGCTGTTTGGATGTCCTTTGTGTACCCATCAATGCGCTCTGTCAGCCGTTTCATCTCCCTTGGATATTCTTTGTGGATTTTATCCTCCAGCGCGTATTTTTGGTTTAGGTGGCTAGCATGGAGGATTTTCAGCTTGTTTACGTCGGATTCAAGCTGTGCTTTTTCAATGATGAGCGGATTGCCGGTCGCAAGTGCTTTGATTTCCGCATATGAAAGGGCAGTTTCGTCAATATCTTCGGCCATGCGAACGGGGACTTTGCCGGTCATGATCTGCGCTATGAATTTCTGCTTATTCTCTATAAGCTGAAACATATACCCATCAAACGTACCCTCGGTCACATATCGGAAAATCTCCACTTCGGGGTTCTTGTTGCCCTGCCGTACAATACGACCAAGCCGCTGTGCTAAGTCGGACGGTCGCCACGGGGCGTCTAAATCGTGGAGTGCAATCAGCCGATCTTGGACGTTGGTTCCAGCACCCATCTTCTGTGTGCTTCCAATCAGGACGCGGACTTGCCCCTTACGGACTTTTGCGAAAAGCTCCTTTTTCTTGGTTTCGGTATCGGCATTGTGGATAAACGCGACTTCATGTTCCGGGATGCCTTTGGCGATCAGTTTTTGTTTCAAATCATCATAGACGTTAAAGCTGCCGTCACCCTTTGGCGTGGAGAGGTCGGAGAACACAAGCTGAGTTGAGCGTTTATCCTTGTGTTCCTCCCAAATGCGAAACACATTGTTCGCACAAGTAGACACTTTGCCTTCCGGCTCATCGGGCAGCATGGGGTTGATGATCCGCTGGTCGAGTGCCAGCTTGCGTCCGTCGTTTGTGACGAGAAGCATGTTGTCGATCTTGGGGTCAACATCGCCGTCCCGTATCTTCTCAGCGCGGTCTGCAAGTTCCAACACCATCTCCTTCTGCCACTCGCTTGGCTTTATGACCTCGTTGTGGAAATTGGCCTTTGGTACAGGTAATTTCAGCATTTCGCCCGTCTGAATATCCGCAACCATGCGAAACATGGACATTAACTCCGGTAGATTATAAAACTTTGCAAATCGAGTTTTACTGCGAAAACCTGTACCCTCCGGTGCAAGTTCTATGGCCGTGACCGTTTGCCCGAATGTGGATGCCCATGCGTCAAAATGTTGCAACCCTTGCTTTACAAGTTCCTTGTACTGAAGATACCGCTGCACGGTATACAGTTCCACCATGCTGTTTGAAATTGGCGTACCCGTGGCGAATACCGTACCGCGTCCATTTTTTTCTTCGTCAAGGTACTGCGTTTTCATAAACAGGTCGCTGGACTTCTGCGCCTCCACCTGTGCGATGCCCGCCACATTGCGCATCTTGGTTACGAGCAGCAAATTTTTGTAATAATGGCTTTCATCAATAAACAGCCTGTCAATCCCTAATTCTTCAAAGGTCACGACGTCATCCTTGCGGCCCTGCTCGTTGAGTTTTTCTAGTTTAAGCTCAAGGCTTTTTCTCGTTTTTTCCATCTGCTTAATGGTGAATTTCTCGCCTTTATTCCGCTTGATTTCCGCAACTCCATCTACCAATTCGTCTATCTGCCGCTCCAACATAGCCTGCTGCCGTTCCACACTCATGGGGATTTTCTCGAACTGGCTGTGTCCGATGATAACAGCGTCGTAGTCGCCTGTGGTTATGCGGGCGCAAAATTTCTTGCGGTTCTTGGTTTCAAAGTCCTTGCGCGTTGCCACAAGGATATTCGCGGAGGGGTAAAGCTGCAAAAACTCCGCCGCCCATTGCTCGGTTATGTGGTTTGGCACAACAATCAGGCTTTTGCGGCAAAGCCCAATCCGCTTGGATTCCATAGCCGCCGCTACCATCTCATAAGTTTTACCCGCCCCTACTTCGTGGGCTAACAGGGTATTCCCACCGTAGAGGATATGGGCGATGGCGTCTACTTGATGTTTGCGCAGACTGATCTCCGGGTTCATACCGGGGAAGGTCAGGTGTGAGCCGTCATAGACGCGAGGGCGTATGCTATTGAACTTATCATTGAAGATACGACAAAGGCGCTCACGCCGTGCCGGGTCTTTCCATATCCATTCCTCAAACTTGGTACGGATAATCTCTTGCTTGGCTTGCGCTATCGCCGTCTCCTTTTTGTTCAAAACACGCTTCTCGTCGCCATTCTCGTGCACCTTATCAAACACGCGCACATCCCGCAAGTTCAAGCTATCCTCGATAATCTTATATGCGTTGACGCGCTGCGTCCCGAACGTGTTGAAGGTATGGATGTTTGATCGGTCGGCGCTCTTTTCGGTGATATTCCACTCACCCGAATGTGTGGAATAATGTACCTTAATGCGGTTTTGCGCCCGCCACGACATTTGCAGAGTTTCCTCCATGAACTGCTGGATAACGTCCTCCGGCACCCACGTTGCGCCCAGCCGCACCGATATTTCACCGGCGGTCAGATCGGGCGGCATGGCGGCTTCAAGGGCTTTGACGTTTATATCAAGGGAACCGTCGCCCACGGCGGCCTGCGCCGCCCGTGCGCGTTCCAGCTTCTCGCGGATATTACCGGAAAGGTATTCATCGGCGGTGACGTAGGTTTTATCTTGCGATGACGCCATGCCGACGTTCAGGAAGATAACGCCCTCTAACTCTTTATCAAGTGCGTCCTCACTCATGTCCGTCAGTTCAGACATAAACGCAAGATCAACCCGCGCCTTTTCGTTCATCGACACCGCCAGTGCTTCGGTCGCCGTGTCCACGCGGGTAATCGGAACGTGGGCTTTAATAGTGCGCTTGTTGAACATATCGGCCTTGCGCTCAAGTTCCCCGTTTTCGTCAAGCACCTCAAGCGAACACAGCAGGCAATATGCGCTGTCCTGTGAAAAGGCAATGCTGTTGCCACGCGAATTGATAAGTCCGTATTTCTTTGTGTAGCTGTCGTACAGGCGGTTCAACTTCGCCTGCTCCCTGTTAATGTCGCCGTCCGGGTAATCCTCGGTCTGGTACATTATAAGGTTGCGCACACACTCGCGCAACTCGATCATGCCCTTAACGCGGTTTTGGGTCGTGACCGGCAATTCCATCGGAACCATGCGGCTGTCCTGTCGGTAATATATCTGCCCGCTTACAAGTGTGTAGCTGAAATTGCGCACATTCGGGTCTGCCGGAATAGAGTTATCTTCCTCCGGTTCGTCCTCTGTGCGCTCGTAGTCAGTAATCCTCGCGTGGATGTTGGTGATAGCGTCGGTAAGCTGCTCTGACAGGTCGGCGTCGGGGAACGGAACACAGGAGTAGCTATCTGCGGCTCCATACATACGGGTTCCGCTGTCATTAGACATGGTGCCGAGTATCATGTCCGGGTTTTCTACAAAGTAGCTGTTGACAGGCACTCCAATCTCTTGCCCATCCGTGCCGATGCCGCTGATTTCGCCTAAGTGTATCCAATCCGGTTCAATTACGGTCGCACGGTCGCGTTTCTGCAAAAAGATGATGTCGGCGGTAACTTCGGTTCCGGCGTTGGCTTTGAATGCAGTCATGGGTAGCCGGATCGCGCCCAACAAATCCGCACGCTGCGCGATATACCGGCGAACAGTTGGGTCTTTTTTATCCAGCGTAAATCTGCTCGTAACGAACGCCACGACGCCACCCGGTCTAACCTTATCAAGTGTACGGGCAAAGAAATAATCATGTATGTTGAACTTGTGCTTGTCGTAGCGTTTATCACTCACACCATAACTGCCGAATGGGACGTTGCCGATGGCAAGGTCAAAGAAAGAATCCGGCAGATCTGTTTTTTCAAAACCCTGTATGGCAATGTTGTTTTTTTGATAAAGCTGGCGGGCAATGCGCCCGGTCAGACCGTCCAACTCTACGCCGAACATTTTGCAGTCAGCCATGCTCTGTGGCACAAGGCCAAAAAAATTGCCGATCCCGCAGGACGGCTCCAGCACATTCCCGGACTTAAAGCCCATATTTTCCACAGCTTGGTAAATAGCTTTGATGACTGCCGGGCTGGTGTAGTGAGCATTTAAGGTGCTGGCACGGGCGCTTGCGTATTCCTCCGGGGTAAGCAAATCTTTCAACTCACGGTATTCGTTTACCCATGCGGGTTTACTTTCGTCAAACGCTTCTTGCAGAGCGCCCCAGCCAACATATCTGGATAGTATCTCCTGTTCCTCCGGCGTGGCGAAGCGGTTATCTTGTTCAATAGTTTGCAGGGTGCGGATAGCTTCCACATTGCCCCGGAATTTATTCTTTGCGCCACCGGTGCCGAGGTCGTCGTCCGTGATACGGAAATTGTGACGCTCCGACATGGGTATTTCGGGGCGCGGGTCAAAGACATTTGCACGGCCCCGACGCTGGCTTTCCCGTTCCTTTTCCCATGCCGGGGTAATTGTGGGTTCAGTCTGCTGAGGTGTGGTCGGCATCAAGTCAATGCGTACTTTTGTTACTTCGCCGCCCTCTGTTTTTTCCCATATAGGTTCGGTAGGTTCAGGCGGATATGCGTCCACATTGTCGGATGCTTCGCCTGTGTCGGGGGTATGTGGCGGCTCATCTGTCGTTGCCGATTCGCTCCAACTCTCATAACCGGGCTGATGTTCCGGCTCCGTCACCGCCAACAAATGCTCGTTCAACCCACTCTCCGCGATTTTACGGTCAAACTCGTCGCAGGTCATTTCTCGGTTGAGAAGCGGAAACGACGGGTCATACAGCCGCACCGTGGTTTCATCAAGAGCCAACACTTCGTATTCTTGAGTTCCGATATATACCGTATCACCCGGTTTATATACATGCTGGCGCGGGTGCAATGCTTCCAACTCTTGCCCAAACCGCCATGCGTGGTTACGGGCGAACACACCGCTGGTCGCACCCTTTATAGCAGCTAGGGCTGTCATAAGCTGCTGTGTCTTTTGTGAGCTCTGTAACAGGGCTTCGATCTGCGCGGCGTTGGTGGCGTCCGCGATTTCGGATAGACCATGCTTACCCAAATACTCTTTTTCGTACCACTCCAAGCCGTTTAGATAATCCGCTAGGCGCAAAGATAGGGTATCGCGCTTTTCGGCAGGCGGAAGTGCCGCCATTTCATCTATAAACCGCTCTTTCTCCCGCAGGATTTTTTGCTGTTCCAAATACTCAAGATATTGCGGGTAGAGCTCTTTATCCTGTGGGTTCAAATAGCGATCTGCGGCAATCAGTTCACCTATGCGTTTTACGGCATTTTTCCAAGTCAGAGTATATTTCGCGTCAGGATTTAGTGAATTGCCTTTAGTGAAAGTAATCCCTTTGCTATCGTGCAGCACCGAAAAGCCGTGTTCATCTAATGGGGTGTGCCCATAGTGAACGCCGGATTCATTTTTGAGGAATATGATTCTTTCGGCTTCGCCCTGCTCTCTCTCAAAAAAATGATAGATACAGTATTTCTTGTTAAATATACCGCCGCCGCTCTCCGGGCATATCTCCCGGTCAACGGTTTCCTGCGGCACGGGCATAGAAAAAGCGGAGGGTACGGGTTCGGGTCTGTGACCCTTTGCCGTATCCTCCGCTTCGCCTAAATCGGCAAGCTGTTCATCTTCTGTGGGTAAAGGCTTTAAGCGTATATCAGGTCGCGGAGTATCGTCTCCTCTACTGAGTGGCGGATGTTGTTCATCAGCCCCACCCACTTCATCTGGTCGGACGCTTTCATCTCCTCTGTCACGCCCTGCGCCGCCGCCATCTGCGTGGTCATCCGCTCCATGCGTTCGTTGGCCGTCTGCTCTATCTCCATCAGGTGCGTGTTCAACTCGCCTGCTGTCAGGAAGTTCAGATACAGGACGCGCCGGTGCTCTTTCAGGTATCTCTTTCGGAGTAATGCGTATTTGCCAAGGACTACCGGCCCCTCCTCCGGCACGGTCAAGTTCGGGACTTGATAATCGCCCTCCGTCCGATAAGTCAACGCTTCCATTCTCAGCGCCCCTTTCATCAACTGGTATTGTAGGTTCATTATGCGCCGGTTTTTCCGGCATTGCAAATGTACGATTTTGTTTTTGATCCTGCCGCTCCATACTTAGTACGGTGCTTGCAATCTCACGCAGACACATCTCGGCTATATCACTGGTTGCGAGGCCGAGGGCATTTACCGTGCCTGTGGTATCAAAATTAACGATTGGGCGAAAATCCGATAAGTATTTATCGGCGTCAATGCCACAGCGGGTAAGCATCATATATGCTACGCTGCGGTGCAAAACAAAGCGAAATTCGTTCTCAAGATTGCCTTCGTCAAATGGCTCAAGTGCGCTACCGTCACGGCAGATCATCAGGTCTGCCAAATAGTCGGACATATTGTCCTCTACGGCATTTCTTGCCGCCGATACGATAGCTTCGACCAGCGTGGATTTATCGTCAAGGTCGCCAAATGAGTTTTCCAAACTCTCTATGACCTCGGCTTCATACTCCGGCCTCATCTGCCAAAGCGGAACGGGGCGCGAAGAACGGCTTTCGTGGGTGTCGGATATGTCAAAGTAATGTTTGAGTCTGTTGTTGCCGTTATGTTCATCGTCAAAAACGGCGATGCCTTTTGCGCCCTTGTTTACCCAACGGCCAAACAGCCTGTTCCACTTCTCTATTTCAAGCGCCGCCGTTGCGTCCGGGCGCTGGGTGTATATAAGGATTTGTTCGTCAAACCGGCACTTGTAATTCCGGCAGGCCGAGCGCAGAAACGCCGTCCATGCAGCCGGGTTTTCAGTCACGGACTGTACTGTGGATTCATAAACGCCGGTGATGAGTTGGTATTTGGTCATGGGTTACGTCTCCTTTCATCTTTCTTGCACGTCTTTTTTCGGCGGGTTCCGGGGCGTTCCATCCTGCTCATAGCGCCACGGTTTCGCGGCGGGTACGCCCCATCCAAACATGGAGCCTGCAAGCATTGCTTCCTCCTGCGCCCGTGTCACACCCCACCGGGCGTTATCCATATCAACTTCCATGCGCAGGGCTGCACGGCTTGTAGTACCGGTATCAAATCTTTCGTATCCGCTCTGTCCACGCCATATTAAAACGCGCTCACCCGTGGATGGCAGCGTACTAAAACATTTATTCGGCAACTCATGCTGTCCCGCCAGTTCGGGCAAAAGGAAAGAATTATCATAACTGAAGCAGTATATATTGTAGTCCCCCTGACTCGGTTTGCAGCGAAAGTAATACGAATAGTCTTGTGTTCGCACCATGTAACCGCCGCCCCGTTCCGGCGCTTTCATGCCGGACGTTGCAGCACAAAACGCTTCCAGATTTCTACGACTTGCAAAAGGCGGCTCTTGTCCGTCATTGCGCAAGTAGTTAATAACTTCGTCAAACTCACGCATGAACGCGGGCTTTTTCAAATGCTTTTGATAATCAAACCACGTTGTCCAGAACCCGCACCCGTCACTGCCAAAGTCAGCCCGCAAACAGCCAATCGACCCGTGACGCTCGGCAGCGTCGCCTTCCATACGAAAACACAGCGATAAATCATCCCGCACTGGCGTCAATTCATACATCACCTTGTCCTCCCCCATGCGTTTTGCCGTATATCCACCAATCCATCACAGCCTGTGCGTCCGGCCAATGGTCGCATTTCAGGCCGGATTGTCGCCGTGCGGCCAGCATACGGTCAAATGCCCGCAGATAGGCATCGTAATACTTCGGCCATCGTGCAAATTCCCGCAGCATACCCTTTTCCCTTGCCATAGGGCAGCCAATACAGCCGATACGATGAAAGCCCTCGTCATATAAGCAACAATAAGGAATATTGTTGCTTATGATGTATTCCCATACATCTTCTGTTTTCCAATCTATAATCGGGTTGAGTATGTGCTTTCCTTTGAGCACACACGTTTCAAACATTCTACGGGTTTCGTCGTTATCAGTATTGAGCATAATTTTCTTTTTGGTATATGCGTTAAGCTCCAGCATAGCGCGATTATTTTTACGCCGTGTGCTTTCGGCCCAACGGACGCCGGTGATTACAATTCTACCTTTCCCGCCTTTTTCTTTGTAAACCCCGCAGCAATAACGGATAAGGCGTGTGGGCGGTATCTTCTTGCGTTCAATCAGCCGCCACATACTCTCAGGTGGCTGATTTAATATCACATCAGGATAGTGTTCACGGACAAAAGAAATGACCTCCGGCGGATCAACCGAGGTCATATTGAAGTGGGCGTCAAACCTCACACCCGCTGCTTTTGCCAGATGATAAATACACTGACTGTCTTTGCCGCCGCTAAAGGCCAAATAGTAGCCCTCCGGCGGCTCAAAGGCTTTAATTCGATCTATGGCTATCTGAACCTTATCGGTCATGCCGAATAAGGTATACTCCTGTAAACTCATCTTGCCCCACCCCTCTCTTTTTGGATTTGCTTCTGTAACGCAGTATTCAACTTGTTTCCAAGGACTTCCATGTTGTCACGGCGCAGTTCAAACAGTGAATGGGGCGTTTCTACATTGGCGCGGGCAGCCGCATCTTTCGCTTTGTTCGTAAGATCAATCAGCCATTGGCACTCTTGTTTGGTGAGGTTGCGTATAATCATTTTTGGTGCCTCCTACCTCACAATGTATTTGTTTGCTACTCTGCCGCCGTCACCGCGGTACTGTGCCTGAATGTCGATGTAACCACCGTCCCGCAGGCGGCGAAGATTGCGGCTAACCGTGCCCTTAGATATGTGCAGCGCGTCGCTGATCTTTCTTTGTGGAATAATGATTTCACCGTTCTTGTTCGCAAGCTCGTCAAGAACGAGGTACAAAAGTTTGCCGGAAACAGTGGTATCTATATCTCCACAGATTTTGTATTTGGACAGTTTCTTCACAGATGATTCCCCCCTCGATAAAAATAAAGAGGGCAAATACCCTCTGCTACAATAATATTGCGGACAAGGCACGGCAGCCAGCCGTGTCTTGCTCCATCTTGTTGCCTAAGTTACAATGAGAGGGCAAATTGGCCTGACGAACGCCCTCTGGGACTATCCACGTCCGGTACATAGACTGTCAGCCAACCTCTTATTGTAGCGTTCGTTTTAAGCAGGTTGAACCTCGCGTTCTCGTAACCAAGCAGATTGAATAGGCAATAGGTAA
>Ga0131853_10003632_pt1 | contig 27696 bp, 11 predicted proteins | sample TergutLab28metaG_FD_92764 | JGI IMG/M metagenome (GOLD analysis project Ga0131853, IMG submission 92764) | Labiotermes labralis P1 segment gut microbial communities from Petit-Saut dam, French Guiana - Lab288 P1 (version 2) (version 2) | ecosystem: Host-associated > Arthropoda: Insects >...
ATTACAAATACGGCCCGGAAAAGCAGAGAGCGTAACTTAAATCACCACAACCCGCTCATAGCCAACCTATACAATCGACCGCTCGAACGTAGACGACTCCTAAGATGCTGGCCAGACGACCTGTTTGAGTGACCGTTGGAGCCCCATCAATGGATGGAGCCCTACTCACGACACATGCCAGACTCACCACAACATTTACTTAATACTCTGTAACCTGGTGTGAGTAGATTGTAAATATGCAAATAAAAAAAAAATGTCGTATCCAATTTCTTCTGTGGTTAATTTTTATCCAAGTTTGGGGTTATATTTAATTCTTTGCAATCTCTGTATTTGTTGTATCATCTGTCCAAGTGTATCCTGCTGTTTTTCTCTCATATTTCATCTCCGCTGCTGTTATTCTTCTTGCGTCTCTTGCTTTAATGGCCCAGTTTTCACTACCAAATGACAAAGCTGCAAGAACCAGTGTATTGTATAATATTATTCTTGTTTTCTTTAAAGTTGTGTGTGGCCTAAACACTTTGTTTTCAATGTCTGTTATTATCAAACAGTTATTTAAATTGTCATGAATATTCACCTATTTTTCATAAGATATCAGATTTCCTACGTAGTTAAAAGAATTTGCTTCTTCTGTAATTTTGTTATCTATCAAATCTTACTTTTACCTGGATCTCGTACTTTAAATTCACCAGCTCTTTTCTGCAAAGATATACCGTGTACTGCTATTTTTTGTTTAATTTATACTTAGCTTCCTTTAAATTATCTTCTGCGTTGAACAATTAAAGTATTTATTTAATAGAATAAAGACCCATTGAGGGTACAGCAAGAGAGTCCATCCAAATATATCACTAGTTTTTATAAAAAAAAAAGTCACTTGACTTAATTTCAAGTAAGGAATGAGGACCCCTTCGGCACTATGATTGTTACTTCATAGAATAAGGACCCGACTCCAGTTGGAGCATGGAATGAGGACCCCAACTAATTATTTAATAAAACAACATCCTGACCCCAATTGAACTATATGATGAGCCGACAAAATTTACAGTACAAAATGAGGAAATTTTGCACGTTTTAACAAGTTATTCCATACATCTAGTTACGTAATAGAATAACGGCCCAAATCCAGTTACAGCACGGAATAATCCGACAATATTACAACGCACAATGAGGTGCCATTCTGCAATTAAACTAGTTATTCCAAACAGTACCAATATTTCGAAAAATAACATACCGACCCAAATTAAAGCACAGATTCAGAAACCATTAAAAAATGTAACTAGTTATTTCATACTGTAACGACATGACCCCACCTACATTCTAACTTAAGCTAACATAACATAAACTAAAATAACTTAAACTAACCAAACGTCTCTTAATCCAACCTAAACTAACCTACCCTAACCTCATATAAGTAACGTAAACTAACTCGTCGGTAACACTGAATTTATGCCAGGTTAGGGTAGATTAGGTCAGGTAAGGTTAGTTTATAAATTTGTTCGGTCATTACTGAATGAAATATGTATTTCAGGGGAGGAATGGCTCCTCATTCCCTTTTTTAAACTCTGATCGGGAAGTTATTTTATGAAATAACTAGTTAAAAGTTTCGAATGGTTAATCATTGTAGGCTGCAACTGTTGTTTGGTCGCCCTGTACTCTAACTGAGGTCAGGACGTTATTTTTTATGCAATAACAATTAAAGTGTTCGTTTCTCATTCTATGTTTTAACTGCAGTCAGCTTGTTATTCTACGAAATGAGAAGAATGATTGAAATAAAATAATAACGAATAATGTAGTACCAATCAGGCGCACTTTATACTTATAAATAAATTATTTACTTACGATGCAACGTGTTTCGGCTTGTTGGCCATCATAAGGAATAACATTAACATAATAATGTTGTCCCTATTGTTATATCTATGCAGTTTATAAAACAACAGATTTCTTACTTCGGCTGTCATATGCTCACGTTATGTATGGGAAATAGGACTTAAATTTATGGCAGAAACTAGTAAAATGCTACATTTGGAGTAAACGTTTTGGTGCTGGATCTTTGACACTTCGGAAGGAAGATCATAAAGTGCCTGAAAAGTTTTGAAATTTGGTGCTGCAGAAGGATGGAGAAGATCAGTTGGACGGATCATTTGAGAAATGAAGAAGTATTGCATAGAGTCACGAAGGAGAAAAATATCATACATAAAATAAAAAGAAGAAAGGCTAACTGGATTGGTCACATCTAGCGCTGGAACTGCCTTCTAAACTACGTTATTGAAGAAAAGGTAGAGGGAAAGGATAGAAGTGATGGGAAGACGAGAAATATCACGTAAGCTGCTACTGGATGACCCGAAGGAAAACAAACGATGTTGGAAATTGGAAGAGGAAGCACTCGATCGCATGCTATGGAGGTTATGGACAGTTCATACGACAGATTATGGTTGAATCAATACATGGGCCTGATATTTTATATCCTGTACATAATGTAATGTGAAATAGGCCGGTGCAGATCAATGATGACGTAGGTGTATAAGCTTCGATTCTCTTCTGGAAAAACGTGCGAGGAGTAGAAATGTATTTGCTGGTGAATTGAACCAACATTTTTCAGTCCGTTACAACATTACGGATACCGCATCAGTTTAGGGAAAGCAACAGGAACAGAATATTGACAGAGTGGGAAAAAGCTTTATACAAAGGTAACTAACTTTTAACAGTTTGACGAGTTAATTATTTACCTCGTAGGAGTCACAGTCCATACTTATTACAAAAACATTTTTTGTTATGTTGTTTATGGAAATATATATCATTATTTTGTGAGAAGCATATGGAACTCATAAACACAATGTTTGAAAAATTTCTTACATATAGTAACAGGTGGTATTTATTTTAATCGCTGGACTGGAAATGGTAATCATTTTTAACAAAATAAAGGGAATAGCAAAGACCTACAAACGGATGGAATATTCAAGGAAAGTTTTAATGGTGAAAAATTAGTTCGTTTCGTTTTGTTCCTTTTATTGTTGTTGGTGTCGATGATGATGATAGTGATCAAGAATATGATGATATCGAACATTTAAATGAGAAATGTGTTGCAAACACTAAAATTTTAGAATTTTTTACGACAAAGGAATCTTTATTTCGTCATTGAGAACACCATAAAATATGAATACAAAATATTTAATTGCATAATATATTAATCAATATAACAATTTCATAAATTAAATCAACAGTGTTCATTAAAATCACTGACATAAAAATTACAGTACAGTATATCACAAAAATATAATCAGTAGAGAAGTGCTTCCTCACCAGAGATCTAAATTTGGGCAGTGTTTCCTGTTGTCCAAACAGTCTCACAATTTTGAAGTATATCAAATATATACCGAAATATCCAGAAATTTACAATTTATTTTTTAAATTAATTACAAAGTCCTTCTGCACGAAGCGTGATTGACAAGTATATCACGAAATACATTTTATCTTTTTGAACTCTGAATATATATAGCTAAAGAATTAAGAAATATTTCCAACTAATTCATGCTGGTTCTTGAGAGTGTCATAGCTTCATAATTCTAGTTCTGATCTCCAATTTTTTTATTTTAAACAAGATTAATAATGTCTTGATAAATAACTTTGAAGGACATTTTCTCATGTGAAGTTATGGCTCTCTTTTGCAATAATTCATATGAAAACATTAATGATAATATAATTGTTTTAGAAATATCAATTGAGTGGTTTCTACTCATATCTTAGTAACAGAGTGAGAGACTGGCCAATCAGCTTCACGACTTTTAAGTTACTGAGAAAGAGGTGGTTATTTTTCTGATCAATAAATTCCATATTATTTTAGAACAACATATTTTTTACGCACTTTTACTTTTAGCAATATGCCTGTGTGTGGAAGATTTTAAACCTCAAAGAGACATTATTTGTCTCTTTTAATGTCAACAATGTTTGTAAAATTCTATATTCCAAATATGATTCTTATCGGTTATTACAGAATGAAAAATTTATAAGCTTAACAAAAGTTAACAGGTGTAAAGCAATAGGTAACATGTCGTCACGAGTCTTTGCTAAATGCTGCTAAGTAAGAAACAACTCATTAATGAACCTCGTGTTACATTCAATGACGCCTGCATATTAACAGAGCACATAAATCAGTTTCGGTATGCACGTGTGTTTGGTCACTTCTGAAGAATGCAAAGAATTCTATTAATACAAAAAAAAGAAAAAAGTACTTCGAGATTTAATTTTTAGTAGTTGGCAAGTTATGTCTAAGTAATGAGTCGGTATTCAGAGTGTAAGTTTACAAAATTACCTGTATATCAATAAGATGTCATTCTTTGTTACAGTACTTGTAACTTCGAACTAATAAGAGCATGTATATATGTATGTATATATATATATATATATATACGTACATCTTCGAGACATGTTAAATTGGTAAATTTTAACTTAGACCTATGTGTTTTTTAATGAGCACTGAAGAATTAACACATAGATCATACTATCGTTGCTTCAAGTCCCACACTGTGCCTACTGATATTCGTAGTACAGAAAAAGTGTCCAAAATCTTATTTTATTCACAAGACCGGTGCTAGATAATATTGGGGCCTGTGCGAACTGCGGTCTACATACCACCGGCGTTCGGACTTAAGGGAACTGTAGCTGTGCCCGAAAGGAAACATGTGACTTATGTAAGTGAAACACCCTTCTGTGACGCAACATCCAATGGCGATTACTTGTGCTGCTGTAAATGACAGAGATTCTTACGACACTGTACTGACAACCACAGATTATAGAATTCCTAGATATGGTACATTCTGCGAGGAGGATTAAATCTTTCACACACACACACACACACACATAACGCCAGTCCTATTTAGGCCTTTACGTTACATAATATAAACATATAATAACATTTTAAAAAAGCCTGAATTTATGAAGTCTTTTATGATAAATATTTATAGTTATTGTGACTAAATTTCAGATCACAGTCCCGGATGAGAAAGTATCGTGGTCATGAGATGAAAAGATATAATTTATTTGGCACACAAAACTGCTTTTTTTTATTTGCGCAATGCACGAAAAAAATATTTGCGCTGAGAATTTTGAAAGTCTATGGACATTGCAGACTACATGGCCAGTAGTCTTTCAATAGTGTCATCGCAAAGTAAGTCGTCCTACTATGATGGATTTACAGGCGCTTTCTTATATTCGATGTGGATAATTTGCGTAATTTGGATTACTGGCGTTCCGTCGGCGTTCCTCGAGCCTTCGGCGCCTCTCAGCCTGAATCTGTCTATACCTGAAGAGTGGCCTGAAAACTATAACTTCCGCTGTTTCCATATTTTCGTCATCAGACACTTCCCGATTTTCTGCATGTTCACTGGCCTGTGGTTCAAGTTTTGCACTTGGTGCTGCTGTTGATGTGTGGCTGAGGTCACGAACGGCGTGATCAGTAGAAGGTAGACTACGGCCGTTGTGCATCATAGCTGGCAGAGAGAGCACCGATGTCGCCAGTACAAGACAAAGCAATCCTACAAACTGAACAGGGAGAAAGAATACTGATGAGAAGGGGCTGAAGGACAATTTATCTGTTAAATTGTATTACATTTCACCTTTTTATTTACATAGCATTCCGTCTGCAAAACGTTAGATTTTTACAGCGGTTACTATAAACACTGAAGTCTTCTACATCTGATGCCTCGTACTTTAGTAAATAAGCTCCAAAGTTGCAAGGGGGAGGACGACCCCATCTTCTTAGTAGAAGAACTTCTTCTACCCTGAAGATGGCTAATATAACTTCATCCGAAAGTTTAACATATATATATATATATCAAATTATAAGGCGTAACACAACATAAGACATTAATTTTAGCTACTCACTTATTTTTAGTCTAATTTACGATATACCTTCATGGTTCCAAACTAAATTCTTTCCTGTCAACTAGTTACTAACAATCATTTTGAAATTTTAGTAATTCAGCATGCCTTGTTTTACCACAGTTATGTTCTTCATGTAGTTCCAACCTCTGTGCTTTATGTTTTAAATCCATGTCACTTTTTAGTATTATGTGGTAGTCTATAGACCTAAAATTTTAAACCGCTGACCTCAATAGACATTCCTTATATTGTTATTTTATTTCTGGCGGGCACATGTTCGTGTACAGAAATTACATTGCTCGTATTTCTTAAGATATTCTTACTCAAATTACATTAAGAAATTTATAATTTCACATAAGGATTCTTTATAGTTATTTCCACAGCCTGCAAGCAGACGAAACTGTTATTTTGAAGTCTTTACTGAAATTATAACAATATATTTTAATCTTAAAATCCGCTGTTTTACGAAGTCATAAATATGAGCTATATTTTGCATTCGGTGGCCGTACATCTTGTCATTTAAATCTTTTCTTATATTCGATAGCAACAATGTAAAACAAAAACAATATATTACACTCAAGTGCTGCCAGAATAATAATACGATATCGACTAACCTGCTTCAAAACCACGTATAAAAATAATTACAAAAACACTGTGTTAAATGATATGACCATTAATTATCATATATATTTTTTGTTTACTAATAGAAAATAACACCAAAGTTTCGACCAAATCTTTCTAAAATTTCTGATTACGCTTCAAATCTTCATTACAACGCCTTTTTTTCTTTGCCACGGAATCTTACAAACTCACTAACCCGGACTGCTCTGATACTCTAAGCAATTTTAACCTACCACAGCTTCTGTTGGAAACAACAATACTCCAATAATAAATAAGAAATTCCTCTTTCTTCAGTCTGTGTTTACTCTAGTAAAATGAAGGAAACATTTACATGTGATGGATCGTGAAAACCGGAAATTCGTCTTGAAAAACCCAGCATTATAAACTTCTATTACTAATGCAAACCGTAAGATTATTGTTCTTCGAAACCCAGTTGCCTGAATACTTAATGTAACAATGTAATGTGAATTCCATACAAGGAATAAAGCTATATCTACACGTGGGGAAATTGAGAATCCGAGTACCGGTCTGATATTTGACTCAACGACTGTCTGGCTAACTGACTGAATAACCAACCAAACTGCTACTGTTACAAAGATTTTATTAAACATGGTTATGTCCGTTTGTGGGATAAAATTAAGGATTGAAAGAAATTTATCAATTTCTCACACTTTTATGCCATAATTTTATTGTAGCGATAAGAATAATAATTTTAAAATTACAGAATCTTTCTTTTTGTCGAAATCTTACGGTTCTCAGATAATTCCAAGAAAAAACATTTTAAATCGCCATCTACAGAGGAATTCTACAAATTTCTGTAAATACACGTTCAAAAAAAGGGAGGGTACATCATATGTCTCACCGCATAATGTAGAATACAAGGCGGCTTCAAGTAATCAACAACTCCCTGCTTCTCATTAGAGTATTTACAGAAAAAACTCAGAAAGTGTACAGAATATAATAAAAATATTAATGAAGTATTAGATTTAGGTCTAGAAAAAAACATATAACTGAACTATTGAGGAAGAAAGCGCAGGGGTATAGCATGCTGTTTTAGTTAATTTCGCCATGAAATGACCTAATCCTGACGTGTTGTTGGGAAGTGCTCTAGGACTGCGATGCTAAAGCAGCCCCTAATTTTATTTTCAGATTTTCCCTTAAGAAACGTCGTATATATTCGGAGTTATGCGGCAATTTAGGTGTTATATATAAGAAATGAATTCTTGTTTTTTATATTATCATTGGTCCGTCCTTCCTTCCCTCACTCGCTTCTTCACTATTTTGTTGTGCGAGTTTGTGATCATTCGTGCCGTTGCCTTAGTTTACATGCAACTCAAATCGAAAAGGCCCGTATTTGTAAAAGAATAATCACAAAGGTATTCTTGACAGCAAGTGCAGTAAACCTTAAAGTATATTCTAAACAGTTCTCCATGCGATATAATGTATAAATACTATTCTATAAAATTCTGTAACCAGGAAGAATATCGTCAATTTTATAACTGCCGCGGAAACCTGAACGCATATATAATAATCGTAATATTGTACGCGCGATCGACGGTCCGGAGATCGAATCCTGTTGGGGGCAGCCCTTCTGCACCCGTCCAGACGGGCCCTGTTTCCACCCAACCTCCTCTTTGATGAGTTCCGGCTCTCATTCCCACGGTTAAGCTGCCGTGGTGTGGCGTTCACTTCCCATCCCGATCTAGCGCCAGTTTGAAAAAAGAGTGAAGCTGTACCTCGACTCCCGTATCTGGGCCTTCCTGGCCTGTTCTAGGGTAAAATTCATCTCTACCTTTTATACAGTACGGAGTTTATTGTAGGTCCAGCTGATTTAACTTTATATTCTGTATTTTAACTGTAGTGATTATTTTATATATAAAATAAATGAACATAAAACCATTGAGGTATGCAATATTAAGGAGAGGCACTTGTAAAATTAAATTTACTCAAGCCAAGAACACATGCTTATAATTTTGTGTATACTTTTGATTTCTAATCTTAAAAAACAAAGCTGCTTACCATGTACATATTACTGGTGTGCATTTTACGTTGAGACTTCTTGTCGTGTACTTATCAATTATTCCTGTATTCAACAGTTCACCCGACTGGGTTTTCGGAGTTCTTGAGGCAAGTGAGTAGAAAGAACTGATTCATCAGTAGTGGACTGAAAGTATTTATGCACTTCATAAACAGACAACTGTTAGTATTAATTATGAAGTGTCCGGAAGTCACATAATTCACATTCACGGGAAATGATGCTCACTTCGTTTGAAAATTCTTACGTGCGCATGTTTTACAATATCATGGCCGAGCGACGCCCTACTGCTTGTGCTAATTGTCGTCGTCATAGGTCTAATTTTAGAAAGATTTTTCTTCCACTGATAGTTTAGTCACTACCACATCGATTCATTCTTTACGCAAATGCAACTTTTTGGACCGCATATGAAGCGAAATGAAATAGAGTTGTAATAATTGACACTACATATGAGTAATCATCAATGGAATTTTAATCTTCCCTTCCGGTAACTGTGCAGGGTAAGTTACACGTCAGTGTGTGTTCCATTTAAGAGTAAACCCTTGAATGGAAAACACACTGACACGAAAATAAAAATATTTAAGAACTCTTCAGTTCATTGTAAAAACAACATTTAATACAGCCAATTGAACTCTTCGATCAAGAACAAAAGACAGGAGAAGAACCTGTTACACAGAACATAATACTAAATACAGAATGACAATTGGATACAAATTTAATACATTTTATTAAAATAATAAATCTGTGCAGTATTTATACCTTTGTAAACACAAAGACATAAAAATAATTGAAAATAAAATAAGGACAAGGAAATTAATGTTGTGTTAACGTAACAGACTCTAAGTGAAGATAAGATGTTATAATTCTTAATGCACTTTAAATATTACAATTTTAAACTCATTTATATAGCCATAAAAATTATCAAGCTTTGTAATGTAATAAACATAACTGTAAGTAAAATTATATTATGCTGTTTGAAACACTAATATTTATTTTAATGCAATTAATTAAATTTTAATAAATTATAATATAATTTTGAGGATGAGATCTCGATTCATACAAGGATAATTGTAAGACACAATTAGCCTTCTTATATAAATTTTACAAACTTAATGATGACCTGATCGAATCGAAACATGTAGCAGTTTTGCAGAAACGAGATTTTTTTTGCAACAAAATATTTGTGTTAGACTGCATTATTTATTGCATTATTACAACATTAAAGTACCTCTGAATTAGGCCGGGCCACTGTGTTAACTTAACATTAATAATCTTCTGCCTACACTAGACGGTACAGAAGGACTGCATTTTAAGAAACTGTCTTAATTAAATTTACGATCAGTCAGTCAGAAGCAGAATATTACCTATGCAGCGCATTTCTCTAGTTTCAGTAAAGACAGTTTCACTTGCCATAAACAATACTGCAGAATCCCCGACACTAAAATTGAAAGTCTGTTTACTTCGAATTAAAGAACATATTTTCATGGCTCTTTTTTTTGAGACACTGCAGTGTGAAACTGAAATAAGCATGGCTAAAGTAGTCTAAAATTTTCTTTTATTATCAATGGAATTAAAATCAATTTTACAAATTTCGATTTCCTTACTGTCCTATCTAATATCCAGATTTCATATCCTCGTAATATTGTTTTCGAAGTTTGGAGGAGGGCTACATTTTCGTGTTTCTAAAGACGTCCACTGGATTTACTTTTACACGAAAGGCCAATTGCGGACCCTTAAATAAGGTAATGGAATTTAGAATTCCATAAAAGTAGGATATTTTTTAATATATAAGATTCTTTTGGTTTTTAGCGAAGTTCTGGTTAGTCTGTTGCATAATTAACTTCACAAACGTTAGGGTATATTTAAAAAAATCAGTAATGGACGGAACATAAAAGTTACTCTACAGAAGTAACAAACTCCAAATTAGTCATTTCGATATTCTTGTTCTGTTTTGTAAATAAATCTCGACACGGCTGTCCTTACGGCTTACAAAATGAAACAGTTTTCGAGGTAAAAGGTTACATCAGACTGCAAAGGTTCTTACATATATCTGTACGAAGTTTTCTGGCAAAACATGTGACAGAATTTATTCTGATGAAACATCTGAACTTGGATTTGAGGGTCCCTGTTTTTCTTACATTATGAGTAATGTCTTTCACGACTGTCGCAAATCTTCCCTCTTTTCTGGCAACGAGAGATGGCAATTGTCAAATTTTCCGCCGAATTTTCACAGAGAATTTTACTATTTTAATGTCTTTGTTCCCTTTCTTGTTGAGGTATTACGGAGGCTGTACTTCTTTGGGAAAGAAGAGGCATTACTCTATTTAGAGGTGTTTTAAACTGATCTGAAGGGACTGAAACCCATGAAGCTGGGAGTTCCAGTCAACTGATTTTTGGTTGCAGTTGGCACAGCATAATGAAGAATTGATGGGATCCGTGTAACAAAAAGGATAAATTGACAGGTTCCACAAAACATACAAAATGTACTGCAGAGATCTTTATTTTAATATAAACCAAAGTAGAAAATAATTGAACAATTAGACATAATAAAATTGGTTATAATGTTAAATGTAATGAAGAAACAAAGACACTAATTTATATGTTATTATTAGTTGCTGAAAGTTCCTTTTGAATCTGATTGCCTCTTCGATAGGCTTCTAATTACATTCTATTGTCTTCATTTAGTTTCTGGATTTTGTCAGTCGCATGATATTCCATAAAATACCAAAAGTAACGAGGTTTTGGAAACAGAATCTATTTCTGTCCTCACCGAAAAAGGTAGGGCGTGATATAACTACTTGATGTCATTATACCTAGCTGTTCTCAGTTGATGGTGCCACTCTCCACGATTCGTACAGCGTTCGAAACAGATTCGCCCATTTTATCTTCCATTTGTGAAAAATTGAGAAGTCAGTTATACGGTACAGCTGTAATATTGACACGCGCGAGATTGCATTGGTGTCTTAATGGGATACGTAATCGCCAGCTTCGTCAGTTCGGGTTTTTAACGTTACATAAAAGACTCAATATTTACCACTCAGTTAGAATTTTTATAAAATTTATTGTAGGATGTGTATTATGTAATCATTAATACACACAAAAAACATGGCTGATAACGTCTTGAACCACTGCCCAAAACGTTTACTCCGAACAGCACTGTGTGTCTCCTGCCTGTAGTATTACATGGCGACCGGAAGAGCGTAGTTGGTATAGGGACTTGGAACGAACTGGACAGTCCGGAGGTCGAATCCCCTTAGATACGAGAATTTCCGTAACGTCAAGCCCGGCTCCGATACTCACCCAGCCTGCTGGACAATGTATACCGGTTTTTTAGTGTGGGTAAAGCGGCCGGAATGTACTAACCATCCACATCCTTCTAGTGCTGGGTTGCGAATGAGTTGGATTTTTCTTCTTTCTGTGCCTGCATAGCATATCATATGGTGTACGGAGCGACCCTTACTTTCACTCCCAATTCCGATTTAAAAGTACTGCTGATTTGTATACCCTATTTCCGTTTCCTACTATTCTGTTGCATGACTTGGAATGTAATGTATGTACTGTTTTTCCACTTACAATTTAGACCGGCTAGACAGTTTTAACAAACATGTCTTCGACTCTGTGATTAGTCCGGCAAGGAAAGAGGATTTTCTGTCGCTGATTGGCCAGTCCTTTTTAGGGAATGCTACGTAATTTTTATTGGATACAATTAGTTAAAATTTACACGGAAAAAACGTTCACACAATACAACTTAAAAAAGTTGTTAACGCGGAATTTGGATCCTTCAAGCAAAATATTCAGCATTCTGGTTTCCCGTAAGAACAGTCGTAAATGTTGCGCTGGGGGAAAACAGGTAACTTTGAGGACGTCAGAGAGTTTTTTTCTCATCTGGTATTGGGCTGGCGCAGCTGCAAATATAGAAAAAAGGCATTTTTTTGTTTACTTGCTTAAAGGCAGTACGAATGGTATTCGAACCCATTTAAATTTGGCCGCAAAGAAGAACAGAAAATAAATAAAATCGACATTCTAAGTAATCCTTATTGAAATTGGTATTAGTTTATTAGTCTAGATATAGTATATTTTTGTGAAAATTCTTTGTCTAGATCAGGGTTGAAGAAAGCATTATTTAAACTATGCATAGACCTGCTGGTTTCTGGTGCAATATTTCTTCTATATATTCATATTTATCTCATTTTTACGTATTGTGATCTTTTTTCAAAAGGCTTTCAACAGTAAAAAATTATGCATTTAAGTAAACAAAGGTAAAGCAGTCCCATTACAGGCCTGGACATGCCCAGAGGGTTCCAGGAAATTAAGGTTCCCAGATTTCGTGACAACGGCACAGGATGGTGGTGAGATTGTCAGCCTTACGCACCGGCCGCCTTTACCCCCAGCAAATACTCCTGGTAATCCTTTCAGTTAGAGACTGGGTCGACCCCAGGGCCATAGTGCGATCGGAAGGATTTTATGTCAATGAAAAATCCACTGACACCAGCTGGAAACGAACCAGCGACATTCCGATTTATAGCACAGCACCTTAACCGCTGTGCCACCGCGGTCCCCAGTATAAGTAAACATAATATTAAAATATGTATTTATATATATATATATGTGTATGTATATATATATATATGTGTATGTATATGTATGTTTGTATGTATGTATGTATGTGTGTATGTATGTGAATATATATATATATATATATATATATATATATATACATTAGCAAACACACTGTTTTAATTAAAGAACCCAAACATTTCCACCTAATGGAGTTCTAAGTCCTTAGGAACAAAAGTGAAAATATATTACGTGTTCCGAAGTAAAAAGAAAGCGTATAACAAGCTTGTATTACGGCGAGTTATACAACAAATTTTATATTTCAAAGGTTCACTGTTTCCTTGTAATAACCAACCAATTTCATTTTAAGGTAATATGTTCTGCCATTGCTGTCTAAAATAACACATACACCACAAATGGAGCCACCATACTTATAGAAGCGTAATTACGATAACATCCAAAATGCGTTCCCTGTGACGATGAAGCTCGGAGACCGGAGAGACCAGGGCTACTTGCTACAGCATTAAGCCATTAAGCACTCCAAACGAAGTAACCAAAGCCTTCAAATTAAATCACAGCTTTTGATTTTATGACGAATGTTGCAGAATCGTGGACACTGATACTCGTTGCATCCTGAGAATGCCTCTTCTAAGTGTCAGTAACAGAAGGAATAATCCTTCTGTTACTGCCACTCCCCGTATCATACATGGGTTAATTTGTGATCCAAGGTTAAATGTTTCTGGCAATTGTGTTTTGCAGTAATCAGACTGTTACTCTGCACGTTGTCCAAACTGGCTTCCTCAAAACAGCGAAAATTGATTCTCTTTCTTCTAGCGGGTACTCAGTTCGGCTCCTTAGAAAATAATTAAGGACATTGGAGCCAGTCTGAGTCAGTTTTTTTAGGGATTCCTTTGTATTGAGAACAAATGACGTTCGTGTGATAAAAATAACAATGAACGGTTTACTGCGTAGTCATTTTTAATGCCAATATTGTTTCATCGCGTTTTACGGTTGAACATATCTATTGGATTTCATTTTCCCTTAAACTAATACTCGTGGTTCCAAGAACCTTAGCGTGTCTGTTTCCTTCGCCTCTGAACTCTGTTTTCCCAGTATGTGTAAGAAGGTCTGAATATAAGAATTGCTGCTACTTCCATATCGTCGTCATCGTCGTCAGGAACCACAAGATCAGATCGGTCCACTGATTCAGTACCGGTGTCGGCCAAGTCTGTTACGCTGGAGGAAGACAACGTTTGTTCGGTAACAACCAGACTGGCCGCACCGGGCAGCGGCGAGGACATAGAGCGAACTGATGTAGCACATAGCAGACACAGCAGTGTTGTTACAACCTGTAGGGAATAATATGTACAGTCTAGGAGAACTGACTTGAGACTTACGTTATTAGGTAACAGGACAAAGAGGAGGGAAAAGGAAGACGCTGTTATGAGGTCAATATTTGTTGCAACGTATAACAAGTCAAGAAAAAAACCGATCCCATGTACGTTAATCACCAGAACAGTTGAAAAAGATTTCTGTAATGTGTAGATAATAATTGTTTTTCACACGTTGTAGGCGGTGCCCAGAGCTATCTTGCCAGGTATAAATCACAACCCACCTCCTAAGCTCCACGTGATCAGTCGCAGAGAGTTTTAGGGGACGAATCTTGTCACGACTGCGTATCGTTGTATGAGTCAGGCCGGCGATAGCCACTCAAAATGATGGTTAATTAAAAACCATCATGAAGATACTAAACAGGTCTTCGTAAATTCTAATATTGGACGATGAAATTAAATACGGCTATATTGGGTGATGGGGGATGTGGTACGAACGGAAAGAAGGAAAAATGCTTATACGATTTTGGTGGAAAAAACTCGAATAAAATAAACTAACCAAAAAATCTAGGCGTTTGTAAGAGAATAATATTAAAATGTATCTCAAATAAACTGAAACTAAGGTGTTGGATTGGATTAATCTGGCACGCGATAGGGACCGGTGACACTATGCTGTCGGTAAGGAGATGTACTTTCGGCTTCAATAAAATTCAAGGAATTCTTTGACTAGATGAGTAACTATTAGCTTCTCAGGAAGTATTCTGTTCCATGAAGTTAGCCGAATAGTTGCAGATGTCTCCTATGTCTGCGTTCTGCTTGCATAATTAGATATAATGTAAGACAATAATACTTACGGTGTATGTATTCATGTCGAATGATTTGTTGTTATCTTTTGAAACTTTATCACTATATTTAACGAATCTGTGCTTGCTTCCTTTTCAACATGCACATGCCGCAAGTCGTAGAAAGGACGTGACTGTTTATCGCTGTCTAAAGAACTGAATTTATATGGTTCTCAAATCAGAGAGACGCAAAAGACTACGTCCATCACTATTTGTTACCCATAAAGGAAATAACTCCTACACCATTTTATTGAACTCTTTGCCAAACACTCTAGCAGAAATGGTGCTAATTACATCTGTCACTTCTGTAATTTAAACTCACTCTCAATATCCATTAGTCACTGCAACCATGACGCATGCGTTCCAACTATCAGCAGGTGATGAAAAATATTCCAAAGATGAAAACAGCTTTTCCAGAAACCAATGTGTGGGTAAAATGTTAATTGATACTAATCGTACGCAGAAAACTTTTCTGAGTCAGAAAATTGCAGATAGACGTGATCCAGGAAAGGAAAGAAAATGTTATTAACACAGATTGCAGCGAACTGCGGGTCATGTAGCTGTAAGAATCAAAACTTGTATTTTGGACTAAGTGAGTCGAATCTCGGTAGGGTTATCGATCATATTGATTGCGATTTTTCCCTATTTCCTTTTCTTTTCGACAATCAGAATGCATGTATTTTATTTGCTGGTACAAGGTTTACTTAATAACTCTATCAGTGGCTCAGACTATATAGTGTCGAAAGTTAGGACAATAAAAAATGAATTGGAAAGGGTGTGGTAGGAAATGGACGTAGCATAATTTGAGGTCCGATCCTGGCATTTGTCTGGAGAGAATGAAAAGCATTCCAGAAAACTCAAGTTATCCGAGCTGAATACGAAAAAGGGATGTTAATTACTGCACACTGCAATGACGTTTAATGAAAACACGATTTATATAGTTATTTGTGATTTACGTGTATTTCACAATGCGGTCAGTACCGTGGACTATGTGTAGGTGGATTATATCCGTGAAGTTCCTGTCATTGTGCGTAATTATCTTAAGTACGAGAAGTTGCAATATTTAATTATTTAAATGCAGAATTAATATTTGCTTTTCCTACCACATTAATGACTAGTTCTACATAGGCTAGTAGTTACGAGTTTATTTTATTTGAATAAAGAGCTCATGCAGAGATCCAGTGCTCGTTAAACTTTTTGGATATAACCTCGAAGATTCGCAAATTTCTATATTTGTAAGTGTTCACTTATAAAAACTTTCGTACACAGTTCATATATGTTTCAAGGGACTGACGAAATTCGAAGCTGAATATTCCTAACTCAGGACTCTGATTGGTTATCGAGATCAAACAGAAAGCTAAAGAATTTTTTCGCATGCGGGCCATGTTTTAGACTACGTTTTACAAAAAAGGTTTGCATATTTCCACACACCCTTGTAAGAACTTGAAGTATGTAGCGCTAGTGTCGTTCCTGCATCACATGTTCGCGTTGCGCTGTGTCTCGTCTGTTACTTGCTGTAGGAAATCAAGAAATATGATGTTGCGCTGTCCTTTAATTGCGTATTGTTCATGCTAAATTACAAATTAATTAACTGCTTCAAATATTAAACGGAACCATCACTGTAATCTTAAAAGAAAATCTTCTTTTCTCAGTAGGTTAAAAATATCACAGTTATACTTACAATTAAAATAGTTTATTCAGGATATATCCGTTTAAGAATATTTCACTTATTTGAATTTGAAATTGGTTATAAAACGCACACATTCAGTTCCCACCTCACAGAAGACACATACAGTCAGGCCAACATGTTAACTTCTTTTAACGTAGTAAATATTTATTCTGAGAATGGTATGAAACACACAAACGCACTCATCACGGATTTTCTTATTTTGAAATAGGACTAAAAGGTGTTTAAGTAATTACTGTGATTTAAGTCCTAATAAATAAGGCAATTTTTATTATTTAAATAAGAAATTTCAGTACAGCACTCCAGAAATACCCGTTAGATCCAACAAGCGCTTAGTAAAAGACACTATATTATTGTGCAACAAGAAACACTTTGCTTCAGAGGCAGATATTTCAAAACCTAGGGTCAAATACTATGATTGGAGACCGACAGTAACATTAGTTTAATTTGATATCTACATGTTATACGTGTGTGTTAGAACATCACTCTTTATTGCACGTGTGATTAATGTACGTTGGTATTACAACTGCAGTCCCTACAAAGCAATTTAAACTCGCTTGTAGAAAGTGGACGAGCTTATTTCTAGAGGTTTGTTTTGTATACCAGAGATTCAGTCTCTTATTGCGTTCAAGAAACTGGCATGAAACACTTATTCTAATAACCGTTAAGTTATTAATATTAACTTAATTTCTAGGACTAATGGAAATTAACATAGAGGCACTTCGAATTATGACACCGCACAGCCTTACATTTGACAAGATTACAGATCATACTGCATAGTGTCAGAACAAATATAAATATTCAATGCTGAGCAAATCTCAGATCTCATATGGGTATCAACACGTAGGTTAACTAGGTTCTTGACATTTGTCAAACGTGTATTTTTTTTCAAAAGTAACACAGCCTTTCAGAAACTGGAGCGGTTTTCGTCGTTAGGTGAAAGATGGGGGACAGGGGCATCTTTCAGCTTGGTCCGATAGAAACAGCTGTTCTGAGTCCTTGTCAATCTTATATCCGTCCATCTAGCAACCTACTTAAGGGCGGAAGAATACCCTGTTTCGTAGTGTCCTAAAGGTTTTGAAAACTATATGGTAGAGTCTGAACCACGTACACCTCCATACAATGCAAAAGGCAAAGTTGTCCCTGTCCACAACTTGAAGTTATACAGGGACATTCGTGATACAGATCCACTCACTTTTAGCCTGAGCTCTAGATTGAGGTTGGTGATCAGCCTCACGTTCCGACCGCTTTACCTTCAGCCCATTGATCTGGGTGGGGCCCAGAGCTGGTCTGGACGTTAAAAAGAAAAGATAACACTCTTACCCCAGCAGGGATTAGAACCCTCGATCGCCGACCCCTTAGTCAAGTCAATTCAGTGACTCCACCATCCCAGTTCCCCCACGAAGGTATCACTACGTTGACGTAGTGGCGGGGCTTGTGTGGTCATATGATCCCGAGAATTTTGCTGGCGGTAGGGTATGATGGTAGGGCCTCCAATGCCAGACAGGTCAAGGGTGATAACCCAGATAAAAAGGGATACCCTGGCCCTCCAGGTTGGAGGTTGGGCTTGAGGCTAACAGCCACACCCCTTAAAAATATATCGTTACGAAACCTCAGAGGAGGCCAGGACCCACTCAGGGCTGTAGAGCCGATGATGATAATGATGATGATGATGATGATGATGATGACCATCCCGGTTCCCGTCCGTATGACGTACCCTCGTTAAAACCCAACAGAATATAAATAAAATGCTTTGTAAATACGTAAAATAAATGAATATGTCAATATGCGTACGTAAATCAAATACAAAATATATGTGGCAAGTAATTAGATTACAATTTACCAGCTCCGGTTCAACCTAGAACAAGCCACGCAGGCGCAGATGTGGGGCAGAGGTATAGCTTTAATCTTTATTTAACCTCGGAGCTAGGTGGGGGTGGGTGGTCAACGCCACGCCCTGTCGCTTTACCCCCGGGACGGAACCGGTACGAATTGTATAGGAGGATGGGTGGGCCCCAGGGCCGGTCTGGGCAGATGCGGAAAATCTCGTCCCCACTGAGATTCGATTCCCGGACCGTCCAACCCGCAGCGAGTCGCTATACCGCCTACGCTGTCCCGGTCCACAGTGTGTAATGTAATAATGAACTTTGTATTTTCCAGTGAAATTTGTACAACGTCTGTTCTATTATCCGTCTGTTCGCGCATCATTCATTTATTTGGTCCAGACCCTTGATGGGTAATCGAAGATTTACTGTAAACATAGCCAATTATTGGAGGGTAATCAAACCCGAATGTGTCAGAATTCATGCTTAGTGTTCTTTATTGAGCACTGAAGGAATCGAAAAATATTTGAAATACAATTGTCGGTCTTTATGCAATATATATATATTAAGTCACGAAGACATGTTTGGTGTTCGTCTGACTCAGGACCGAGACAAGTGGTCGACTCTCGTTTGAACACTAATGGTTATTCGAGTTATATAACATGCGGAGTATCTTTGGCTTCTCAAGAAGGACTTTGCTTCATGGCTTCACCTAGTTAATTGGGTATGCTTTGTTGATGTGGGTTCGGAATAACATAAATTGAAATCCAACAACAAATCTTAATTTAGATCTCACACCCCAATTAGGGATTCCAGCTTCAGTAGATTTGTGGATGATACACGCGGTCATACAGAGGCACGGCCCCCTCTTCATTATAAATACCTGACACAAAAAAACATAGAATCAATAGGCCTATATATTTTAGATGCGGTTCGACAGGTGGCTGATACTTGACATTGACAGACCTACCGTTTTGCATCTGTAGTCAGTGCGGTGGTTGCATGAGCTATGGCTTGTGGAAATCTTACTCAGTAAACTGAAGTAAATTATTTTTCCTTGTCCACGCCATGAAGGCATATAGGAGGAGTAAAGGTACAGCTCCACTTATTCTTAACCTCGGCACTAGATAGAGGTGAGTGACTAACTTCACGCCCCGGTCGCTTTATCTTCGGGAAAGAACCCCGGTACCCATTGAATTGAAGGCTGGGTGGGCCGCAGAGCCGGAATGGACGTGTGTACCTCCGGGTTTCGAACCCCGGATCGTTCATTCCATAACATATTCGCTATACGGACTAAGCTACCCCGGCTCCTCAGTATTACTCACTAAACGTAGAATCTGCAGGGTGGGCAGAATCTTAAAGGCTGTCTCCTTTCACCGTTTCCGTGCCTGTGCGCTTCATCTTTTCTGCGCTGTCCGTTGTTTCTATCCACTCGACGTCTAAGTTCACTGCGTTTCCGGTGACGGAACAGCGGTCTGAACACGAGAGCTTCTGCTGCTTCCAGGTCCTCCGTATAAGATAGGGCGTGTTTCTCTTGCGTGTCGTATTCTTCTGCATCGTCCAGGGCTCGAGCTTGGTTCCCTGACTCTGTCTCGAATGGAGTTAGAGGTCCTTCTTCAGCCACAGTTTCTGGTATCAGCAGGAGAACGTCTGTTTCTATTTGAATTCCGGGAACGGCCTCAGCTCCATTCTTAGCAGAGTTTTCAGACGTCTCCAGCCCGCTCGGAGCTTCAGATGTACTGGAGTCCACTGCGGCTTCTGTGGGGACGCAGGTGGTTGTTGCTGGCGCATCGGTGATGAGGGTTGAGGGCAGGGACATGGATGAGGTTGTTACTATGAGGAAGAGGAGAGTGACCTGTCAACAAAAAAACCGTGTTCACATGACGACGAAACAGTTCCGTGTCCATTAATATAAACAAACTCCCTACAGCCTATGTTTATAATTTTACAGACGAATTCCCAACAGAAATAATGGGAGTTCATTTCCTTCACCATTTCACTAGTACACTAAACCACTAGTACGGTAACATGCACGCAGTCGCCGATAGTGTGGATGGCTGATCAGCTGTTTTAAACACTTTGGTACGTGAATATTCATCACGGCTACAACAAAATCCCTCCGTTGAACCTTACGCTGGCGCATGACGGTCCACTTCGCATTTGTTATATCTAAGGACCAAATTATAACCGGCAAATCAACCATCTAACCCTGACATGAGAGTCACGGATTTAGTGTTCAGGGATTAAACACGTTTGCGCAATAATTTTTTCTCGTTGTACCGTGCGTTTTGATATCTATAAAATTTGTACACCAACAAATGCACTCTTTATTAAACTTGATAAAGTTTTAAAATTTACATTAAAAATCGCTTTGACTTGCTCCTACGTGTTTCGGTCTACGACCATCATCAGGGAGCCTTCATTAGAGCGTAGCTAAAGTTATATTTCGGTTGTATCTAGTTATCTATCTAACGACATAGCTTTTTTTACTGAATTTTAACCTAAATATAACTTTATCAAGTTTAATAAAGAGTGCATTTGTTGGTGTGTGAACTTTATGGATGTTTGCGTAATGTTGTATTTGATAGTTATAATTAATGTTATATATGGTTAGCCCAGTGAAAATTTATTTTGTGTATTCATTAGAATACTAATACAATTTCGTTTTATTGTTCAACAAATATTTTGCTATTATTACGCAAAACAATGTGCAAAAAGATGTAGCAAGTTTGAACACACAAAGTAGAATTTCATAAGATTGACAATAACAGAATGTTAATATTGATTAGCCTATGGGATTTAACGCCGTGTAATTTTGCAGACAACCTATCCTAAAGGAGCAGGAAGCAGGATCCTTTGAATTCCTGATACCTAATTTTGAGGCTACAAGTCGTCACGTCCCAGGGGGCATTGTCGTTAGAACATCAGGACTCTTAAGACACCGCCTTTAAAACAAGAGTAAGCTAATACAGTGGGAGAGATTTTTATAGTCGACTGTCCATGACTATTACAGACACAACCACCTTCGCCACTTCCTCCGTCCACACATCCAGTTCCTTGACACACCGTGGAGACAAGAACGCCAGTTTACGTAGATACGTGAGTCTCCGCGTTGGTGATTTGAACAACACCTCTAAATTTCAGTTTGTCACTTTGTAACAGAAACTTTCGATAACAGGCTACGCACCAAATGTCTTGCTATGAGCATGAGCCCTTCGGACTTGGAATTGCATTACAGCATGGCTGTCTTTGAAAAGTTACAGCTGTCTGCAGCTTTCCTATATTTGGATTTGTACTTCATCTTAGAAGTAAATAAAAAAAAGGCAGTTATTTCGTATGGAAAATAGCGTGTAAAGTGTCGAAACATCTGATGTTAGATTAATAAACTCTTTAAAAAAATAGCCCTTTCAAATGAGGTTTAATTAGTCAGTTCATACAACAAGGAAAACAAGTGGTAATTCCGTCCTGAATGTCAGATAATAACAGCTTTTACGAAAATACAAATTGTTTACTATGTAGATAAATCGCAATTCCTACCCGACATATATTACACACTGAAGCAGGTTGAACATATGGCTACAGAAATTTAATAGAGTCCCTTAAGATTCTGGTATTTGGGCCCCTGTTCTTTTCCTTGTTTGCCACGTGGAATTTACCCATATCATTAGAGTGACTGGTGCAGCTTACATAAATGGTTGTAGAACCAATATAAAAATAAAACATTTGTCAAAAACTCTTAATGAGTCTGTCATGTTCAGGATGTTTATTTGTTTATTGAGACACAAAGAAAATACTAAATGTCACTTTACGTTTACAATTATTATTCAGTTCTGAAAATTTTAGCGATTGCTGAATGCCGAAGCAAACGTACTTCTCTCTTGAGCTAACGCAGAAACATTTGTGTCTCCTCACGTCACATAAAAATATTTCTGACCCCTGTATTGTGGGCTGTAGAGAAGAACCGGCGTTAGTACGTCTTTGTACCGCTATAATTAGCAGTGTCGCTTCTGATGGTACGCAGATACAGTAAACACATTACTTTTAGTGAAACAAAACAAATATTTACCTTGCAAGGCACTGTCTTCTAGCACGTGGCACAGTATTTGTTGGTACAAATTTAAAAATCGTTGGAGAAATCTGCGTCCAACGTCTTCGGGGAAGAAAAGTCTTCTACCCCAAAGATGTAGCCAGCTGATTCCACCGACGTTGTGCTGTATTTCTACCAGGCAACACGGTGTCACGTCCCACAAATCAGTAAATTTCTTCACACTAACTGCGAGAAACTGAAGCATCAGAAAGATAACTAGGCGTTTCACGGACTGGGGATGAAGCTACTTGAAGTATGTGTTGTGGAGCCGTGTAGGTTTATTCTGATGAAGCGTATCTACGTTTGAAAGCATACCCCTGCCTCAGTAATCAGGGTTCATATTTCCTGATGATGGAGGCAAATAAATATCCCAAAGAGTCAATACTGTTTATCAGACTGCGCGGCATCATATCCTACTAGACAACACTGCACCAGTAACTTACAGTCGTGAGAATAAAAAGAAAACTTTTAAAGTAACATTAAGGAAACAAACACACACACCTTTTACTCTGCAGATGATCTAAAATTTCTAAAATTAAAAAAAGGCAAAGTTCTCTCTGGAACAGACCACGAAGGTCCAGAAGAGATTAAAGGTTCAGCTATACTCTTTCTTTAAGTTCGGTCCTAGATGGGGTGGGTGGGCAACGCCAAGCCCTTGTCACTTTAGCCCCAGTAAAGACTCGGTGTGAATTGTATAGAAGGCTGAGCGGTTTCCTGGGACGCTCTGGAACGGTGCGGAAAACCTCGCCTCCACCTGGATTCGATCCCCGGACCGTCCAGCCTGTAGTGAGTCGCTATACTGACTACGCTATCCCGGCCCAGGATGATCTAAAATACAGTTAAAAAATGTTCTTTTATTACATTGTAAGAATTTTGCGTATTTATTACTTGTTCGACGTTCTATTGTGTTTGTGACACAATTATGGAGCCATGAAATGTACGTATGTTATTTATATATATATATATATATATATACGTACGTACGTATTCACATGTCTGCTACAAACAATATCTCGGCGCCAAAGGGAGGCAGGAGCAGCAGATTGATGAAAACTGAATATGGATAATGTTCATAATTTACACCAGGTTTACTATAAATACTTATACCAATATTATTGTGTGGGGTAGCGTAGCGTATGGTGACTAGTATTCGGGCTGCGCAAACGAGGAATCGTCTTTCGACTCCTAGCACGCGCAAGGGACTTATTTCTTCTCCTAAAAGTCTAAATGTGTTAGAGAGCACGCTTAGCCTGCTCTTCAGCAGGTACCGGGGGGAGAGACACTCATTCTTCGGGGAAAAATCCGGCAATTTACCCCATCTATTACAAAGTTTAAGAATGTTTTTTTACAGCCATTACTATAATTATATGCCTTCATGTCGTGCGCTGGGACAAGTGTACCTTTACCTGGTATTACCTGCCTTATAAATCACGTTATGGAAGGAAAGATAGAATGAAGGGTAGAAGTGACAGGAAGACGAGAAGGAAGACGTAGGGAGCTACTGGATGATCTCAAGGAAACAAACGCGTACTGTAAATTTAAAGACGAAGCACTGGATCGCACTCTGTGCTGAACTCGCAATGGAAGAAGCTATTGACCTGTTGTAAGACAGACTGCGGTATGAAGGATGAACAGTCTATTAACGGCCTGCTGTGAACGCGGAAATAAACGTTTTGTTTCGTGCAAGAATAATTTCTCGACCAGCTGAGCGTCTGTCAATTTTTTAAATAGGTTTTCGCTACAAGGACTTGGTCACGTTACCTGTCAACAATTTATGTGTGGAATAGAAGTTCATCTTTTACTTCTCGCTCTCCACAAATCAAAACACACATTCTAGTAAATATAATTTTGTGAGTTTGTGGGTGGCTTGGGTTGGTCCCATAGTTAGGCAAGAGCAAACACCGACCGATTTCAAACAAAGGGCTCTTCTACGCTCTTGCTGAATGTTAGTTGAGAAGTCGCAACTTAGGTTCCACACTCTGAGGCCACCTATCATGACATAAAATTGTCGTGGTTTTCGTCTGTACCTGCAGTCGAATTCTAACATGGTGTTCTAAAGCAGTCACTCCAGCAACTCGCTGCTACCTTCTTAAATCAAAATTGCAGACGTCATCTCCGTCCGGTGACAAATATGGTATGGTGCTGAAACAACGTTGTTCCAGAATGTGTGGTGTGAAGAATGTTGCTAAATATTAGCACTTTCCAAATCACAAATGCGGCGCACTAAACAACGCCAATACTATGCACCTTAGGATTATAATATTCAGGCTGCAACGACGTGTAGTTTGATAGAGAGGTATCAAAATTCAAGAGAAGCTTTGCTGCTTCCTTCCTCGGCAGAACAATACTTCTGTCTGCGTTTACCGCCAAACCACAACGTTCCACATCGCGGAAGAACACAATCTTAATATTCAATGATGTAAAAACCTCAAATGTAAATTTGTAACGTAATATTCTTATAATAATATTAATATTCTTGTAAATAGTTAATATTTTTATGTTGCTTCTTAATTAACAGCAATTTTATGGTGAGAAATGAGAAGTAAAAATAGCAGCAGACGGTGATAGGAATGTCAATGATAAAATATACGACAAAAAATCCAAAGTGTTTTAAATTAATACCCTTCAGTATCTCATAAAATGAAGCAACCAAAATTTCAGTGTGAAGCTCTCTCTACAGAAGTTTCGAAACTTAAATCCTTAGGAATGCTAATCACATCATCCTGTATTATCAAGCTGAATAATGGGGTTCAAATCATCTCACCTCTCTCAAGGAATCAAACAAAGAAGATGTAAAAAATGTAGCTACGAACTCCAGGGCGCAGAGTTGTTGTTAGAAAGCTAAGAGTCGCTTAGCTTGTCAAGAGGTTAGCCGCCAATTATACAACCCGAATTTCTTGCCGTGATGAAAACAGCCTCTTTTCGATCCCTATCTAAATTCAAACCATAAATAAAAAACATTACAAATAAACTGAGAGCCTAAATATCGAAGATAAATTTTCTTCTCACTAGATGTCAATACATCAAAGCACAAATGGTTATGTACCCTTCTGGACAACTTGTGGTTATTAATTTTCCTTGGACTATTAGAACTGCAATTTTTGTTATTCACAAGTATCTTCAAGATCAGAATTAAACTCGGCGACGATTAACTGATTATTGTGTTGATGAACATTTACTTTAAGTGTAATGGAAATTGTGCATCTTGTACATTTGAGCTATACTGTTGATATAATGCAATTAACACCATCGGTCTTTTGTGAGAGATTCGTGTGGAAATGAAATATGCCACGTGTGAGTGGGTTTCAATTTAAGGTACAGAGTTTTTTTCCTTATTTTGCTACGGCTTTATTGTCGAGCATTATGTAGCATCGAATAGAAGGATGACTGCGACAAGACTCGGGTGGAAGCTGCGGCCGCCTTATCTGGATATTACCTGGAATGCCAGACAACAAGACAGGCGGTATATATATATATATATATATATATATATATATATGACGTAACGTTGGGGCGCTTTCGCGTAAATATTGTTGCCATGGAAAAGAAATAAGAACTATCTATTCTGAGTGTATATATATAGCCTCAGTTATCCAGCATGCAAGTGCATGCGTCGTATTATGTTGTGCTCTGTGGCCTGTCTGTCGGTACTATATTTTTCCGCATTATCTCGTAAAAGGTACGATTTTCCGAAGACAGTTATTGACATAAAATATGTTTTGATTTCCTCTACAAATTTTTATGAAACATTTAACATCGTAAGAAGAATTCAGAGAGATATTATCATAGACGCACGTAGTTATTCATGTAAAGTCCGCTTTATTTTTGTCAGATTTTGATGAAAGTTGAACTTCCTCGAAAGATTTTCGAAAAATACTCAAATATAAAATTTCATGAGAAACAGTTTATTGGGAGCCGAGTTGTTTCACGTGGATCGACAGACGTACAGACAGACGTGTCGAAGCTAATAGTCGTTTTTTTCGCAAATTTTGCGAACGCACCTAAAAATTATCAGAGCCTTCAGTTAGGACCGCCGGCGTCCCAGCTAAAAATGAAAGTGGACACTTCCCGAGTACAGAACTATAGCTTTAGGGCTGCACCAAACTGCTAGGTTACAGAGGATTTATATTTTGCACCCTACTGGTTCTGTCGTGCTTATAAAATGCAGATATTTACCAAATTTCTCTTCATGATGGAAGCTGCGACTCAGGGCAACGTGAACTTGGGATGAAAGGCACTATTCTGTTTCGACTTCAGATCACTTGTGTCTTGCAGTCAATTCAGTTCTTAAGTTGTCTTATAGTAACGTTAAAGGTGGAACTCATACATTTATATATAACATAACAAAACCAGTGCAACAGAAATAAACCCTGTTAGCACGGTGACAGTATTTGCTTTTGCTGACCGCGGTAAGTTTATCCACCCCGGAAGCACTTTACATTAAAACGATCTGACCGTTCCTTTTTAGCATGAAATTACGGTACCGTTTATATATTTACTTATAATACCCGTTAAAAATTCAGTCGTGTCCAGTCTTTTAGGCGTGTTTATTAAGTACAACCAAAACGGCATGTGAGATGGCCATGTGTGTTTGCGATTTCCTTACTAGAGTCTAAATAACTGGGAATATATTTGAGAGTTCCACGTTAAAGATTTTCATTTCAGTCGTCAAGAAATTCACATTTTCGACTATATTATTCCATTATAAAGTTTAGTTTACCTAATAGACCCTGTCAAAATTCGATAGGAGGTTTCCAACATCATTTTAGCACATTCCCGGCTACTGGTCTTACTGATTCACAAACAGTGTAAGTTTACATAAAACCAGAAATGCATATG
>Ga0131853_10003633_pt1 | contig 27694 bp, 22 predicted proteins | sample TergutLab28metaG_FD_92764 | JGI IMG/M metagenome (GOLD analysis project Ga0131853, IMG submission 92764) | Labiotermes labralis P1 segment gut microbial communities from Petit-Saut dam, French Guiana - Lab288 P1 (version 2) (version 2) | ecosystem: Host-associated > Arthropoda: Insects >...
AAGGTCAAAGAAGGCATCCTCCAATGACCGCCCGCCGCCCAGCTCTTGCAGGGTTCCTTCAGCCACCATCTGTCCGTCCATGATGATGCCCACTCGGTGGCAGAGTTTTTCGGCCAAGGTGAAGATATGGGTGGAGAGGATGATGGTTTTGCCTGCGGAGCAGAGCTCCTCAAGGTAGTCGGTCACCACGCGAGCGGTTAATACATCCAGGCCATTAGTGGGCTCATCAAAGATGATGAGGTTAGGGTCGTGCACCAAAGAAACGGCAATTGAGGTCTTTTGCTTCATGCCGGTTGAGAGTTTTGAGACTTTGGTATGGGCAAATTCATCAATGCCCAATCGTGTAAAGAGCTGCTGTTTATGCCGGGCAGCCGCAGCAGGCTCCACCTGCTGCAAGCGGGCAAAGAAATCAAAAAGGTAATCGGGGGTAAAAAAGTCTTCAAGTTTTAGGTCACTGGTGAGAAAGCCTATAGAGGCGCGCACGGCCTCGGGTTCTTTGACAATGCTGTGCCCCATAACCTGGGCATCACCGGTGTTGGGCTTGATGAGGGTGGCCAACATGCGCATCGTGGTGGTTTTTCCGGCACCGTTGGGGCCAAGCAGGCCATAGATCTCTCCGGGTTTTACGGTAAAGCTCAGGTTATCCACGGCGATAACAACTCCGCCTACAACGTGGCTGCTTGTTTCGCTTTTCTCTTTTGCTGCCTTGCGAGAAAGCTTAAAGGCCTTGGTGAGACCTTGGGCTTCTATCACATTGCTCACGCTGCCACCCACCGTTCTCTCTAGTTTAACCAAACCAGGCCTTGGCCAGAGCTTGGATACCCGGCTCAATGTCCTCTTTCCTGATGGACGAAAACCCAATGAGTACAGGGCTTTCCCACCCAGGGCTCTCGCTCATCCAATACTGATTGGTTCCGTAGATACCCACACCTTGATTCTCTGCCATCAAAATGAGCTCATCCTGGCTTTTTCCATCTTTTACTCGCACCAGCACATGAAGACCTGCGCCGTTTTCAATGAGCTCGATTTTGCCCTTCATGTGCGTGTTGAGCGCAGTAATCAGGGCCTCATACTTTTGCTTGTTGTGTGCCAGCGCGCGCCTGGTTTGTTTTTCCCAGTGTCCCTGCTCTATGAAACGACGGAGCACCACCTGCGAAAACCACGGCACCGAGGAGTGCGTTGCGCTGAAGTGCTCCTTCCACTGGCTCAGCAGTTCAGGGGGAAGGATGAGGTAGCTCATTCTGAGCGCAGGCGAGAGAGTTGTTGAGAAGGTTCCCATGTAAATGACCCGATGGTAGGCATCCAGAGACTGAAGCGGGGGAACAGGGTGCACGTTGTAGCGAAACTCCCTACAGTAGTCGTCCTCAAGGATGTACGCGTTGGTGGTGTTTGCCCAGTCCAGCAGCTGCAGCCGGGCCTGCATGGGTAGTATCAATCCGGTGGGAAACTGGTTAGACGGGGTGACATAACACAGCTTTGCCACTGATTTGAACAGGGAGCGTATGTAGAAAGAGGTCCCTTGAAAGATTGGGCAGGGAATGACCTTGAAGCGGCTCTGCTCAAATGCCAGGCGAGCTCCGCTATAACCGGGTTCTTCCATTGCCACCGTATCCACCTGCGGGTCAAACAGCTGCATGAGGTTTTGGATTGAGGCCTGGGTTCCTGCCTGAATAACCACTTGTTCAGGAAAGCAGCTGACTCCTCGGCTCCTCCTTAAGTGGTTGACTATATTAAGTCTGAGGAGGTAGTCGCCCTGGTTGTCGTTATAGCAGCTTGCCCCTCCGGCTTCTACGCCATGCAGGGCATCGGAGGTAAGCTTTCTCCAGGTGTCGCAGGGAAAGGCGTCAGTCTCCAGGTTTTCATGGTTAAAGTCGTACTTGTACGACCGGAGAGGCTTTTGAGTGCCGAGAATGAGCTGCCGTTCCCTGCTTCCAAAGGCCTCGATACTCTCGTCAACGCTTTTTGAGAAGACCCCTTCGTTGAGATTGATTTGCTCTACGGTATAGCCGCTGCCTGTGCGGCTTGACACAAAGCCTTCCTGCAAAAGCTGGCGGTATGCCGCCTCGATGGTGTTGCGCGCCACCCCCAGGTCCTCGGCAGTTTTTCTGATTGAAGGAAGCCTCTGGCCGGCAGAGTAAATCCCCTCCATAATCTCGCGCTTGAACTTTTCGTAGATTTGAAGATAGAGTGTTTTAGTGTCTGATAAGTCGCTGTTCATGGCTCCATTCCAAAAATCGTCCCTATCAAATAATAGCAAATTGTCCCTATTTGGCAAGGACAATTTATTGTAACCTTATCGGAAGTGTAATCGGACATAGGAAGGAGGAAGGGTATGGATAAACCCTTTTTTAGCACGAGGAAGCGTCTTGTATTTGCAATTGTGAGTGTATTTATTTTGATTTTTGCGCTCGCAGCATGCCAAGACACCACCGACACAAGCACTGAGGATGGCGACGATGTCGTTCAAACGCAGGAGCTTGGCGATTATGGTCCCTTTGGGGACGCCCCCAATCCGTCAGATTTTGAGTGGGATGTAATCACGTATGAGGGTTGGAAGGATGTCTACCCTTATCACTATGAGAGCTACGTCTCAAACCTGGACAACAAGCCTGCTAGTCAGGGCGGCGACAAGCACAACTATCTGACTGACTATCCGTTCCTTATGACCTTGTACAAGGGTCATGCCTTTACTAAGGGTTATTGGCAAGCTGCCGGTCACCCGTGGGCAATTAAGGACATGGAAGGTTCACCGCGTATTGGTGAGACCACCCTGCAAAACTGCTATGGTTGTAAGAGCCCGCAGTACATTTCTCTGATCATCAAGGATCCGGCTGCTGCTGCAGTTCCCTTTGTTGACTCCGAGAACTTTACTGAGCCGGTAGCCTGCTGGAGCTGTCACGGAAACGATCCTGAGAGCAACTCAGTTGGCAGCCCGTGGTGGAACGATGCACTTGGTTCCGACAAGGGCAAGACCCCTGCATCTGCAGAGGTTTGCGGTCAGTGCCACAACGAGTATTACTTTGATCCCGACACCAGAATTGTCACCAATCCTTATCTTGGCGGACTTAAGTCCATGACTCCGCAAGATCTGATTGAGTACTATGACAACATTGGCTTCAGGGATTGGGTATACCCCGTCACCGAGACCCCCATGATCAAGCTGCAACATCCTGAGTTTGAGATGATTTATGGTGGCGCCACCCCCATGAGAATGGCACGCGAGAACAACTATGCTTGTGCTGACTGCCACATGGGTCCAACCACTGCCTCTGATGGCACTGCATTCACCAGCCACTTCTGGCAGAGCCCCCTCAAGAACGCTGATCTTCTTGCTAACGACTGCGGACAGAGTGGTTGTCACTCTGACCTCGCCAAAGAGGTAGCAGGCTGGCAAGATCAGGTAGTCAAGCGCTTCACCGCCACTGGCTATGATCTTGAGGAAATGGTCAACCTTTTTGTCGCTAAGGTAGAGGCCGGCGAAATCGCTGGTGACGACCTTGACAGAATGAGAGTCATTCAGCGTCACGCTCAGATTTATTGGGACTTCGTATTTGTTGAGAACAGCAATGGCGCACACAATCGTGCCTATGCTCTCGCATATCTCGATGAAGCCGATAAGCTGATCAAAGAAGGTATGGGCATTCTTGGATAAACTTCCTCGTTAATGCTAAAAAGGCTAACGGAAAAGAGGCACCTCGGTGCCTCTTTTCTTTTTGGTGACTCAGTTTCCCCGTCCCCAGTGAGTTAGGCCTTAAGTACAAACTTGCTCTTGGGTACGTTGCAGATGGGGCATACGTAGTCTTCAAAAAGTTGCTCAAACTCTTCTGTGCTTCCGGGGTATACGTAGCCGCACACACTGCAGACATACTTGCTTGGGGTGGCTGGTGTCTCTTCTTCCTCAGCCACATAGCTTGATGCCTTGGGTGGGGTCTTTCCCTTGAGAACTCGATGATAATACGCATAGGTCATGGGCGGTTCCTTAGAGAGGTTCTCTGCCTCTATAACCTCTGCGATGAAAATTGTATGCGTGAAGTTATCCACGCTCTCTATGACCTTGCACTCTAGATAGCTGGTAACTCCCTCGCTCACATACGGCAGGCCGGCAGGTGTGTGACCAGTGGGGACCTCCGCAAACTTATCTTTGTCCTTGCTGCTGCTGAACCCAAAAACGCCGATGGTGTTCTGTTTGGTTTCTTCGGACAAGATCGAAACAGAGAACTCCTTGGTCTTTTTGATACAGGCGTTGGTATAGTTGTCTTTGTTGATGCAGACGATAAGGGTTGTTGGCACAGACGTTGCCTGCGTTACCGTGTTGACCACGCACCCTACATCTCGCCCTCCATCCTTGGCGCCGATGATATACAGACCATAAGACAGATTGAATAAAGCGGTTTTGTCCATGTCAAAACACTCCTTTCAGCTAATTGGATTAGTATAGTTGTCTTGCTTTAAAAAAGCTGCTATCTTCTTTGAGGTCTGCTAAGTTTTTCAAACACTGATTGTGAGGGGTTAATTATGGGAACATGTCCGGTTACGGGAACAGGTGCTTCAGGCGACACTGCCGAGGGAACAACCAACAAGGATTGGTGGCCGGGTCAAATCAATCTCAAGATTCTTGCTCAAAACTCAAGCTTGAGTAATCCGCTAGGCGAGGGCTTTGATTACAAGAAAGAGTTTGAGAGCTTGAACTTGGATGCCGTCAAGGCCGATTTATTTGCTTTGATGCAAAACTCAGAAGATTGGTGGCCTGCCGATTATGGGCATTACGGGCCCTTGTTCATTCGCATGGCCTGGCACAGTGCCGGCACGTATCGCGTGCAAGATGGCCGCGGCGGTGCCGGAGATGGCACACAGCGTTTTGCGCCCCTTAACAGCTGGCCGGACAACGTCAATCTGGACAAGGCCCGGCGCTTGCTCTGGCCTATCAAGCAAAAGTATGGGAGCAAGATCTCTTGGGCCGACTTGATGATTTTAGCCGGGACCTGCGCCATTGAGTCGATGGGTCTTAAGCCCTTTGGTTTTGCCGGTGGGCGCGAGGATGTTTGGGAGCCGCAGGAAGATGTCTACTGGGGCTCGGAGAAAGAGTGGCTCGGCGATGCCCGGTATTCAGGGGAGCGCAAGCTTGAGAATCCGCTGGCTGCTGTGCAGATGGGCCTGATCTATGTGAACCCAGAAGGGCCCAACGGCGAACCTCTTCCTGTTGAGTCTGGTAAAGACGTACGGGAGACCTTTGCCCGTATGGCCATGAACGATTACGAAACGGTGGCCTTGGTAGCAGGCGGTCATACCTTTGGCAAGGCACACGGGGCAGGCCCGGCTACCCATGTAGGGCCTGAGCCTGAGGCTGCGCCCCTGGAGCAGATGGGGCTGGGGTGGAAGAGTGACTTTGGCAGCGGCAAGGCCGGAGACACCATCGGCAGCGGTATAGAGGGAGCCTGGAAGCCTCATCCAACTACCTGGGACATGGGTTATCTGAAGGTGCTGTTTAAGTATGAGTGGGAGCTCACCAAATCTCCTGCCGGGGCCTACATCTGGCTTGCCGTGGACGTTGATGATGAGGACATGGTTGTTGATGCCTTTGATCCTGATAAAAAACACCGTCCCATGATGACTACGGCTGACCTCTCTTTGAAGTTTGATGAGGCCTATAACCCTATTGCCAAGCATTTTCTTGAAAACCCTGAGGAGTTTGCTGATGCCTTTGCCCGCGCTTGGTTCAAGCTGACTCATAGAGACTTGGGGCCCAAGACCCTGTACCTGGGCACGGATGTGCCTGCAGAGGATTTGATTTGGCAAGACCCGGTGCCCCGGGCAGCTGGAGATGCGCTGAGTGACAGCGATGTGCAGGCGCTTAAGGCGCGCATACTTGCAAGCGGTCTCTCGGTTTCTGAACTGGTAGGGACTGCCTGGGCCTCGGCCTCCACGTTCAGGGGCTCCGACAAACGCGGCGGCGCCAACGGTGCCCGCATCAGGCTTGAGCCGCAGGTGAGCTGGACTGTCAACGAGCCTGCGCGGCTTGCCAAGGTGTTGCAGGTCTACGAAGACGTACAGGGCGCTTTTGAAAAGCAGGTCTCTTTGGCAGACTTGATTGTGCTCGGCGGCAATGCAGCAATAGAAAAGGCTGCTCTTGCTGCGGGCTATCAACTGGATGTGCCTTTCACGCCCGGACGCATGGATACCACTCAGGAGCTCACTGACGTTCGTTCGTTTTTTGTGCTTAAGCCTAAGGCTGATGCATTCCGTAACTACCTGGAGCAGGAGTTCTCCTCCCTGCCGGAGGAATTACTCGTAGATAAGGCTCAGCTGCTGGGTTTGTCCGCGCCTGAGATGACCGTTTTGCTGGGCGGGCTGCGCGTCTTGGACATCAATTTTGAGCAATCCCCGCATGGCGTATTCACCGAGAACCCCGGGGTGCTCACCAATGATTTCTTTATCAATGTTTTGGATATGGCCTTTGAGTGGAAGCCCACCGGCACTGACGCCGGCGTCTTTGAAGGCAGAGCTCGCAGCTCCGGAGAGCTGAAGTGGACGGCAACGCGCGTTGACCTGGTGTTTGGATCAAACTCGCAGCTCAGGGCTCTCTCTGAAGTGTACGCTGAAGACAACTCAAAAGAAAAGTTCTATCAAGACTTTGCCGCAGCCTGGAACAAGGTGATGAACGCAGACCGCTTTGACCTGCGATAGCTTCTCCTGCGTTATCGGTTCAAAAACTCAATACGGCCTTCTATTTCAGAGTTGAGTATCTGTGCGGCTGAAAGGTGCTCGATGAGAATGTCGTGGATTGAGGTGCTCACCACGGGTGACTTGCCGTTTTCAAGTATTTCTTCAACGGAAAATCCAAAGCATGCCTCAAAGCTCTTGAAGTGGAAGTCCTGCAACCCTACGGTGTAGTGAGAGTCCTCAGAAAAGGGATTGCCATTCAGCGAGAACTCCACAAATTCTCTTGTTGCCCGGTCAAACAAAACGCGCAAGCCCTTTGAGACCTGGTAGAACTCGGTATGATCGCTGTTGAACATCTCTTCCCTGAAAACAAAGTCAAGCATACGCCTGAATTGCTCCCCGGTTACCGTGAGCTGCTTGAGTTTGTCATCGTAGGGAAAGAGCTCCATGAACTCACTGAGAGTGAAGAGTGTTGACACCGATTCCTTTCTTACCGAGCCTGAGCCAAGCAGAATGAGGTCGAGGCTGGTCTCCTCAAGCAGGATGTCGGAGAGGAGGTTGCCGAGCTTTGTCTCCTGATAACGGTCGGGGTGGGTCAACTCGTGGTCAAGGCGGCAGAGCACCCGGTCGTACTTCTCGTCGGTGTGGGTCTTGAATTTAATGATGGTATCTTCCATCTCGGTATCGCGGGGACAGTGTGAGCTGTCGATAGGGATGAGTTGCCAGGTAAAGTCGTGCACATCGTTGGTGTCGGTGTCCACGATAATGTCAAAGCGGCCTATCTGTTTGGTTCCCACGCCGGCCTGCGCTATGAGGATGTCGGCAACTTTTACCGGCTGCTCAAGAATGGTATGGGTATGTCCTCCGATGATGAGATCCACGCCCCAGTCAGGGTCAAGCAGCGCAGCAAGTTTTTTATCCTCCTCAAAACCGATGTGAGTAAGGATGATGGTGAAGTCTACGTCAACGTCCTTATAAGCGTTGCAGATCCGCCCCACTTCGCGAGCCGCATCTTCAAGGCTCACAAAGCTGCCCAGAACATCGTTTTTCATGCTCTTGAGGATGTCCTCGGTGGTAATGCCGATGAACAGTATCTCCATGTCATCTACCACCATGATGTGATGGGGATTGAACAAGCGGGTGTAGGGGTTTTTGATGTAGAGATTGGCGTTGACTATAGGAAACTTAGCACAGCGCTCCAGAAAGAGCAGGTGCGCTATTCCGTAGTCGATTTCATGGTTGCCAATGGTTGCAACGTCAGGGGCGAGCAGGTTCATGATCTCTATGGTGGAGAGCCCCAGGAATTCGCTGTCTATAATGGAGCCCTGTAGCATGTCACCTGCGATGCAATAGATGACGTTATCTGTTTCCTGGCGCACTTTAGCAACATAGCCCGAGAGGCAGGAAATGCCGCCAAGCAGCTTCTCATCTATTTCATTAGCCAAGAAATCGCCATGTAAGTCGTTGGAGTGAAGAACGGTGAGAGGTCTGAGAACTCTTCCCTGATTTGGCACTTTCATGTTGTGCTCCTAACATCTTCCCAGAATAGCTGATTGCAGCCCATCGCTAATAATCTCACGATGTCATTTATATGGCAAGTAGTATTTCTTAGCTCTCAACCAGTCCGTTAATTTGCCAGGGCTCAAGGTAGGTTGGCAGGTACCACACAAAGAGTGCTCCCACAAAGAGTATTGCGCCCAGCATGATGTAGGTGTGGGTGCGTGGCTTGAGTTTGGCCAGGCGGTGCTCAAGCAGGGGAAAGACAACAAAGGCGCAGACCGTCATCAAAACGGCGTACCAAAAGTCGTTGACCAGATAGGCCTGGTTTAGCACAGTGAGGTTATAGTTTGAGAAGTCCCATAGCGGGTAAGCCCCCAGCTCGTTTGGCTGATTCAAAAGCAATCCCATGATGAGCTCGGTGAGAAAGGCAACCAGAAAAGCGGCTGTGAAAACTACGGTAATGCTGAGCAGCTTTGAGCGCCCTCTCTTGTGAATTTGCTCCTTGAGCGGAATGATGATGAAAAAGAAAAACAGCGTGCACACGGAGTAGACCCACATTGGCTTAAGGGGGCGGAGCCAAATGTCTACATAGTTGGGATCAGTCACATCAAAAGTGCCCAATAAAAAGCCAATGCCCGTGTAGACATTTTCTATGAGATGGCCAACCACTGCCATCAGCAGGGTATAGGTAATCACCCTCTTCCAAAAATTGGAACAGCTCACCCTGAAGATGACGTGCTCAAAAAAGAAGTGGATCCCCCGTTGGGTTATTTGTGTGTTAACTGCTTCTGCTTGCATTATGTGAATACAATAACAGCTTAATGAGAGGGGTCTTTATTTCCGTAGGGCTTCCGTAGGAGCCACGTTGCCAAATAGCTATGCGTGCGAGTGACTATTCACACCCCTCTTTGTTGTCCTGCGCGTTCGCCGAAGGCGAATGTTGCAGGACCTGCGTGCTGGATGAGCAGATCCTGCAACAACAGTATTCGCGCAGACCTGAAGAAAAACCCAATTCAGGTTCTGGGGTTCCACTATGTGGAGTTTGGCTTTGGCAGATAACCTCGAGTGCGTAATGGGGACGCTACCCTTGATGATATAATAACCAGTGTTCTGCATCAGTGACAATAGAATGAACTCTTCGAAAGGATAACTATGGCTCTAGATTTTGAAGAGTCAATCCAGGTTGCAGCAAGGAATAGAGACGCTGAGATCGAGAAAATCCATGAAAAGAGGCGGAGGCTAACCAGACACCAAGAGGCACTCGAAAGCGAAGCAAGCCGTTTGAACCAAATAGAGAGCCGTGTGCACGAGACAATAGAAAACCTGAGTGTGCTTGCAGACGATGACGAGTGGAGGATGCAAGGGTATTCTAGTGCTCATGAATTCTACTATGCAAGGCAAGAAACCCAACGTCTTGTCTTTGGTGAATTTGAGAGGCTTGAAGAAGAGAAGTGCGCGCTGCTCAGGAGAGAAGATGAGTGTTTACATGACTATGAAACACTGCGAGCTGCAAAGCAGCTAGAGCGAGAACGAGAATAATTGTAAAACCATTAAACGAGCGCGGGAGGGAATACATGGATATAGCAAGCAATCCAGACTTGGTGAGCCAGTATACCGAGGAGATGCGGAGTGCGGCTGCGCCTTTAAAGGTTGCTTTATCGACGTCTCGACCTTCGGCGGACAACGCATCCTTCATGGAGCCAACGAAGGGGCTCTGAGCACCTTCAATCAGTTCTCTGCTCTGCTCGATGGCTCCTCTGAAAACCTTACTAACGGACTTGCCCAGATAGCTGGTGCGTTCGATGGCGTAGACAACTCAATTGCCAGCGGAATCATCCAAGGAGCTTAGAATGAGCCTTGAGCTATATCCTTCTGCAGAGCAGAGTATGCTCACTGAACAAAACAGGCTCCTTGAAGAGCGAAAGGGTGATCTGCGGAAACTTGAGATAACCTACCAGTGCTTTGTTGAGGACAGCTCCCTCAAAGGGAAAGGCTACAGCAGTGCAAAAGAACTCATAGGGCGTGCGATGATTCCCGCAATCAGAGGGATAGCAACATACATAGATGAATTCGTCGCATCAAACAGCACTGTGGCCTCTGCCTTAGGCTCATATTCATGGGCCTCAGCAACACACTTGAGCGAGTTCGGACTTCAGCTGGAATATGACAGCCTTGGCAAAGTGCTCAATGATCTAAATACCTTTGACCAGTTGACGCTTCAAGACAGCTATTGCTTGTCAATACAAAAAATTAGACAGAACGTCTTAAGCCGGATTCTTCAAATGCGCAGCTATAACTCCTCAACCTCAGGTGCCTACAGTGCAAGTGGTGCACTTGAGTCTATCAATGTAGGCATCAAGGGGGCCCTTGCCGCAATGGGCGCAGCGCTCTATAATCCAAACGCTGGAGAATTCTTACTTGGTGGGGTAGACTGGAGTTTTGAGGCAAACCTCAGTGGGCTCGACTCACTTCTGACTGAAGAAGAGCGTCTTGCCATATCCTTCTACCAGTCACTCCCCCCTGAGTTGAGGAGTGCAATCTCACTTGATGACATCCAAACTACCGGTGATGGCTTTGTCATGTGCACCAAGCCGATGGACAAGATTCTTGAGGCAATGGGAATCAGTGAGTTTGATTCAAGATACCAAGATTATTACCTATGGGGGTTATTCACCAATGAAGGTTTTATTCATTCGATACTAGAGCTAAGGTTGCCAGAATACTCAGATTATCCAGGTCTTTTCATTCCTTTTAGGACCTTAGACATCAATTTATTTAGTAGACCACCCAACGCTATCATTTCGGTTTTGGATAAGACTATGACTGAGCTGTTTGATTCAGATAATTCTGAAAACTTCAGCTACTCACTACTCTCTTATTTCGCTAACCCTGAAAGCAGGGGGAGTTATTTACTTGCAGATATAGCTATCAATAAGGCTCTGGAGGCTGCAGGCATCAGCGGAGGAGGCACTTGGAATCCGGGCACTTTGGCAACTGTTCTTGCTAGTGACCCTCATACTGCTGAAGCACTAAAGAAGCTTGAAGCGATGGGCATTGTGGATACAACCTTAGGCACTATTAACATAGTGGATGCCCAAAACCTCTCATTTCTTGAGAAGTGCGCCATCCTCGCCTGTATTACTTCTAATCCAGACATCTATTCATATGCCGCAGAAAATCAGTTTCACGCAAACATGTTCTTAAGGTTTCTACCTGGGCTCAAGACGCTTGATGAGAACTACGTGAGCCCCCTTGCCGATTTTACTCTGCGACAGACTGCAGGATATATCCAGAATCACGCAGTTGTCTCTAGCGCCGGTGTTACTGACAGTATTGGGCTGTCCGGAAGCATCTCAGAGCCGAGCTTTAAGACATCTGAAGTACTTTCAGGCTCTCTAATTTCTCAAGGGGAGTCATATTACGATCAGCAAGAGAGAACGCACTCTACCAATAATACAAGAGGAATTATGGTCTCATGAGGAGCTGACAGAGCTTTGGGTAAATCACTAAGGAAAGACAGAAGAAACTGGAAGAAAGCAGCGGGCTTAGCGATTCTTGTTCTGCTGGTTGTATCAGTGGTGGGATGCACTAGCTGGGTTGACGCAAATACTCCAACTAAAGACTCGCTTGAAGAATACGAGCATCATCTGCAACTCTTTGAAGAGGAGGTTTTGTTGGGAAGAACCAAAGATGAGGTCAAAAGAATGATTGGATATCCCGATGGGTGGGAGGAAAGATTCAGTTTCAATCCTTACAATTCATCACATAGGGGCATGGATCCTTGGGATGAAAGAGTCCATTATTGGAAATACTCCTCAGAAAATGGAGCTGGCATGCGACTGGCTACAGAGCTGTTCTTCTCTGACGAAGGACTAGTCGAAGAGGTCGTCGTCACAGAGAAGGTAATAGAGGGGACTGTTGACGATTGGGTAACCAGAAGACAAGGGGTTGTAAGCCAATTCAACTACAACCGAGATTAAGTTGATGAAACAAAACTCAGTTCCACCCGGTTATTTTTTCAAGCTTGCGGTATAGAGTGGCTCTTGTCACTCCCAGTTCACGAGCAACAGCGGTCTTGTTGCCTTTGTGTTTTTTCATGAGCTTTTTAATTCTCTCATTCTCGAGCTTTTCAAAGGAAGCAAAGCTTTCTGCCTGAAATACCTCATGTCCATTCACCTCATCAGCTTGCGCAGGAATCTGAAGATTACGATAGCGAAGAATCTCCTCAGGAAGTATTGAGCTTGTTATCTCATCGCTTTTACAGATGTTCACGCATCGCTCAACTGCGTTTCTCAACTCGCGCACATTGCCCGGCCAAGGGTACTTGAGCATGCAATCCAAAACCTCGCTGCTGATAGATAAAATTGGCCTGTTCAAGGATGAGGCAAACTCCTTCAAGAAAAATTCTGCGAGCTCTGGAATATCGTCTGTTCGGTTTCTCAAAGGAGGAATGTCTAGTCGGATGACATTGACTCGATAATACAGATCATGCCTGAAGGTTCCCGCTTTGATGCATTCCAAGAGGTCGTTGTTTGTGGCAGCAATGATGCGCACATCAATCTTGCGTGACTCGTTGTCTCCCAGCCGAGTGACCCGTTGCTCTTCCAAAACCCGCAGTAACACAGCCTGCATATCCAGTGGCATCTCTGACAATTCATCAAGAAACAGAGTCCCTTGATTTGCTTGCTCAAATTTTCCGCTAACTCCTCGTTTGTCTGCCTCGCTAAATGCATTCTCGGTAAACCCAAACAGCTCGCGTCCTATGAGCTCTTTGGGAACCGCTGCGCAGTTCAAAACAACAAAGGGCTTGTCTCGTCTTTCGCTTGCGTTATGAATTGCTTGTGCAAATATCTCCTTGCCGGTGCCGCTTTCTCCAAACAGCAGTATGTTACTTGTGCTTTCAGCTGCCTGAGCAGCAAGCTCCTTGACAAACATGAGGCCCTCGTTGTTTCCAAGCACATCATTAAAAGTGAAAAGTGCATCAACATTGACCATTCTGTTCACCTGGTTACGCATATTCTGTGCGTGAGTGATTGTGCAGGCAAAGCCCATATACTCTCTTGGGCTGCTCTCCTCGTCATACAGGGGGAGCAGTGTCATGTAAAACTCGTTGTCTTCGAGCATGAGCGAATTCTGTTTGCATAGGTAATTGTAGTTGACGATTACCTCTCCCTTTTTTACCCTCTTAAACAGGTGGGCATAATCGGGCATCCAGGTATAGATATTTTGGCCGCGCAATTGGTCAGTGTAATTGCCATACAACCAACAGAGTTGCTCGTCTACATCTACAACAATGTCATTTTGGTCAACAACAATCGGCATGGCGTTATTAATCTGCGCCTGTGCCTTGAACAGCTTCAGCAGCAAACGCACATGTGGCTGATACTTGAGATTGATGGAGTCATGTAGGTCTTCGCTAAAATACCTACAGAGAGCTAAAAAAGTGGTTGAGAATTTTTGCAATGGACTTATTATCAAAATGTAGAACTCTTTTTGCTTGATGTGTTTGCCTAATAAACTGAAGTGTTCTGCATAACAAGCGTAATCCTCAAAGAGCTGACAATAGTTCTCCCTCCCACAGAACTGAGCCTGTGATTTGTTTATAAATGCCTCTGAAACAGCATTTGATCCAGCATATTGATCCTGAAGACAGGCTCCTTTTTCTATGCCCTTATCACTCAGCTCTGCCAAAAGATCATCATCACCACAGCAATCAAACACACAGAGGTTGCTGTCGAGGTAAAAAAGTGCGGCTCCAACACTGGCCAGTAATTCAGAAAAGAGGGTGTACCGTTCGCTGTAAAGGATGTTTTTGTGCTGTACGTCTGTCAAGAGCTCGTCGTAGCTAGACCTTATCTTGCCGTTTTGAATGATACTCGTCTGTTTTGGATCAATCCCGGCTTTTCTGGATCGGAGCCACCCTGAATACACACCCGGAGGCAAGGCCGAAAAGTCCCGGGCTCTTCCCTCAAAAAAGGCAATTTGGCATTCTTCAGCCATAGCTAGTCGGCGCTTCATGTTCAGAGGCCTACTGGAATCTTGATGTCCTTGCATCTTGCATCTCCTTTGAGGCAGTGCCTGCAGTCTGGTTTATCATTGTATCAATCTCGTCTGTCATCTTTTAGATTCAGATAAAAGCTATAATCTGCTTAACTGTTTTGCTGCCCTTAGAGCGTTGCCGCCCTCGTCTCAAAACACTTGCTCCATTCCCTGAAAGACAGCTATGAATATCTCACAGTTACAGTATTTTATAAAAACCGCACAGCTGCAGCAGTACACAAAAGCTGCTGAGGCTCTCTTTGTGAGCCAGTCTGCTCTCTCCAGCTCAATAGCAAAACTTGAAGATGAGCTGGGCGTTGAGCTTTTTGAGCGAAGGGGCAGAAACGTACAATTAACCAAAGCGGGTAGTGAGTTTTATTCTTTTGGAGTCAAGGCACTTGATGCGCTTGAAGAGGGTCAACAGGCTGTTCGCAAATACAAATCCCTGAAAATAAATACTTTACGAATCGGTACCGTTGACTCATTTCAAACTCTTCACCTGACTGAGTTACTCAATGCCTACAGTAACCAGCGGGTTTCTGAGTCATCAATCGAGATTACTCAAGGTGTTACCTCCACTCTCGTCTCAGGAATAGTTGATGAAGCCTTTGACTTTGCCTTTTGCGCGTATCCAATAGAGGTGCCAAATATCCACTATACTCCTATCTTGCAGCGAAAGCTCGCTGTTGTCATGAGCAAGGAGCACTCCCTTTCAGGGCTCAGGTATTTGAGGGCTACTGACCTGCTTAATCACCGAATAATCACCTACGACACATCAACTCCGCTTGGTAAAAACGTCAACGACCTGCTTTCTAAAGAAAAGCTCCGGCCTTCTGTTGTTGTTGACAATGAAGCTTCTTTGCTGTCTCTTGTAGAAATCGATACGGGGGCAGTTGGGCTGGTTCTCAGTCCTCTTGGCACGCATCTTGCCGAAGAGCTGACTACCGTTACAATGGTTGACATACCAGAAGATTTCTTTCCGATTCTTTTAGCGTACAAAACATCAAAGAAGCGATCTTCTGACGAAGAGTTGTTCATTCGACTTGCAAGTGGCTCCTTTTCCTAGGGATTCTTAGCCATATCGGAATTCCACGCCCATGCCTGCTTGGGGTAACTCCCACTTTTTGATTATGGTGTCCGCGCAGAGAATACGGCATGTGCCACATTCCAGGCAGCCGGCGTGATCAAAGCTTTTTGCGCCGCTCTCAGCAACACGATATAAGGCCGCAGGGCAAGCACGGACGAGCTTTAAGAACTCCTCAAGGTCCGCGTTTTCAATCAGCTCAATATGGGCGTTTTGCTCGTCAACATGATACTTATTCATACCTAGTATCGCGTCAGGATTTACGGTGAGAGAAACCAAGGTGTTGATGCCGTTGTTACTCATAGCGCTTTCAGAGCTCCTCTCAGATCTTTTAGCAGGTTCAGGATTCCCACGCGCCTAATACTGGGCATCAAGCGTTTGACAAGCGGTTTGGCTGGTGTGCCATCTACGGTGAACAGCGAGGTGAATACCTCTTGGGCAAGCAGCGGGTAGGTTTTAAACAGTCGCTTCCAGCCATCCATGAAGTGCGGCCACTTTTGAAAGGTTTTTAAATCTTGCATAACAAAGCTTGCTTCCATCTTTTCTTTGTATGCTGCAAGCCCGCTTTTGCTCGTATCTTCTTTGTCGATTGCCTCGCAGGCTGCTTCTGCGGCCATTTTTCCACTTGCCACTGCAAGGTCCATTCCGCGCACCATATAGCCCAGGTTCATGCAGAGCATGGCTGCATCTCCTGCTATCAGACAACCATCGCCAACGTATTCGGGAACTGTACGGTATCCTCCCTCAGAAACCATGTGCCCTGAATGCTCAACCACCTTTGCGCCTTTGACTAACGGCGCAATGCTGGGATGGTTTTTGAAGTCTTCAAGCATTTGGTAGATTGGCGTGCTTGATTCAGCAATATCAGCAATCGTCACTACCAGACCAAGCGACAGCGAATCATTATTAGTGTAAACAAAGCCGCCCCCGGTATGTCCTTTGGTGCAGTCACCAACAAACAGCCATGCGGCCCCTTCTCCTTCAGAGCAGAGAAATCTTGACTCAATTGCATCAGGAGACAGCTCCAGCACCTCTTTGATGCCAACTGCCATCTCGTTGGCTTTTGGCAGAGGTGCTTTTGTTGCCTGAGCAGAGAGCAGACTGTTGGCGCCATCCGCAATGATGGTGACCTGTGCGGTAATCGTATCGCCTCCTGCTGTAACTCCAATGACCTTCTCTGTTGCATCTTTTGCCAGCGCCTCAACTGCAATGCCATAGATGTACTCTGCACCCGCGGCTTCTGCCTGCTCGGCAAGCCAGCGATTGAAGGGGGCATGCAACACGCTGTAGGAATTTCTTCCCTCCTGCGCCAGCGAGGCGCCGGAGTATTCCAAGGTCGTGTTTGCATCGGCAGTCATGAGGCTTATACGCTCATGGGTTATCTTGCGACCAAGTGGTGCTTCATTTTCAAAATCAGGGAATACTTCTTTGAGCGCATGGGAGTATATCCTGCCGCCTGTCATATTCTTGGCTCCCGCAAAAGCCCCTCGTTCGATTACAAGAACGCTCTTGCCCGCAGAAGCAGCTACATAGGCAGCAACGGCGCCTGAACATCCCGACCCAACAACAATAATGTCAAAATCATATTCTTGCATGCAAGCCTCTCCTTTACCTGGTTTTTTTCAGTTGCAAAGAATTCGGCAGAGGAGAGTTGCCCTCCTCTGCCGAATCTCTCCGCTTAATCACAGAGTGTTCTGGTAATTCTCATGCCCAGATGTTTTGCGATTTGCTGATAGTGAACGTCGTTGGGATGATCCGCGGGAAGAAGGGTGATTGCGTCGCGAAGATATCTTGCAATACCGGTGTCCTCAAATACACCGATGCCACCCCAAGACTCAATGCATTCCTTTGCCACGTCAATGAACATATTGACGCTCTCTGCCTTGATAATGTGGCCCTGCTCGGGGGTGATTGTTTGATTCACAAAGTCTTCGATGGTGCGGTGCAGATAGCATCGACATACATCAATCCGTGAAGCAAGGCGCCCCATGCGATCAGCATGGAAGGACATCTTGTCAAAGGTGATACCATGCGACTCCCGAGTTTTAATGTAATCAAGCGTTTTGTCAAAGACGCCCTGTGCTCCGCCCACAGCAACAGCAGCAGCCTCCAGGTATGAACCGTTATAGCCGCTCAAAACCGTATCGCTTACAGAGGGGAAGGGAAGAACACTGCTCTCGGGAACGCGGACGTTTTGATAGCTCAAAACGCCATTATTGATGCCATTCAGACCAATCTTCTGCTCGATCTTTGTGGTTTCAAAGCCAGGCACTCCCGCTTCAACCGCAAAGTACCTGAACTGACCGTCATCACAAAGCCCATGTGACAAGATGAGCTTGGCGATTCCTGTGGCCGTAACAAAGAGGCGCGTGCCGTTGAGGACCCACTCGTCACCCTCTTTGCGGGCAAACACCGGGTGCTGCGAGTAATTAAATGAGCCGATTGGGTCAGCCACTGCAAATGCGGCAACCGTGCGGCCCTTCTGAAGATCTTCTGCGTATTTTGCTGCCAGCTCGGGAACCAGGCTAAAGATGCCCATTGCCTTAACGAGATAGTTGAGGACAAAGCCCACAGAAGGGCTAAATTGCGCAAGCTCCTCTTGCATAAGCAGGATGATCTTGTCGTTTTGCCCGGCGCCGCCGTGCTCTTCCGGGAAAAGGAACATCGTAAAGCCAAGCTCCGCGGCTTTTTCAAAGATGTCCATTGGAAACTCATTTGATCGGTCGATTTCATCAGCTCGCGGCGCAACCACGTTCTGACCAAAATCATGAATCATGTTCATGATGAGTTGTTGCTCATCGGTTAAATCAAGGTAGTAACGTTTCATCTTGCTTCCTTTCAAGGTTGTGGGGATGAATAGTCAAACGGCCTATTGTTGAGCAGTGATAGTTTTTCTGGCACCCAGGAATACGAATAAAACACAGAGAATCATCAGTATTCCGGCAGTGATTAAGAAGGGGTTGTATGAACCTGTTGAGTCGAGAATAAAGCCGGCTATAGGTGCGCCAAGCATGGCTCCAATGCTACCAGCAGCCGTGGCAAGCCCCACTAGGGAACCAGCCTCTCTGGTACCAAAGACTCGCGGAAGTGTTACCGGCCCCAGCATATTGCACAAGCACATGGCTGCTGCCACTGCAGCAATAATCATCGCTCCTGGCATTCCGGTCAAGACGGTGGCAGCAAACATAATGGCTGCTGAGATAGCGCCGCAGATAAGAGTGCCAAATGCTGGCCCTTTCTTATCAACCAAGATGCCATATAAAGGTGCCCAGACCAAGGTTGCAATGCTGAAGACAGAAATACCCATTGCAGCTTGCAGCGGTGTCAACCCAATGCTCTGATAGAAAATCGAGGCATTGTTGGTAAACCCGGTCATAGCAATAACGGCTATCACACAAGCAACAAAGATAAGCCAGAATTGTGGGGTTTTGAGAATATCCTTCATCGCAAGGCCAACAATCTCTGGCGCAGCCTCAGGATCATTTTCCAGACTATCTGGGGCATCTTGCTCCACAGAAACACCATAGGTATTAGGATGTTCCGCCAGCAAAAACAGAGCGCAGAAAATCATGACGGCTCCACCAACTAAGCCCTCAACCAAGGCGGTTGGGCCTACCCCAAATGTTTCTATTGCACTCGCTAGTGCCGGCGAGAGTATAAATGCCACAATGCCAACACCAACGGTGATAAAACTGATAATCCGTGCGGTGCCCTTTGGGTACCACCAAACAATGCTCGTCTGCGAGGCAGCATAGCCTCCTGCAACTGTTGCAAAACCAAAGAATACTGCCGCTGCATAGATAACTACGATAGAAGTAGAAAGCGATATGCCCACAAAGAACAGGGCAAAAGCCAGTCCTGCAAGAGATGCCAATAGTTTAAGTCTTACGACTTTCAGTATTTGCCCAAAGAGCAACGAAGTAAGCAAGCTTGCTATGGCAGCAAAAGAGAACAGCAGGGTGACCTGCCCAATCGATGCTCCTGTCATTTCACTTATGGGCATCAGAAAAACTGGCAAAGACATGTAGCTTCCTATCGAGACCGCCGTCATGACGATGCTACCAATAGCTACATTTCTAGCACGGTTCATTGCTTCTCCTTAGAATTCGCGTGTATCAGGGGTTTCCCATACCAAAGCAGGGTTCTGATCGCCTGCCCACAAGCCTGCGTCTATGGTTATTGCCGCTCCGGTAATAAAACGTGCCATGTCTGAGGCTAGGAAAAGGGCCAGCCAGGCTACCTCTTCAGCTTTGCCTATGCGTCCTAGCGGCATCATTGCGTTATACACTGCCATAGTCTCTGCCGGAACTCCTGCAAAAATCTCGGTGTCGATAACACCGGGGCAGATGGCATTTACTGTAATGTCATGGCGTGCATAGTCCAGCGCGGCCACCTTGGTGAGACCCATTGCAGCATGTTTGGACGAGGTGTAGAGCGACAATCCCTCTGTTCCCCTCAGCCCGGAGCCAGAAACCGTGTTAATGATTGTGCAGCCTCGAGAATCAGTGTCGATCATGGCCTTGACTGCGTACTTTGTTCCCAGGAATACCGCTTTGTAGTGCAAATCGCTCAAGGCGTCAAAGTCCTCGCTCGTGTACTCATGAACAGGCTTGTTAGGATAGGTGCGGCCTGCGTTGTTGCAAAGAACATTGAGCTTGCCGAATTTGTCTACCGTTGCCTGCACAAGGGCTTCTACTTCTGCCTCGTTGTTTGCGTCTGCTTTTACGAATGTTGCAGCACAACCTTCTGCTGTCAATTCGTCCGCCAGAGCCTGACCTTTATCTTCGCGCCTACCCGAGAAGACTACCTTCATACCGTTTTGAGCAAAGGTCTTGACTATAGCTTCACCTATGCCACTGGTTGCACCTATTACCAAGGCTACCTTACCCTCAACACTCTTAAAATTGTCCATTCTTACTTTCCTTTCTCTTGATTTTTCGTTTTGTTTGTCAGCAAAATTAATGCACTCGCATGAATCTATAATCCCTGGGCTACTCCTTTCTCGATTTGAGGTTAATCAAGTCATTTCTTCAAAGCTGCCAATAACGCTGGCGCCACTTCTTTGTAGTCCCCTATCAGTGCGTAGTCAGAGGACTTGACAATTGGTGCGCATTCGTCGGTGTTAATGGCAGCAACAGTCTTTGCCCCTCTGATCCCGTACATATGCTGGATTTGACCTGACACACCCACCCCTAAGTACAAGTCAGGATTGAGGATCTTGCCCGATATTCCAATGTAGAGTTCAGCTGCAAACCAGCCTCTATCCTCAGCAACCCCACGCGTGCAAGCTACTGCTCCTCCCGATTCAACCGCCAGAGCTTCGAGGATGGCTAAGTCCTCAATGTCACTAATGCCCAGCCCTGCGCAAATAATGACCGGGGCTGCAGCCAGGTCTACACCTGCCTTCACGATATCCTCGCGAGATATAACCTGGACTCTTGTGTCTATCTCTGTAGCTTTTATGCGCTCAATCTCCTCAACTTCTTTTTTTGGGACCTCTCTTTCATAGAACCCTGCTTGAGTCGTTGCAATAGCAAAACCTTCAGCTGACGAGGAGCGCAGCATCATTCCGCCATAGATTGTGTGCTCGCAGCTGAGCCCTTCTGTCTTTATTTCAAGCTTAGAAGCGTCTGAGAACATCGGCGCATTGAGAAAACCAGCCACATGAGCCGCCAACTCTCTTCCGCGAGCCGTAGACTCAAAGAGTGCAGCTGTTGCGTTGGTTTCAACCAGCCGCTCTGAGAGCAGTTTTGCGTAGTGTTCCGGAGAATCATCGTCTGCTTCAAACCAGACAATCATATTTGCGCCGCTATTTTTGACGCTTGCGGGAATCTCTTTACCAAAGCATAAGGCGCAGGCAAGATTTCCGCTGTCTTGGATAAGCGCTGTAGTTATACGACTGTGTTTTTCGTCCTCTGCATAGAAATAGATTTTTGACATCAGAGCACACCATCCTTCTTTAGTGATTCAACCAGTTGGGCAACTTTCTCTTCTGTTGATCCCTCTTTTATGACTATGTTTTTGCGGTTCATGACGTACCCCTCGTCTTGAGAGTGCAAGCCTTGTGCATCTTTGAGCTCTAGCTCAGAAATTTCTACTTCAAATATCGGCTTCTTTTTGGCTTCCATGATTGCCTTGAGCTTTGGGTATTCAGGCGCATTGATACTGGGAAGAACCGATACAACAGCAGGAAGTTCAACATTGACCTTTTCAATGCAGCCCTCGAGCTTGCGTGTTGCCTCTAAAACACTCCCCTGAATTGATAGCTCAGCTACAGAGGTCACAACCGGCCAGTTGAGTGCTGCTGCAATACGAGGCGCTGTCTGTCTGCCAAACAAATCCTGAGAGCCTTCGGCACAAATCACCAAAGCTGCGTTGGCATTTTGCTTGAGCACTGCTGCCAGCGCCTGTGAGCTGGTGCGATGGTCCTCAATTTTTGACTCGCCAGTATTGATATGCCACACAGCGTCCAAGCCACGTGAGAGGGCGTCTTTTAGAGAAGCCTTTGCGTCTGCGTCTCCAACAGTAAGCCCGATAGCCTCGCTGCCCGGCAAGCTTTCTTTGACCTGATTGGCAGCCTCTATTGCATTGAGGTCGTAGTCTCCAATCTTCCATCTTGCCCGAGTGAAATCTGCACTCTTGCCCTCAATTCTGATGTCTGCCTCATCAATCACCCATTTAAAGCATGCATAGATGTTTCTCATGTCCACTCTCGCTCTCATGATTGTCTTGTGCCTAAGAGTTGCGTTTTTGCACATTGGATACTTGCTGTATGTATTTGCTGCGTTTTATTGTTTGAGCTTGATTTACCCATTAAAGGGAAGCGCACTGAGAGAAACAAATTGATAGTGGTGATACTAAGAGACTTTTGCATACAAAACGATACGTTTTGGAACGATTTGGCACTGTTCTATACAGTTTTAAGTACAGGTGTTTTTGGGATTGAACTATTCGAGAGTTCTAGCACGAAGCAAACACTGGCAGGTTGCTGTCGAGGCGTGCTGCAGGTTGCTGTCGAGGTATGCTACAGGTTGCTATTGAAGTGCTGGTAGGTTGCTATCGAAGCACTGATAGGTTGCTATCGAAGCACTGATAGGTTGCTATTGAAGTGCTGGTAGGTTGCTATTGAAGTGCTGATAGGTTGCTATTGAAGTGCTGATAGGTTGCAATCGAAGCATGCTGCAGGTTGCTATTGAAGCATGCTGCGTAGTTCACGGCGCGCTTTGATAAACCCGTCACTTTCGTTGCTGCGCAGGCGCCTGTTTAGGTTGGCCGCAAGCTGTTTGGCAACTCTATCAAACTCCACCGCACTGTAAATCTGCTTGTTTGTCACAGAAATCACCGTTATGCCCATAGCATTCAAGCTGTTTCGTTTCATGGAATCAAAGGCTATCTGTAAGGGGGTCAAGTGGATCAAGTCGCTTTCATACTCAACGGCAACGTTGAACTCTGGCCAGAACAGGTCACAACGAAAGAACTTCTTGCTCGATGTTTCCTTGGCTGCCTTGGTTGGCGTGATCTTGGCATTGAGCTCTGGCTGGGAAAAACCATATCCACCGTATTTGTAGGGCAAGGTCAAGAGTAGAAAAAGCTGGGTCTCCCTCGGCGAGGCAGAGTTATCCACTATATACTGCAATACTCTTAAAAACCGCCTCTGGCCAAACAGCCCCTCCGTGCGAGCTAGATATGCCGCCAGCCTCTCCTTGTTGGTAAGTTGAGTTCGATTGTACAGTTGCTTCTTGGCCACCTCTGGATCCTCGCTGTGAACACCCTTGACCGGCAAAATGTACGTTCCGCATAGTTCAAGGCCCAACTCCAAGAGCTCTGCAAACGAAAGCTCACTCGCCATTTGAAAGAAGGTAAGTTCTGGCGAGCATACAAAAAGCCCGTCGCCAACCTCGATGAGACTGCCCTCGGGTAGAGGTTGGGCATATGCGTGAGTTTGCACCTTTTGTGATCTTCTCTGCGCAGCAGGCGTGCTAACCAAAACATGTATCGGATACGAAAGACCTTGTGCATTGAGTTGGCGTGTGATGGCGGCATCGGGAGGCCTTGCAGGAGACATGCTCTTGCGTTGACGATTTTGGCGGTCAACTTGCGTCTTGCCATGAATTCGCCAGTACTCTACTGCTGACTTGTAGCCTATTACTGTCTCCATGACACAATTGTACTACTTCCTGCCGCGTTTGCACGCAAAAAGACTGTTTTTGTCGAGTTTTCCCACGTTTTTTGCCGGTTTTTGACCAAAAATCGTCTTTTTGCGTGCAAACGCGGCAGGAAGTATGGCATCTGCGTCAAGGCATAAACTGAGGGGCTGGTTTGGGACAGAGGAGCGGGGCTGGTCTGGAACACTAACCCCGTCCCCCTGTTCCAATCTGGGACACCAAACCCCGCCCCTCTGTACCAATGAGCAGGCTAAGAGGTTAGAAGGGCTGGTTTACTCTCCATTACTCCCACTCTATGGTGCCGGGGGGCTTGGGGGAGAGGTCGTAGAGGACGCGGCATACTCCGGGAACCTCATCCAGTATGCGGGCAGTGATCTTTTTGAGGATTGACCAGCTGATCTCGGGTACATCAGCCTCCAGGGCATCAATGGTGTTGACTGCACGGATGATGACCGGCCAGTCGTAGGCTCGCTTGCCATCACGCACGCCGGTGGTGCGAAAGTTTGGCACTACGGTAAAGAACTGCCATACTTCCCGGGTCAAGCCGGTGGCGTCGAATTCCTCGCGCAGGATTGCGTCAGCTTCACGCAAGGCCTCCAAGCGATCGCTGGTGATAGCGCCCAGGCAGCGAACCCCAAGTCCGGGGCCCGGAAAGGGCTGGCGAGAGACCATCGAGTCAGGCAAGCCCAGGGCAGCGCCCACAACGCGTACCTCGTCTTTGAACAGGAGTTTTACCGGCTCAACGAGCTCAAACTGCAGGTCATCGGGCAGGCCTCCCACGTTGTGGTGGGCTTTTACCGGGCCGCTTTCCAGGATATCGGGGTAGATTGTTCCCTGTGCAAGAAAGTCTATGGCACTGAGTTTGCGCGCCTCTTCTTCAAAGACTCTGATGAACTCAACGCCGATGATTTTGCGCTTTTCTTCTGGGTCGGCTACGCCGGCGAGTTTATCAAGGAATCGAGGGGCAGCTTCAACGTATACCAGGTTTGCGTCCATTTGGTTTTGAAACACCTCAATGACCTGCTCGCTCTCACCCTTGCGCATGAGTCCGTGGTTGACGTGCACGCATACCAGCTGCTTGCCCAAAGCCTTGATTAACAAGGCAGCAACAACCGAGCTATCCACGCCGCCGGAAAGTGCCAGTAAAACCTTTTTGTCCCCCACCTGCGATTGGATCTCTTTTACCTGCTCAGCGATGAAAAGTTCAGCTAGTTCCGGTGTGGTTATCCGCTGCATTTCATCAGGTCTTTTGCACGTGTTCATCCAGTCTCCTTAGGGTGAAATCTTTAGTGTATTGCTGGCAATTAGCCTCTTGATATGCTAACATAACAGATGATTTGGTATGACCTTCTTTAATGAATGGGGAATGTCCGTCTCAGGGGACTGGCGATGAGGAAAACTTTTGCAGTATTCTTAGCCTTCATGCTCGCGGTGAGCGTGTTATTTTCTGCTGCCCCAGCTTATGCTGATGATTCAATTTTCTCTGATTCTACCGCAACAATTGAACAGGTGCAGGTCTTTATTCCGGAGGCTGATTCAGCAGCTTCTGACAGTGCCGATTTGTCCGCTGGAGAAGGCGAGGCGGCTGCCAATCAAGACCAGCAAGTTCTGATTGATGAAGACCCTAGCGAGCTGAGCGCGCCGTTGGCTAACAGTGCTTTTGAGGGCAGCCTTTTGGCTGCTGAGGACACTTCTTTAGCCGCCAGTGCCTCGCCGCTTGAAATAGCCAGAGCAGTCATTGAGCTTAACAGGTCACTGAACGAGCTCCTTGGAATCCTTCAAAAGGCCTCTGGACCAAGCGTGGTGTGCATCGACAGCACTACCCTCTCGGAGGACAACTTATCCGCCAGCTTTGCGGAGGGAACCTACTACCTTCAGACTATTTCATTGGTCAACAGAATCAATGAGCTGCTGGATGTTATTGGTCTTTCCAGTGGTGTTTATATCTCATCCCTGCCGATTTCTGTTGCCGGCAGCCTGCCTGAGGGATTCATTTTTGATGGCAGCACGCTCACGCTAGTTGATAAGAGCCTTCTTAATCACAGCGAAGAACTGGGCGATGACCCTGATGCTCTTCTCCGCTCTTATGAGGTCACCCTGTATCTCAGCACGGGCAGCCCTTACATCGACACCTGGCTCATGGGCAGCGGCGTTACCACGCTTGCCGTAGAAACCTTCACTATTGACTTGCTGCTGATTCTGCCCTCTGATGTGCTAGATCCTGACCCTGGACATAGCGCTGGCAATGAGCCCAATAATCCTGACCCTGGAACTAATCCCCCTCCTGATGGCTCAAATCCCCCTGGAACTGGAGGTCCCCCGCCGGGGTCTGGCTCCACTGATGACGATGAGGACGGTACGGGAGGAGGAGACGAGCCTAATAACACCACCGCTCCCAGCCTGCCTGCTCCCTCGATTATGACACCAGAGCTGATTATCCCTGCTATTGAGTTGGGGATTATAACTGCTTTGGCCGATTCTGTTGAGGATCCGGCAGCTGTAGTTGAGGACGCAGTGCTCCCGGCTATCACAAACATCGATGATGTTGCTATCCCTATGGCTTCCATGATGATTGACGAGAGAGGAAACCTCGTTATCACCAATGCCAGTTTGGTTGTGCTTTCAATGATTTTGGCGCTCGTTGCCCTCGTAACCTTGCGGGGGGGCAGGAGCAGTGGTTTCAAGGAGTCTCTCTCAGCGGCGCAGTTTGGTCAAATGGGCCTAGTCATGGGTGCTATCAATATAGGGCTTGGCTTATCGAGTGCAATCCTCTTGGTGCTCTCCCAGTACCTTGAGCTTCCCTTCCAAAACTCCGGTGTTGCCTGGACTCCGGTTTTGATAGGCATAGCCATTGTGCAGGTTGCTTGTACCCTTGTGCTTCTCATCAGCTCTCGTATAGCTGAGAAGAGAGCAGGGCCGTCGCGAATTAAGATACGATACTGAGTTAATCACTAATCACGGGGTAGTGTGGGGCGCCGGGAAGTTTATTCCCCGGCGCCCCTTTTTTATTCTCTGTTGCACGGAAAAGTCTTGGGGAGTCTGGGGTTTTGCGTCCCAGACTCCCCTTTTTGTCAGTAGGGGTTCTCCAGGGAGCTTTGCGCAGCGGCATCCTCACTGAGATCTGCAAACTTGCCCTGTGTATAGCGGTCAAGCGCAACCGCGGCAATCATTGCGGCGTTGTCGGTGCAGGCAAGCGCCGGGGGGAATTTGACCCGTATGCCTTGGGGCTCCATAGCCTCCTGGTACGCTTTGCGCAAAGCCCTGTTGGCTGCCACGCCGCCGCCGATGCAGAAGGTGTCAACTCCCAGGCTCAGGCAGGCTTTAAGTGCCTTGGCAACCTGCACCTCAATGACCGCCTGCTCAAAGGAGGCTGAGATGTCTTTGGGGTTTAGCGTACCTGCTGCCTGCTGCTCTCTTATTGCTGTGAGCACCGCCGTTTTGAGACCACTGAGCGAGAAGCGATAGTCGCCCGAGTGCATGAGCGCCCGTGGAAAGGCCAGCGCCTCTGGGTTTCCTTCTGCAGCGAGACGCGCGATGGCAGGCCCGCCGGGATAACCGAGGCCCAGTGCCTTTGCCACTTTGTCGTAGGCCTCGCCTACGGCATCGTCGAGCGTTTCGCCTAGAACCTCGTACTCACCCCAGTTTTTCACGGATACCAGCAGCGTATTGCCGCCGCTTAGCAGGGCTATGATAAACGGCGGTTGCAGGTCTTCTTCATCGATATGGTATGTGTGAGGGGAAGGGGCTGTGCCAGTCTCTTCTGCCCGTGCAAACTTGTTGGCGTAGATGTGTCCCTCCATGTGATCAACCTTGATGAGAGGGGTGTCCGTGGCCCAGCTGAGACCCTTTGCAAACGCCAAGCCCACCACCAAGGCGCCCACAAGACCGGGGGCGTAGGTCACCGCGATGGCGTCCAGGTCTTGCCAGCTCCAGCCTTCCATAGCCTCCATAACGGTGGGATAGATTGCCTCGGTGTGCTTGCGCGAGGCAATCTCCGGCACCACACCGCCAAAGCGCGCGTGAAAGTTTTCCTGGCTGGCAATCACGTTGCTGAGCAGCTCGCCTTTGCCATTAATGAGCGCTGCTGCGGTTTCATCGCAAGAGCTTTCAATGGCGAGGATGAGCGGTGCTTTGGAACAGAGGGACGGGGTTGCTTTGGAACAGAGGGACGGGGTTGCTTTGGAACAGAGGGACGGGGTTGCTTTGGTACAGAGGGTCGGGGTTGCTTTGGTACAGAGGGACGGGG
>Ga0131853_10003634_pt1 | contig 27693 bp, 12 predicted proteins | sample TergutLab28metaG_FD_92764 | JGI IMG/M metagenome (GOLD analysis project Ga0131853, IMG submission 92764) | Labiotermes labralis P1 segment gut microbial communities from Petit-Saut dam, French Guiana - Lab288 P1 (version 2) (version 2) | ecosystem: Host-associated > Arthropoda: Insects >...
CCAATATCTCCGTAACCATTGAACTTTGGATATAGGTGTTTTGGGTTATATCGGTATAGTTTGACCTAAGGAACACTCTCCCGAAGTTAGGTCCTTTCCTCCTGGGACACCCTGTATATGAAAACACAATATGTTGGCAGAGCGCTGTACACATTCTGGGCAATGATTGTAGTCATCCTTTGGTTTTCTGAGTATGGCACTGTGCAATAGCTAATTATTTGGCCCTAGAGGGTTAAGATCATAACCTAATAGCCACTTTCCCATCATATGACTGGCTTAACTCTTAAAAAGTTTCGTCGGTCAGCAGTACTTTCTCATGCTGTTGTAATTCCCTTGGCTGTTTGGATTCTCCATAATAAAAAATCAAGCATGCTAGGTATAAATAAAGTTTTTTAACATTGCTTGCTCAAAACAGGCAGGTGCTGCTCTTATTGCTCCAGTTCAACTCTGAGAGTGCAGCAGCTAACATAGTTCTTCCTTCAAATTAAATAATAAGAGAAACAGATGTGATCTGAAGCAGTAAATGAGAGTGAAATATCATGTGAGGCACAACGTGGTATCGTCCAGGTTTCATGTAATGTTACATCACCATGGCATTTCTAGCTATGATTTCCGCAGAAAACTCTGCAGTTGTTTCATTTATATATATGTATCATATTGTAGCTGGAGAGGTATACAGTGAAATCAGTTGTGTTGAATATTCATGCCATGAAATTAAGAAGGTTTTAAGAAACAACTTGATTGATGTTATTGGCAAAGTACTACGCTGCAATGCTGACCAAAGCATAGGTACTGCTTCACTAGGACACCTGCCATGTGGTATGGCTGTCATCCACTAATGCTCACACATTCACAAACCAGAATGTTATGTAAGGTAGATTTTCACAACATATGCTTCACTGGAACCTCATGTCACCAGTTTGCTGTCTAGAATTTCAGACAGAAGCTGCAACTATGGAGCATATTCCCCATGTTTTGTTATAAAAAGTACCTTAGAATTGCTAAGAAAGTGGTCATTAAAACATAACTGCATACAACTTTGTGTTTAATTTATGTTTTCCAAAAGTTATAATTAATATAAATACATGGCCATTTTAACAACATGGTTTGTGCTAATTAATTGCTAAATATCATCTCTTTTGAGGATGGTAGCTACCAGTCTTTTGTTCTGAATGGCAGGTACAGTCAGTGTTTTGACTTGGAAGGAGAATCTGGTATTGTAGTGCGAGGGATTGGTACAGCTGTCACATTAACAAAACTGCAAGAAGTTTCATCTCAGCCTCCACTTCCCCTTGATATAACAGCAGTGGATGAGTAAGTGCAGTTCTAAAGTTTTATATGCAGATATTTCTACTTTTGATTATTCTTATCAATGCATCTTATTGCAGAATTCAGATTAAGCCAGCTTAAATATTTTATGTGTTTATATTGACATCTGATTAAACTTGCAGATATGCACTTGAAAGCTTCAGTAAGGGTGTAAGATCTGACATGACAGTTTAAACTTAGTGGATGTTGAGTTGGTTGCTATAACATTGATGCTGTAGGTTGTATTTGGTAAGTGTTCATTTTGAATCTTGGCTCTGCCATTGGCTATTCTGAAATGTTTCTTTGACATTCCACAGCCTGTCCTTGCAGATTTTGTGATAGCTTCTTGAAATTGGTCACAGCCACATCTGTAATCAGTTCCTCTTTCATTCATTAATGTGTAACTTCTGTTGTTGAAACAAGTGTCAGATAACCTCAGACTTAATCACTTTACATCAGCACAACAGAGGATAGTTTGTTATTGTTAATAAATACATGGAATAAGCAGTGTTTCACTTCTATGCAGTGCATTGAATTCTCTTTAGTGTTTGAAAGTCAATATTTGTCATAAATATTATGGTTAATATTTTACCATTAAAAGTTAGTCTTAATTATATTTAAAGATTCAGGTTGTACTATAAGTAAACATAACTCTATGTTATAAAAACCAGTCAGTTAATGTTGTGTAGGGAAGTAGTCAGTGTTTGTTCTGGTATACACAAAAACACTCTGTGAGCAGCGTGTAAAATTTTTGAATGTTACGTGTATCATCTGGTGACAGAGGAAAGAAAATCATGTGCCTGGTATGCATTCTGAAGGTGATATTTTGTTGTCACTGTGAGTTATCATCAGACTTAGGATAGATGTCGTAGTTTGGACAAGGTACTAGTGAATAAAGAAACACAGAGTACTGAATGTAGGAAGGGTTTGTGATAGCTGTTCTTTAACCTAGGTTACTTTGAGATGTTTTTAAATCACTAAAGAAAGACAACCCAACGATGGAGTGGAACAGATTTAATTAATAATGTGTTCATTGTGCTGGTTAATCTGAATTGTGGGTGCCATGAATTGCTAAATATTTTTTTCTGTTTACATACTGAATATTTATTCTCCATAAACTTTAATATTTTTGTCCACCTGTGTCATGGATTGATTTGAAGTTATTCTGCAGTTACTTGAGAGCTAGGAATTTGAAACTGCTGTGTTTTTGCACATAGAATGTTAACTGAACATCATAATGAAGCAGTAAACAGCAGTAATGTTTGTACATTTTTCTCTAAAGATCATGTCTTTAATCTCTGTCTCCATGGCTCTGACATGTTATGCTCTGTCCTTTTGATGCCATGCTCCATTATCAGTACAAATTTTTCTACTGTTATCAACAGCTGTAACATCAGTATTGATGTCATAAAACCAGAATGTGTGACAATAGGTCATTGTATGATATTGTTATATAAAAACCCCTCTGGGTAGTGTTGCCCATTTCTTACTCTGTTTCTGTCTGTCTTAGGTCTATTGAGGCAGGGTCATTTGATTTATTCATGAAGGGGATTTCTGGGAAGTATGTTCTGCATTTTCTGTAACTGGTGTGGTTAGAAATGTCCTGGTGTTCACCTATTCATTGATATGTCCGTTGGATACCATAGTTTACCCCTAATATAGTGGCTTTCTAACATCCTTGTCCAGTGTTGGGCCCAAGAATGGGTGTGTGTGTGTTTGGAACATTGCTTCAGTTTCTTATATATTGTCATATGTGACATTGAGGCACAGGACTAACTTTTTTACCATGTGGTATGTGTTTTATGATGTAATACAAATAGTACTGCTCTTGAACATTTTGAGGTTTGCACAGCAGTGTAAGTGGGGAGACTGGTCCATGTAACCCATGAGAAGGAAGGCTATATTCCCTTTAAATGTCAGTAAGAACTCGCCCAATGATGCAGCTTTACCTCCTGGAAAATGGGAATCCTCAGGTTTGCTGCTGTTTACAGTCCTATGAGATTTTTTCTGAGTGTTCTATCTATAGAAACAGATGTACATACATTACAAATTTATATTAATAAATAATGTAACTATCAAAAAAGTACTTGAAGCCCATAATATATAGGGCACTTATTAAGTAATGATAATTTATTACGGTGATTGAAAAAACACCATTTATGTCACTAATCATTCCTAATTAAAACAACACACTTTAACAGTGAAGAAAGAAAACCAGTAATGGAAGATATCACACTTATAGGAGTACAGAAATATTGATTATGACCAATATAAATGGTTAGGGAAGTTTTAGATGCAAAAACAACTCTTTGCAACTTGATATAGAAGCAAGATTAAGGCAAATTATACTGTGAATGCCCTTGTCAGGAATTGAAGATGACTAATTAAAGTCAATACATGTTGCAAGAGCTAATGTCACAAGTTACTTAATGATGATGATGATGATGAAAGTCATGTTGATAGTGTTTAAGTTGTGCTTATTAATATAGGTAGATAACACAAGGGGATTCCAAACATTAACATCCAAATTATGGAAATATGTCATCAGTGTGTTTTTCTTAAAAAAGCATGGGAAGAGCTAAAGCTATCCCATTACAGGCCTGGCCAGCCTATTAGGGCTGCAGGAGGTTGAGGCTTCCAGAATTTATAGACAGTTGGCCCATGAAGGTGGCAAGGTTGTCAGCCATATGCAATGGTACTCACTGCTGTTGGAGTAGGCTGAGTTGACCCCAGGGTCATAGTGCATCTGAGAGGTTTAAGTCATTGAAATATCCCAGTGACCCCACTGGGAACTGAACCTGCGACCTTCTGGTTTGTAGCATAGTGCCTCAGTCAGCTGCACCACCATGTGGTGTATTGTTTCTTAGTACTGAGGAATGAAGTTAGAGGGTTGCTTGGAAAGTAACGCACCTCTCTGTTTTTCTGCATCAAAGTGTGCTGCAGTGAAGTGGAACTTGCTCATGAAACTAGTAGATGTATTGGTTGCAAGTGAGGTGCTTTTGCTCATAACCCCATTCCATCGAATCACATAAGCAGTTGAGAGAGCAGATTGTGTACCCATTGATACAGAAAGTGATCTGCTAAATGGAGCCACTTTTCCATTCCTTGATTACGTTTTTATACAAATTTGGGGCACAGATGGGTTTGATAACTTCTTAAGAAGTGACAGTTGGAAGTAGCAGGATCAAGTCTGAATGGATCCATGGCAACAGGGATTTTGACATTGTTACAGTATCATGACTGCAGAATAACTGTGATTGCTTTAAACTTGTTCCACTTTTTATTGTTCAAGTATTGATGTTTTTAATGTATTTGGGAATGTCTTTTCTATTTGCATTTTATGATTTTAAAGTGAGATATTCCAGTCTAAGTTCTGTGTAAGATTCATTATCATTGCTCAGATAATAGCATTTAATTCTCACATTTATTTTTCTTCAGTAGTGAAAGCTCTACTAATAAACATGAGAGGCAGAATTCAGGGTTAGAATTTTCATGTAATGATGTTTGCATTATGCCCTTATGCCTGCTCTGGCAGTTTTATATTTAGCCATGTTTCATTGCTGTACTAGGTACAGGGTACTGCTAACAGCACATAAATGCTTACAGTTGGTTAGTTTAGTCAGTTTATATCCAATTTATATCCATACCATCACTCCACTACCTGTTTACAAGCAGAGGTGAAATGACTGAACTTTCATCAGAAGTATCTGCAATGCATCTGTCTGCTGTATATGCTCAGGCACATTGCATTTTATTTTAAAGGAACAATGTGTATTGTAGTAAATGAAATTGTATTTTGAAGGGCAGAGTGCTGCAATTTGTAGCATTTTTCTTCTTACATGTAGCTGTGGCATGCTAAACATGTAGCAGGTTAGTGTAGGGTTTGCAGGTGCATTCACCCAGTCACATTTTGAAATGGGCCTTGCATCTTGTTTGTATGTCATCGTGGTTTAAGTCACATGCCTCATCAGTGTGGTGTCTGAGGAGCTGGGTCAAACTCAGACCTACTTTCTTAACAATCCCCTGTCTCCCACATTCTTACGTGGCTGTTAGCATAGAAAAACTAGACACTCTCTTATTGTTATGTGGGAACCTGGCAGAACAGTTAGTCTGTTAGTTCTGGGCAGCACACAGCAGGTACACAACCACCAGTAGTACAGAAGAAGTCTGTGGAGCTAAAGATCTTATGGTTTGTGCAACTGTTCTGGTTTTCATGGAAGTGACACTGCTCTACTATGTGTGTGAGGTGGATTAGTGGTGTTAGGGTAGGCAAGATCAGAGAAGAGTAATGGAACAGGGTAATTCAGTTCCTCGCAGAGAAGTAGAGACCCTAAACACTTATGTGTTATACACTAACATTATTTAGAGTTGTTATTTGTATTTATTTGCTTTGTGAGTAGCTTTTATAAGGGAGTATGTAACAGTTTTATACTAATCCTGTAACCAAGGGCATTTTACTGGCAAGGATACCAGCCATTCTAAAAAAAAGTAAAGAAGTGAAGTTCATCCTATAACAGGCCATGTAGGCCCAGAGGGGGAGTTGTGGTATAGCTCTACGCTTTCTTTAAGCTCAGCAATAGATGGGGTGGGTGGTGAATGCCACTGCATGGCCACCTTACCCCTGGCAGAGAGACCCAATACCTGTTCTATAGGAGGGTGGGTGGGCCCCAGGGCTGGTCTGGACAGGTGCAGGATGTGTTGCTCCCACCAGGATTGGATTGTCAGTCCATCCAGACTGTAGCGAGTTGCTGTACCAACTACACCATTCCAGCCCACCTACGATCCTAAATAGGTTTTTTGTGGTTTTCCTCATTTCATCCAAGGAAGTACCAGGGTAATACGTTCCATTTCCTCATGATCACATCTTTTCCATGTTTTTTCCAGTTTATCACTTTGTCACCTGTCCTACAATCATCACTTTTGTCAGATAGTGGCAGCATTGTAAAATAAACTGCAGAAAAGACCTTTTTGGTGGTTGTGCTTGATGGTAGCAGTTACCAAGTTCTCTTTAGTGACACTGAACTTGGGATGACTATGAACCACACCAAGCTGTGTGGGGAGGCACAATTTACAGCCCATGGTCAGGCTTACAGTGGCTCCTGTTCTTCTTTGTAGTGACTCCCGCTGGCTCGTATTGCAACATTTTTGTTTTTGTGGTGATGGGTTGAGATATGGAAATATGTAACTTACATGTGCAGTTTACAAAGACATTACGTATACAATACAAAGTGAGGCACTCAGTATGTTAGTAACTTCAGCAGCTTCATTGTGCTATTGAACTTGTATCTTTCTCAAGACTTTTACTTGTTACTACGGTTTAATACAGAACAATTTGTCATTTGTTGCTCTGATTACTTGCCATTGTTAATGCTTAATAAAATCAGCATTAACCATTCATAACAATACACACTTTGTATCATAATAATGTAAGTCAAAATCTGAGTCTGCCTACAGTCATTTGTGGCTTGCTGGGCAAAGTGTGTGTGAGAATGTACCACATTGAACAGCCTAGAAATGTATTGTTACATTTCATGATCAAGGCAATGGCAATGTGAAAAAAGGGGTGGGGGGAATGCATTCTTAAGGCAGGACATAAACTCTTTGAACAAATAAGTAAACTTTGGGTAATTTCAGGCTTCCACATTGTTGTAAATGAGGTATTTATTCTTCTGGGATGTTACACTGCTTACTGTTCCAGAGGAACAAAGACCTCAAGTAAACTATTAATTGAAGTCTCAGGTTGTGTGAAATATGATGCAGTTTCATTTGGTACCACCTTTACCTGTGAATAAGACATGAACTACAACACTATTCTGTGGGGAAATTTTTTGTGACAATCTAAGATTGTGAAGGGGTGAGGGGGTATCAGGTAAGTATGGTAAATGGCTGGTTAATTGAGGAGGAGCTTGCTGCCTCCAAGGTCTATAAACAGTCTACTTTGGACTATTTACCAGTTGACATGGCAGGATATAACAAAAAGCATGGATCTTCATCAGCACCGCTGTGAGAACCTCATATCTCACAAACTCTGAATCACTTTTACCATTGCCTTGTAAAAGAAAATTAATTTTATTTCAGTTCTTTGTCATAAAAGCAGAAACAGTGAGAGCCTATGACTGTGTGTGTGTGTGTGTGTGTGTAGTTTTTTAAATGGTGGACATGCCATAGTGTAGAATCCTGATTTAAGATTTCCTGATCTGATTGTTTAATGCATTTTGCATTTTTTGTGGTTTTTAACCAAAGCCCAGTGCGAATAATGTGTAATTTTCCCCAGTTAGAGTTTCTTGTTTTAGTGTATTACTCACATTTCGTGAATGAAGATCCAATTCCTACATGAACTGTACCTGTCAGTGTGGTCCTGGTATTTACATTGTGTTGGTGTTTGGTCAGAGAGACATTAGGTAAATGTGTCATCCTATTATCCTTGACAAAATGCATGTGGGCATAGTGAGTTGGAGCAATATGCCAATGTTACATGTCTTTTGTGTACTTTATCTCCACACGTAATTTTGGTATCACATGTAGTTCATATTTGAGAGATTTTCTTATGTTGAATTCATATTTAAAATGATGTATTTACATAATTTCTGTGCTCATATTATGAATCTATTGCTGTTAAAATTAGAACAAACATGGGGACAAAAGAAAAGCTGATTTTCAATAGCAAATTATGTGTGATTGCACAAGGGGAAGATAATGTGAATATGTAGTGCACAGAAATGGCTGTCATGGACCTGCACTGTTTTTTCAGTACAGCTTGGCTATCGAATGACAAAATAATGGAAGGATAAATGAAATGTGTGCATGATAAAAAAGTACAAAAAAAGGAAGAATGTGAAACTTGCAGAACATGTATAAACGGAGAAAATTGAAGTGGTTGCAGAAAATGATATGTGATAAAGTGCCCAGCAATGGGCTTGTCTCTTGTGAGAAGACCAGTAAATGAAGTCTCAGATTGTTAGCTGCATATGTGTAATCTGAGGAATGATGTAGGATACAAGACCTCGTTTGGAGAGTGTTGTAGTATGAGCCAAGAGTCTGTTGATCGCTAGAGTGATGAACCACTGCCTGCTGTTTTGCATGGTATGAAGAGAAAAGCACTTTTAATGCAGATGAAACAGCACATTCTACTACTCACACCAGGCAGTAGACTACCAGGTGGGAAACTTACAAATGCAAGAAGAAATTGAATGAATAACTAACAGTACTGCTGTGCTGCTGCCCAAAGGTTAGGCCTGCTGGAAAAATAGAGCCCCTTGTTATTTTCAGAATTGAGGGATTTTAAATGTTAATTTTTTTGTGAGGTGAAAATAGATATTTAATGAACAATTTCTGTGACCTCAGTTTAAGCTATTTCTTGATTTAAGGTAAGAAATATAATCCCTGTGGTGAACATTAAATGGAGATTTCACTGTAATTAGTCCATCCAGTCCCATTGAATATCTATTCATGCCTGTAGCCTTCCTCACTCAAGATTGTGCTTTTTTGTGATGAGGTATTAAAGAAGAATGTCTTTTTGTATGAGAGTGTTCTGATGATGTATGTGTCTTCATTTCTCCGTAGTTGATATTATATTTGTAGATTGTTCTTGATGTTAAGGTGGCAGATGTTTGATTATTTGTTTTACATCTGGATGGCACTGAATGTTTTGTTCAAGTGTTTAGCACTGCCACTTCATATTTTGGAAGTTCTGGGTTCAAATCTCAAAACAGAGGCTCACAATCCTGAGGTTTCTCTTAGTTTTCCTCAGGGCATTCAAGTAACTGCTGGAATAGTACCTTAAATTAGCCATGACTGCTTCCTTCTGTGTCTTTTCCTAACTCATTATTCTTTAATTATCCTATCATTCGACACTGTACAGTTTGAGTTTCTGGTGTCGACATGGAGTAAAAAATAATTAAACATTTAACAAGTCTCTTGAAATTGTTACATTAACAGAAACATAGTCTGTTACAACTAATATTTCAAAATTGACATTATTTATGTCTTTTATGTCAAGTACTAGATGGTACAAGATTTATATACAAGAATATGTAAAGAAGATAATTTTTTGGTTCATTACTTTGGTTTCCATTGCAGTTGTTAATACTTCTTTGTCAGTATTGTTTATTTTTCCTTTATAACCCTTGTACATTGATTCAAATTAGAAACACAGAAACAGAATGTGATCACACACATATGTGTTGAACAGCTAAATTCATAGTTTCAAGGAAAATTACAATTACATTCTTGCAGAGTTGTTCACAGTTAATACCCTGTTGTAATTAAGAATGATCTGTTTATTCAGGTACACAGTTTAAATAAGTATCATTAACACTGTGTCTGTAATCAGTGCAGTGGATTAAAACATGTCTTCTGGTTTTTCTCTTTCTCCCCCTCCTTCCATTTCCTTGTCACTTTAGTGGCATGGTTTCAGCATCAGCTGTAGATGATAGATGCTTTGTAGAAAGCAGTGAGAGTGGCTTGCTGCAAGCCCTTGAGTTGTATGTGGCTCCTCCTTCACCCAAGCTTTGTGTTACCCCTCCAACACCTAGTATTGTCTCTCCTACATCTCCTCCACTGTGTACCGAACTGTGTAAAGAGAGTCTTTCACCAACAACAGTTGGACCAGGGTTTTCAGGTGTTATGAAGCTGAAGCCTAAAAAGAAGCAGGCAAGGCATCCGGTGTTAGTTGTACCTCGATATTTAGCTGCAGGCACAAAAGTAGACCATTCACGTACACAGCATCACCTCATACCGCGTCCAGACTATGGACGTCATTTCTCTCAGCCTGCTGCTGATCTGCGTAGCATTGCATCATCTTGTAAGAAAATGGGTCGATCCACACAGAGTTTAACAAGTACACTAGAAGAATCATCATTCAGAAACCTACTTCAACAAGAAGATATGCGTGCAGAGACACAGCATGGAAATAGAATTTCCAGGGGACTGAGAGCAATACGATTATTTCCCCAGAACAAATTATCCAAAAAACTGATAGCCCTCAAAACAAAATTGCAGTCTGAGTCTTCAGTGGATGAAGAAGCTCCTGAACTTAATAATGTGGATACAGGGGTTGGCAGGATTCGAACCCCTTGTACTAAGAAGGCACGGGTGAAATTTGAAAGGCGACACAATAGGTCATCAAGTGAGTCAGTGGCAACGGCTATCATAAGATCGTTAATGGAGAGTAACATGACTGGTTTGGATCGAGTTGTAGAGGTTAGAGAGAGTCCAGGATCTTCTCCTAGTTCACCTTCAAGAAGGGAAAGTTATACTAGTATTGAACTTGCCAAACATGCTCCTGGATTGTCTGGTAAGATATCCGAATATGATAGCTCAGCAATTGGTGGTGGTCCTTCTGATGTTCATATAACTGTCTCCGAGTCTTTTCTTCGCCTTCCATCGAATGATGATGGTCCAGAACTGAGATATGTTGATGGTCATCTTATTTCAAACACGTCTTCGAATGTGTCATCTACATCAGATTCGTCAACCTCAGAGGAGGATGCATCAGAAGATTATTCACTTGATGTTCCCATTATGGATAAGCCATTATCACACTGTCCTTTTCCCTCTTCAGCAGTTACGTCTGAATTAAATGTAATGGGTACAGTCACTGAACATACTGATCCTGATAATATTGGTGAACTTAATTTGTCGTTAGTTGATGGTTATGAAGCTGGTATGACACCATGTGGTAATCCTCCAGTTATGGAACTAACTACAGCTGACAGCCCTCAGGCAGTAGATAGACTAGTTGGTACAGCTGACAGTAAGCAGAAGCGTGCCTGTTTTGATGAAAGTGAAACAGTATACCAGCAACCAAGTCGAGCCACTCACAGTTCTACATTTGTGAAGGATGGGAATCTGTTGTCAGTATTCTCTCTGACTGGGGATGTACCTTCGTCTTCAATACAACGAAACATTGATTTAGAAGATATGACTTCTTTTGGAAGCAGAACTGCTGACACCGGAACTAACTTTGCACAAAACTACAGTCTTTATGTACCAATTAATGACAGTAAAAAGATACAGGTTCCTTTAGCAGCTGCAGGTGATAATGTGTCTTTTACGGTATCAACATCGAATTATAATTTAATGCCATTTATGCATACAGAAGAGATGAATCATACTAAAGAACATGTAGATTTACAAGATTCTGTTGTTAAATATGACCATCCATCTGATGCATCACTATCAGAATGTACTACCATCATTCAGGAAAGCACATCTGTTTGTAAGGAAACTGTGCAGATGTTAGCAGTAAGCAGTCTCTCCAGTGTTTCCTCCTTGCCACACAATGAAACAGCTTCCATTGCTACTACAGATCCTGGAATCCTGCCTGATGTGTTGCCTAACCAAGAGAATTTTACATACATCTCTGCACCAGTTGAGGAAGGGTCCAACAACGGCCTGTCAGCTGGTGATAGTGTTTGTGTTAGACCTGTTGTAAAGACAGATAGTAACAATAGTGCTTGTACATTAGATGTTGTACTTGATGTTTGTGGTAGTTGCAAGACTAATAGTGTGATTGGTATGCAGAACTCACCTGTTGGGAAATTTAATGTCGTTGGTATGCTAAACATCCCCACATCACCCCTTCACAAGAGTAAAAGTGCAACCACTCTGTGTTCATGTCCCACTGCTACTATCAAGCATGATACTAATGATGAGCAAGCAAGCCCTTGCTGTGGTGGAGATTTGCAATTCCACAACATCAAGCATGGCCCCTGCTTCATCCCACCCAGCAGGCAGCAGCAGCTCTTTTCTGGCGGAGAGGAAGACGGACAACTGGCAGGTTCTCCTCTACAAACTGGATCTGTGTCTGCCGCTGGCTGTAAGATATCACCATCTCCAGCCAAGTTGTCCACCCTGCCTGGCATTCACCGCAGATCATCTGATTCAGATCTTAGCATCACACCTAAAGGTCAATACATATTTAATTATTTGGTAGAATAAGCCTGATTATACTCTTTGCCTGATGTTTCTATGATGATTTAATTATGGCAGATGAGCTGGGTGGGTCATGTACCATGCAAGGGAGATCATAAATGCATAGTGTATTTTTGATGGAAAACTCAGAAGGGCAAGATCACTTGGGCAACCCTTGTGAGGATGGCAGGGTAATATTGAAATGAATATTTGAGAAATAGGATGTGGCTGGAGATGGACTGACTTCCCTAGGCTGAGGTCAATTGGTGGGTTTTTGTAAGATGGTGATGATCTTCAAGTTTCTTATAGAAGGAATTTCTCATCAACTTTTGAGGGAAGACAATGTACTGTGGAGTCAAATACAGTTCCTTTAGATTCTGCATTTGAGAGACATACTTCATGGTAGTTGCATTACAGATGATAGAGGAACTTTTGAAACTAAATATTGCTGCAGGAAGAGGGCAGTTCCAGGTTTCAGTAACTGACAGATTAACTGCAAGGAGCAGCAAGCAAGTCTGGTGTAGTAACTTAATTAGGCAAGAAAACTTTTGTTCTATGGAATGTTATGTTGCATTACCATGTTTCTGTCACTCTGGCATTATAACCTGTTCTCAGCCAGGTAAGTGTATTCCACATTGTCACATGGTATTTCTCTTGAGATCCATGTTAGTGTTATTTTCCCATCTATGTTGAGGTGTCAGACATGCTGAGATCTTTATGCATTTATGATATTTTCTAGGCATGCTGCCAGTCATATGTTGACAAGTATTTCTATTTATTTTGTATATTACTGGCAGTACTCAAAGTGACTGTCAAGTTCTTTGCTACCATTAAATTAATAAATAAAGCAGTTACATTATCATTGAATATATTACCAACTAGTCAAAACATGCAACCAACCACAAGGCCATGGGTTTAGCTTATAAGGTCAGTTCTCCAAATGATTTTGGGTTCAATTCAGACTGTTGCCACACAGAAATCCATTACTCTAACGGCAGTGCTTCCTTACTGCACCTCTAGATTTAGGTGAGTGGTCAGCTTCTTGCTCTGGTAACTTTATTTCCAAGGAAAGGTCCTCTGGTATGTATTAAATAGGAGGAGCAAGGCTGGCTGTGGTGGTGAAGAGAGAAATCCCTGACCCTATTGGGAATTGGATGTCCAACCTTAAACAGTCACTTCACTGACTGAGTCATTGCATACCTGTTTCTTAACCTTTAAATGCTGTAACAAATACCCCACTGTTAGGCAACAAGGAAATTTACTGTTTTTTGAGACATGCTGCATAATATCTTTTTTTATTTTTGCAAAAAATTCTTTGTATTTCATAATTTTATCTTCTTTTGTTCAAATAATTCATTTTTCATAAAGTACGCACAAAAATTTAAATACCAGCTAGGTCAGATAAAGTTTAAACATGACATGGTATATGTCAGTCACTTTTTCTTCTTCACTCGTCTTGAATCTTAAAGTCTAAGAGACAGTCTGTTGTCTTACCTAGTGATCACCATTTTGAAATCAGAAACAACAGTGACAGTTCTGATCACATAATTTTCTCAGAGCATACATTCTGTTGGGGTGACTAGCCAGAGGTATGGGATTCAGTGCTTTTAGTGACCTTTGAAATGTGGATTGATGTCCTGAAGCTGGCAAATGCTGTTGTGCTGATGATTTTGTTTTTAACAGGCACACAGTCCAAAGAACAATTTGAATTAAGACTGACACTGATTGCAAGTGAAACCAATTGCACTGGCTTCTTCTGAATGCTTTGGTAGTGGATACATGCTAGGATAAATGATGCTGAGTGAAATCAAACAAAGGAAGTTCCAAATTGTTGAAGTTTGTTCTAATTAAATAATGTTGATTAATGACTGATTGGTTATTATCGATACGGGTTAGGATCTTTAAATGTAATGAATGAATTAGAAGTCCTATAACCTAAATTTAACACTTACTTTGGTAGGTTTTCCAGTTTTCTAACTGCTTCCATACATTATCTGTGACATGTTTGTTGAACTAATTTGGATCAATGAATTCAGATACCACAGGAACACTGCTCACTTGTAAAGCAACTTCTCATTCATGCTGAAGGTGTCTTATGTCTGAAAACCCGTTCCTATTTTCTTCCAGTTCACATTAAAAACAGTTGAAGTATATTACTGTCCCTTTTTGCCTCCTTTCAGATCTGATTCAGTCCTCTTTGATGGCATTGATGCAAACCAAAAAAGATGAAAAAAATGTATGTGCTGGAATTCTGACCAGTTCATTTGGTGTGCAGTTATTTAATTTCATGACGGTGTACATTGCGACTTCAAATAGTACCCCACTTCTTTAAATATTTCGGTAATACCCTTCAAGTTAAATATTACCGTTTTATTTTTTTTATGTCTTATACTTTTTAGAAATGTCTCTACCATATTAATCACATATTAAGAGACCTCTTTGTTGATACTAGCTGCATGATTGATGTAATATAATGACAATTACTTTCTAATCATATTTCGGTAAGTTTCAACTTTTGGTGTGAAGTTTCCTGAAGATGGTGTAAATGATGCCAAAACATGTAGGAACATTATATGATTATATTTTACATGTCAGGTGTGAATTCATTAGTGTTATGAATGAATACATAGTAATGCTGCATGGAATGAAAAGTGTCACGAAAATAGGGGCAGCATTGGCATCCAAACACAGTGACAGACCTGTTATCCTACTCACACTGATCATTTAGAAGACTGTTATGTGCTCTTGTGTTATGTTACATTCAGAGAAACAGATTATTTGTGCTGGCTTTCCTAGCTTAGAGGGTTTATTTAATTGGTCCATACAGGATACAGAGGGTGCGTTAAATGGTGAGATTTTTATTCAAACTGATCCTTATTGATACGGAAATAAATAGATGAGTATTTTAATCGTATCTGAATCATTTTCTTAAAAACAAATGCAGGTATCCCATAGATACCGATAACAATGTCTTGACCATATTGTGTTAGTGGTATTGAAACCTAATAATGGAGGTTTTTGTTGATAACGGTTTTTAGTGTAGGCTCTTTACTTAATTTTATTTTGTTTTTTCTTTCTGTTGGTAGGAAGCTGCAGGAAACGTAAGTAATATGTATAAATGTTGGCAACGGATCACTGTGTTAGTGTCGGTATATCTGTGTTGCAGGTTTGTTTATATGTTTAATGTTTGTTTTTGTTTTGTGGCTATCTCCATAACAGCAAGTGTTCTTTACTTCTGGTAGCTCTGTGTTGATTTCAGAAACCATTCGTTACGTGCTGTTGGATCTGTTGTTGTAAATTCAGTTCTTTGTTCTTTGTTCTTACATAGCAAGATGTGTAAAGCCTACGTAGATCTTTACGCGGTCTGCATAAGCGTTCATTTTAAAATGCATGTTAGTCTTGATTATGCTTTATCAGATTTAAACCTGTCTATTGATTGAATGTTAGGAAGATCATCATGTATGGTTAATGTCTCGGCTTTGTGAGATTTGAAGTTCTTGGGGTGTTAGTGAATATGAATACTTATGTCTTCTGGGTTGTGATCCTGTAAAGTTGGGGCATTGGGTGTCTGTTCTGTATACTTCTGTGTACGTCCTGTTGGTTGTCTCTGAGCTACATTTCTTCTCTTCACTCTGTCTTGAAAAGTGGACCTCAGGGGGATCAGTATTGTTAAATGTTTTTGTCCTTATTTTGCTCTCTCTCTGCTTGGTATCTCCCAATCCTCCCTCTTCCTACATCGTTACAACTGTTTTCCATGCTTGGTTTACTCCTGTACCCTGCATTTGAAGGCAGCAGGTCATCACATGACATTACATTCCAGAAGTCAGTAATTGTGAACACTGTATTCATCTGTTTCTTAGAGGCAACATATCAAAAGATAGTGGTCATTGTTTATGAACTGTTGTAAATTATGGAACTGTCTGGATTCTCTGATACCAACCATGTGTTATATGTCACCTGATTCTTCAATAGATGCATGTTCAAGTTAATTTATACTATGTACAGTACACGCTGAATGTCTTCTAATGATTACTGAAGGATATTTTCTGGCTGTAAAGTAAAACTAACAGCAGTTTGAATATTTGTAGTGTGCTGTTTGTAGCTTTTATTGTTGAACATGTTAGCGAATTTTGTATGTTATTTGACATATTTATGTCCCATTTGTCATGTCCCAAGCATGGCATCTTTATCACATAGAAAGCTTGCTTTGATTGGGACATACTGCAATGACTTCTGTGCTTAACACAATGAAAGAGAGACTGTACATGCACATTTTTACCAGTGTGAATCAGAGAGAAGAAATTGGTTTATTTATAAATCAGTTCTAGCAGTAACCCACAAGCAGTAATATGTCTGTCATTTCTTCCAGAGAAACTGCTTTGTAGCTGGATTTATGAATGTGTGGAGATGGAAAGAATTTGCAGGATTTGAGGGGGCTTGTAGGGATATAGGAGTGTCAGAATTTTTGCAACATGTGTGCAAGGTACCAAGTGAAATGAAATTGATCCTGTGGAGAATGCAAGTCTCAATCATGAAATTAGGTATGCGCGCGTGCGCACACACACACACACACACGCGCACGTGTGTGTGCCCCTGTACCCCTCCCCCCCCACCACCACCACCACCACCACCACCACCACCACCACAGACATGCTTGAGTATGTAAGAAATGTGTTGGAAAATCCCCATCATGTCCCGACTGGATCTAGCTGACATCGTGAGGCCGTCTGCCACCACACACAGCTATGTATGTTTTCAGTTACACTTATAGTTTTAAAAATGGCTTCACACATTGAATGACAACCAGTTGATTAGTGAGCGTTGTTGCTAAGTCAGTGAGTGCAGTTATATTTTAAAATAGTAATGTAACTAAATTTTTAAAGTTGTGTGTGTTTGGAAGAGAGCTACCTGTGGTTGGCTCAGTCTGGTTGAAACATGTTGGGGTTTTGATAAGAAATTGATCAGATTTATGGAAATGTATGTGATCAGTGTGACTTGTGTTAATGATCAATAGTATGATGGTGTAGAGTGTCTATGTGCGTCTTGTGTAAGATGACCCTTTTGGTGGCCATGTTTGTTATTCATTACAGCAGCACAAAGGATGTGTGTGCTTGCTGACATTGAGCAAGGCTGTTCACCAACAGGGTTGGTAACAACAGAAAATGGAAATGGCATATACATACTGCAAAATTTGTGCATACAGTTTATGTCGGTGTGATATCCTTCATTTCATTAACTGAAAACTGAAATTACAGATTTCTGTTTGAGCTGTTATTTTGCTATTAACAGAGATTAATATTTCCTTTTTAGGCGTGTTTGTGTAGTAGCGAAAAGTGCCAATTAGCTTTGTCATATCCATCCATCCATCCACACACACCAGTACAACTCCCACTGGATGGATTTCCACAAAATTTGTTTTTGGGAAATTGTAGGAAAATCTGTCCAGAAAATCCAGATGTGGTTAAAATTGGACAAAAATATCAGGCACTTTATGTGAAGACCTAAGTGTTTTTCATATTGTTGGCACCAATGTATGTAGTGCTCCATTTCGGTGCTTTCAGTATTTATTATGTTGATAGCAACATGTATGCCAATGGTACTATGGGAACACACTGTTGCTTTCGTGTTACAACAGTGTGTATGCCAATGCACCACAATGTTACGGTATATGTACATTGCGAGTCTTGTTGGTATATGGCATTAACTAACTGCTTTAACAGTGTGGTAATGAAACCTAAGAGTTAAACACCACCAGTTCCCAGAGGCTGTCCTTGAACATGACCCCAGCTAGTCCATCAATCTCTGATCCTCAAAATCTGAGATCCATTTCTCTCTCCATATTCCAGGTGAAGAAGTAAGGTGCTCCTCCCCAGGCTCTGTACACACCTATTCCTAAGCACATGTCCACCCGTCATTCACTTTCTGCCATATCTTACAAGAAGTGAAGTTGTTTTAATAGTATTTGAATGATACATTATGAGATTCCAGTTTTTAATGCTGTATTAAATCATAAAAAACTTAAAGTATATGTTTGAATGTGGGCTGTATTTAATGTTACACCCACCCAGGTTTTGGACTTTGCACATTTTTCATTGTTTAAAAACACGGTGGAAGAAGGACTGCCTAAGAGCTTTGTGGTTCTGAGTGTAAGTTACTGTTGTCAGAACCGTACAGAAGAGAATGGTAATAAATGTGTTGGAATACCATGCAGGAAATAAGTGGTGGCTATGTAGAATAAACTCAACATTTCAGACATAGCAATTTAAAATTGTTTAGCAAATATGTGTCTTCTCAGCTATGAGTACAGGCAGAATCTAAGGTTAGGAATATAATTTCTTTTTATTTCAGTATTGATCAGACTGTACACACACACTGAAAGTAATGAAATATTAAAATAACATTAAGTCTATTGTATTTGTTTCCCCTTTTTATTTTCAGGCAATAGTTTAACAGGAAGTGATCGTTCTTCAACCGTGGGAGGTCACATCCGACAGGGACCTTCTGTGGTTCGACCACCAATGAATCAAGAGAGCCTGGATATGATGGAATATCCATTCCTAACTATGTCTAAATATCCTCCAGGCTTCATATTGCACTTAGGTATTGTGCTTTTTAGTGTTGTAATAAGTCATTAATGCCCTTGTTCTTGTTTAACGCTTTCATTTCTTTGCTCATGCCATTGTATTTGAGAAGTATGTTCTCAGGACCACATAGTGGGCCAAGACTTTATACATAGGTTGTTAGGAAAGTAAGTACCGTCTGCGCATATCTCTGGCGCATCTTCGAGACTGTAACTCTGCGCATGTGCAGTGACTTCCTCTATCAATTAAGAAGCCACAGATGCCATTTCATGAAATTTGTGCTATGTTTTGTGTTTGTTCCTGTGCGTTAAACATGTTTAAGAATTGAGGGGGCCGCCGACTGTGAAATACGGTCTGTAATTCGTTTCTTGAATGCTGGGAATGTGCTATCAAGTGAGATTCATCACCATATCTGTTAAGTGTGTGGTGACATTGCGATGAGTGATGACATGATTAGGAAATGGGTTCGGATGTTCAATGAAGGGCGAGAGAACATGCACGATGAGGCGCGAAGTGGGCGTCCATCTTTGGTGAATGATGATTTGGTGCATAAGGTCAACAAAAGAGTGCATGACGACAAACGTTTCACAATTTTTGATCTGTCCCTGCACTTTCCTCAGATTTCAAGGACTCTACTCTATGACATTATCAGTAGACATTTGGTTTATTGGAAAGTGTGTGCACGATGGGTGCCCAAGAAGCTCACAGAGGAGCACAAAAAACAGCATGTTGCATGTGCTTTGACATTTCTGATACACTATCACAAGGAAAGAGACAGCATGTTGAGCCATATTGTGACAGGAGATGAGACATGGGTGTCCCATATCACACCTGAATCAAAACAGCAGTCCTTGCACTGGAAGCATACTGGCTCGCCAAAATGGAAAAAGTTCAAGCAGACGTTTTCAACGAGGAAGATCATGTGCACCTTATTCTGGGACAGACAAGGTGTTCTCTTGGTAGAATTTTTGCCCCAAGGCACAACAGTAAACTCAGCTGCATATTGTGAATCGCTGAAGAAGCTGAGGCATGCAGTTCAAAACAAAAGGCGCGGAATGCTGAGTGCCACCATTCTTTTGCTTCACGATAACGCTCGGCCGCACTCTGCTGCTCAGACTCAAGACTTCATCACCTCATTTAAGTGGGAGCAATGGACAACCTCCATACAGCCCTGATTTGGCACCAAGTGATTATCACCTCTTCCTGCACCTAAGATGTTCCTGGGCGGCAAGCGATTTGACAACGATGATGACCTGACAGATGCAGTGCAGAAGTGGCTAACATCGCAGGCGGCCACATTCTGTGAGGAGGGTATACAAAAACTTGTGCGCCGCTGCGATAAGTGCCTCAATAATGGTGGCGAATATGTGGAAAATAGTTTGAAGAATGTAGAATCTGATAACAATAAAATTTTATATGAAACCTTACTCAATTTTTTTACAGCGAAACAGTACTTACTTTCTGAATAAGTCTCTTACATGAATATTTATAAAAGCAATACACATGTATTTAGAACTAGTGACAGCACCCATTCCTTGTCTAGGTTTATCTTAAAATAAATGGTAAAGAATTGTGAAACTGAGAATTTATTATCTCAAGCTGATGAATTATTGCACTGACTGAGGGTGTGGAACAGTATAACTTTTTGTAGAGATCACTTTATTCACACTAAAATAGTTGTGATCACCTGTTGTCTTCTGTTCAAGAGAAAGTGAGGCAATTCCAGTCTTTGTTATTTATCTAAAAATTGTTCCAACAATACACACTATATAATGATTTAAATACATGGTGTAAACAACAACGTGAAATATTCAGTGTGTGTCCATAGCCTACTGTGAAAATTTGTAATATTGACACAACTTCCGCCTGCCTGTACAATTGCTGTTGGTATGCTGAAGCTCAGTGTGACTTTAAATAAACAGTAGAATGGTCAAAGTTGGCCAATGACCCCATGTAATTCTGTTTGTTATGTGAACCCCTGTAGTTTTGAACCTTGGGGTGAGCCCATGTAGTTCTATTCATTACTGTTGTCCCTGTTTTTGGAATTTCTCCCAAAATTTACAATAGAAAGTGAGGTGGAGTTCCTGCAAACCGGAATCTGAAATTTTGTGTCTTATGGGTTCCAGGGATTAAAGCTGCTGGCTAGCTAGTATTGGATGTCAACAGAGCAAGGTGTCTGGTAGATGTTGTTTCAGCATTAGGTATTTTGTTTGAGTAGCCTTGAAATTACTGTGTTCTGTTCAGCTGGTTTTTTAAGGATTGGTAAAAGTGTAATCAATGGCATGTGAAAGCTGTCAGACACTTTTGAGTATACAAACTTCAGAATTCTGCCCCATACAGCAGTTTTAAGTAGACTGTTATGGTGAATTTTTGTTACAGTCTATAAAACATTAAGGGTCTGGATCCGAAGGGAATGTATGGGTTAAAGTCATATTTTAGGAGATGATGGTACAGTTAAAATAACATGGAACATTGCAGATGTTATTTCAAGTTTCTGTGACTTCTGTATAATTGATGAGTATCTACCTCACAGTGCATTGTGCTGTTGTCTGATTTAAAATTTTTCTGAAGTTTGAATGATAATGATACTGGTTACAGGAGGAACTGTCAGTTCAAGGTCAGTGAAATTGTTAGAGAGAATAACGAACTTAGAAGAGCCTGAGACTCGAGATGCTTGGTGGACAGAAATCAGGATGGAAGTACGATCGCATGCACGAGCCCTGGGCTGCAATGTTGTGCTGGGCTACTCTGAGAACACAAGCATATGTGATGATGTATGTGTTCTGAGTGCATCAGGTACTGCAGCTGTGATCAGTCTGCAGTGCAGTACTGCTACAGAGCAAGATACTAGTGGCCAGCATCCCATCTCCAGGGCACATTTGCATAATAAGGAACTTATGACCACTTCACTAGACAGGACTGACTTTGAACGAGACAAGACTACTCCCCAGAAAGGCGATTTTACACTTCCATTTGTGGTAAGACATTTAGAATTATAAATTATTAATTATAAATGTTTGCCATAATCATGAAATACTGAAAGTGGCCATGTAAACTGCGGCAAACCTCCAGAATTTCAGGATTCAACTTTTTCCCTTTTTGCTTATTAGTGTTTGGTAGGATTTATTTTTCTTCCAAATAAACAATAACTCTTTGCCTTTGAATTCTGCATTTGAATATTTGGAGATCACTCAGATTTAAGTGTGGTGAAGATCTGTATTATGGTTTTCTTGGTTATGACATGATGTTAATCTGACAATCTATTTCAGAGGAACTTATTGTCTCCATCATCAGGGCACAATTTACTGATGATGATGGTGTGAATAATTACCTACAGGGACTGTTTTACCTTAGTATGGACCTTTGGAGAACATGTTACCACTTTTGTTTTGTGATGTGCATATTTTTTATGTTTTTGGTCTCTTTAACGCTGGGAGATCTAATGACAGTTTTATAGTCCCTACCACAATGTAAGAAAATATACATTTTGGCTTTTATTGCAGTAAACAAAAGGAAGCCATATGGGTAGGAATTTCAGGAGCAGGGTGGTGAAAGCTATAGTCAGGTGGAAAAAGTTGGGCATGACATCCAAGTGTAACGTGTGGGAGATGCTTGCTGAATGAATAATAAAATGTTTTTCTAAATTTTACACTGGGAAATAAGGGAGTTGGGAGACTTTCACTTCAATTTTGGTGTTGTACAGTGCATAGATTTTTCTGAAAGGTAGTTTTGTATTAGAAGTGGGTTTGCAGTTAAAAAGAATTTAACTCTTAACCGTTACACCAGGTGTACCAAGAGTTCTCACAAACTTGCACCTCATATGCATTGTGCATGTGTGTGTGTGTGTGTACTCTGCAGGAATATGTTAGGAGTTTTCTTTTAGGCATGGAGTCAGATTGTCTTTATATTTTTTTATATTGTTTATTCCATGCATTATCCATAACTTTCGTGAAGTACGTTGGCTGCTTCCAAGATGCTGATTGTCAAGATCCAGTACATCTGTACAACTATTCTACAAAGATATGTGTACATTTTAACTGTCTGACTATGTAACACCACATCACTATGTACAAAAGTGGCTAATTTGGTTTTATTCACTATTGCTGTGGTTTGATTCCTTGTTGATGGTCCCTTGTGGATCGAAACATGTAGGAATGTTCAGTGTGATATTATACAAAATAATATAAATATCTAAGGAACTATTTTGTGCAGTTTGTTGGTTTAGTGTCATGAATCAATTTGTCTTTTTTATTTACAGGTAGCTACTAAAGTGCGGCACTCATCTGATGGCTATGAACTGGACCCAGTTTCAGCCTGTTCTGTGTGTCACATACCATACAATGAATGCAATGTTCCATTTCGAGTCACCATGCGTAAATGTGCTGTATGTAGGTGAGTAAAATTTGTTGTTCTGGTAAACGTCTTTATTTAGGATTTATGGTGGTTTGTATTTACCATGCAGGTAGCGTTTTCCTCTGAAACAGTGGTACCTCTTTACCCCACTACATGGTGGTGTCAGCCCAGAAGATAACAACTAAAGGTCTTGGACATCTTTTGTAACTTCTGGGACACTCATTTACAGCATAAACATACAACACAAAAAAGTATAAGTGTGAATAAAATTGAATGTTGCTTTTGAGCAACCCGTGTATATTTTTATTTTAGTTCTGATATTTAGTGTTGCATTCTTTTCAGTCTGCAACTTTGTACTGGTCATAATTATGCAGCTAATTGTTCCAAATGGAGTATGCTGCAGGAATTATGTAGGATATATATATACATGCGCACTGCGCACACACCCACTCCCAAGCCCACGCACACACACACACAGTGCTTTGGAAACTATTTCTTCTCATCTTTTGTGTGGGACTCTACATTTTTAGAATGTGTCCAAACACGAAATATGATAACAAAACCAACAAATGCACATAAATGTATAAAAGTATTTTAAATTATCAACATAGTTTGCCTCCTACATGTTTCAGCCACTCTTGCATCTCCCTGCGGATGGCCACAGGAGTAGCTGAAACATATAGGAGGCGTACCATATTTATAATATAAGATACTTTGATACATGTATGTGCATGTGTTGGTTTTGTTGACATGTGTAATTAGCTCAATGCACAGTCATGGATTATTTCGAAGTGTCCAAACTCATTGTACCTGAATTAGTTCCTCCTACATGTTTTGGCCGTCTTGGCCATTTTCAAGAAGACTACTCTAAATACTGCTGGAAGGTTCTCAAGACATGAAGATTCTTTTAATTACAATATTTCACACAATGTAATTACTGTTATTGTAGTTAAATGAATGTAAAAGTCTTGTGGACCTTCCAGTAAAATTAAACCTTAATACGCAACAGGATTTTATTTGTAATGGCAAGGTGTTAGGCGTTGATTTTATTATATGTTCTGGTAATACACTCATAAACTGGGACAAAATTGTCGTCCATTTTTTTTCTCGTTCACTTACAGACGTGGCAAAGTACCAGATGTATTGTTGACGACAATAGAGCTTCCAGAAGGAGTTTCTACTACCGGCAAAGGCTGCCTTCTGCAAGCTTATGTTTGCAGACCGAAACGAGACTGCAGGGGTGAACTGAATGCAAAGGAAATCTCTGATGGCTTGCCATTCCTTGAATATGAGTTACATCGCCTTCTGATCAACAAACTGAAAGTAAAGGGCATGAATTCCATATTTGGTCTTAAGGTGAATGAAATTCAGTTTCAAGAACAATATAATATTGGCCTGTTTACAGTCACTTCTCCTTCTTATGTATGGCCATCTGCCCACCTAGATGTTTTAGCTTGATAACTATTGGATGAATTTTGGTGGAACTTACAAAGACTGCCATTTCAGATGTTTTAAAGTTTTGGAAGTTTTCTGTCATAATCTCATGTTATCCAGATAAGGTATGTGGAAACTACATCTTCTTCAATAGGTCCATCAGTCTAATGGAAGAAATAGATAGATGAAGGGTGCTGGGAGTGAAGTCATAAAGGATGTGAAGTAACTTGGGGCTGATAAAATGATATAATGAAGAATGATGATTTGTTCTCTTTACCAAATGAGTTACCCATTTCAGGAATAGTGTATTGGAGTTGCATGTAGCATCCATGGATAAGATGTGAAATGTTAGCAGTATATTGGTGAGAAAAATACTAGGGGAGGAGACCACTTGTGATATGTAGGTGCAGATATGCCTTCTGTAATGCACTGGATGTGTGAATGAGTGTGATTGGGTCATGTCTGGGTTGCTATCTTTACTGTGTTGCAGTGGTTATGGTTTGTGATTGAGTCATACGTCAGTTTCCATGGTTATGATTGAGCTTAGTTTAGGAGTGTCCTCACAACTTGTGATTACATAGTTGGTTTATGACTGAGTGATTTACACCCTGGTTTCCATGGTTGTGCTGTAAGTGATGTCACAACAAGGATTTCCCTAGTTATAGGCTTTCTGTCATTATTATTGAGCTTTATTTCAGTTTGAGTCATAGTCTGGTGTCCATGGCTGCCAGTTTTTAGATGTTACAGTATTACATTAAAGCAGCATTTTTTGAGGTGGTGACATAGGGTTCAGTGTGTAAAGAAATAATATTGTTCCCATCATATAATGGAGACAGTTCCAGAGGAAGGATAGTGTTCAAATGGATCTTAAAGAAGCAGGTTTTGGTTGGAATTCAAGTGACTCAGGGTAGAGTACAGTGGAGTTTGTAGTATTTGAAATAAAATTAGACATTGAATATGCTAGTGTATTGAATGAAAGTCCTGTGTTATTTGTTTATAACAGACTTGTGTTCTTTGGCTTGAAGGTGCAAGTGTCTATAGGTGAAAGGATGTTGGTTGGTTTAGCCACAGGCACTGCTGTCTTCCTTACACCACTACCCACGCCTCCAGTACCCAAAGTATCTGCAGGAAACTCCTGGGATGATGATAAGAAATTGGCAGAGATCCAGAAACTTCTACAAGACACTGTTAAGAAAAATCGAGAAATTTATCAGCTTAAACCTGTAATTGTAAGTATGAGATTAATAATTAATACTTTATATTCGTGCATGCAAATTTATGTGTTATGAATTTCATGTCTATTTTTTTAAGCTACCTGTGACATGTGATGCTGAAGATAAATGTCTATATGCATGACAGGTTGTATTAAAATGGTGTGTCTGTGAAGAATATATGGTAATGCTTGTATTTTTACAATTGCATTATATTTTTCTTTTTATTCTTTTTCTAATTGATATTGTCTAATGCTCAGTATTTGGAAACTAAGCCATTCATTTCCTGATGTACTTAGAGTGGTATTTTCTCACAACTAGTTTAAATTTTATTACTTTACTGTTTTAATATTTGTTAATTGTTAGTTTTTTTGCATGCCATTGAGCTGATGTCACTCTCTCAGTAAACCCTGACCTTGATTAATGCCTGTTTGCTTTATGCCTTTTTGCCTTTCGGCTGTCTCCTTGCTGGGACACTGCTGAGAGCATGTGAAAGTCAAAGTGTAGAACAAGTCACTGTGCATTCATTGTTTTTACAGTGATAATATTTTTTTAATGTGTTTATTTGCCTTGATTGAGGTCTATTTCTTATAAAAATGAGTGAGAAACACAAATATGCAGACTCTACTGCAACACCAATGAAAGGAAGTGGAAGGTAATCAGTACTGAAGGTAATTCAGATATGAACATGAGAAAGCTGGGAATATTAATGTCTGCTATGCTTTTGGCTTTTCGCAGACTACTGTATGTAGAGTCTGTCATAATGCTGAAACAGTAATCTCATCCAGCATTTAATGTAAGTGTATGCATGTTGTGTACAGTTATTTTCTAGTTTGCATATGATAAGAATGAATGTTTATTTCTTTATTATTATTATTATCAATTACACAGTAATAATGTAATAATAAGTACATGTGTACATAATATATGTACTGGAGAGTTCTGTGGTGTGTATTTCTTTGCATTAGATGATAATTTATGATACAGTAACCAACAGATGCGCTATATTGCAGTGTATAAATTTACAGTAAAAACTTTAAAACTCTGACATGTTTCCATTCCTTTAGAATCATCATTAGGGAGCAAACATCAATGAAATATGTACAAAATATATATACATATTTTATTTTAATACATGTACCATGCATCTTTTATTATTATTTTTTATTATAACCAACAAGTGCACAGTTAATATCATAACAGTATATATCATGACAGTCTCTTTGTGCAATCTATACTGCTACATGTTTTGACATTTTCGTGTATTGCAAACACCCTGATGATGATATGAAAATGTCAAAACATATGCAAGTATAGATTACACAAACGGACTATTGTGATATATATATATATACTTTTATGATATTATTTGTGCATTTGTTGGTTATTATAAAAAATATATGTTTATAGTTTGTAAGGTTAGTAAAGATGAGTCTGACTGAAACATATAGCAGAGTCCGGGTAGGCAAGAATGTGTCTGACAGATTCCCTATTAGGAATGGTTTGAAACAAGGAGACACTCTGTCACCAATGCTTTTTAACTTTGCTTTAGAGTACACCATTAGGAGGGTTCAGGTAAACAGGGATGGCTTGAAACTAAATGGTACACATCAGCTGCTGGCTTATGCCGATGATGTTAATGTACTGGGAGGAAGTATACATACTGTAAAGGAAAATGCAGAAGCTTTAGTAGCTGCTACTAGGGAGACTGGACTGGAAGTAAGTGCTGATAAAACTAAGTACATAGTCATGTCTCGAGATCAGAATGCAGGACAAATTCAGAGTGTGAGGATTGATAATAGTACCTTCGAGAGGGTGGAAGGGTTTAAATATTTGGGAACAACTTTAACAAATCAAAATTATATTGCGGAAGAAATTAAGAGCAGATTGAG
>Ga0131853_10003635_pt1 | contig 27692 bp, 13 predicted proteins | sample TergutLab28metaG_FD_92764 | JGI IMG/M metagenome (GOLD analysis project Ga0131853, IMG submission 92764) | Labiotermes labralis P1 segment gut microbial communities from Petit-Saut dam, French Guiana - Lab288 P1 (version 2) (version 2) | ecosystem: Host-associated > Arthropoda: Insects >...
CCGCCTCTGTGGTCTAGTGGTCAGAGTTTCTGGCTACAGATACAGAAGTCCCGGGTTCGATCCCCGGCGCTACCAGATTTTCTGAGTAGTAGTGGGTCTGGAACGGGGTCCACTCAGCCTCGTCAAGTCAATTGAGGAGCTACTTGAATGAAAAAAGTAGCGGCTCCAGGTCTAGAAAACAGAGATTAACGGCTGTGGGGACCCGTTGCGCTGACCACGTGACACCCCTTTATCCGCAAAATTTGGCACTAACTTCGTCGACCGGCGGCGGCCGCTCTGTCGGTATAGTTCGCGTGAGGACTAAGGCCACGGAGTTTTTTTATTTTTTTTTGGTGACACGAAATTAACTTTATTATGCATGGATTACATTTTTTATTACATTTGCGACAGAGTTAAGGACTTAATGAACATCTTATTGCACACGAAAGAGCAATTTTTCATAATCCTCATCTTGCAGGAGATGGAAAATACTTAACAGATCATTAATAGACCAACACATAAACATGTCATGTTTTGCGAAAAAATAAGGTGAAGCAGATTTGTGGACACAACATTTTGGCAGAAGGTGTGTTTGTAACCCAACTGTCTCCAGGTGCGGGAATCTTAGTTTGACGAATTGTGTGGGTTAACGACAACTTGCCGTTTAATGAGCGATACTTTGTCTTGAGCCTGTGCTTCAAAATGAAACATTCTCTTCGAAATCTGTTTTTGAGAGTAATAACACTTAAAGGGTACTCATTTGAGCTACTTAATATCTAATTTGTCGGAGAGAGGTCTCCCTTATTTCTGTCTTATGGGCTTTAAGTTTATTGAGTTACGTTTTGTTACCTTGCATGATTACGTGCCGAGGTAACAACAGAGTCGCGCGAATCGCAGGTTTCTTTTATATAAACGTATTTCCATTTGCTTAGTCTGTTTTCGTATGCTCATACTACTACTATTGCTCTATCTTCACAATCTTTATTCTTTTCTCCAAAAATGTATTCTTTTCTCATTCAATTCTTCCTTAGCCTCCAATAAGTGCTGCGTCTTTCTGACCTCGTTTTTCTCTTCTCCATTATCTTTTTGTCTCTTTATTCGTCACCATAATCGTCATCATTATCATCATTCATCACGAGTTAGGCCTTGATGGATCTGCTTCGGCCCCTTCTAATAGTCTCTTTAAAAGGCTTCACCAGTTAATTCCGTCCATTTGGCCTACAATTCAGCATAAATTTTGGTATTCTGGTGTTGTCCACTCTTGTTATGTCGTAGCCAATTTGATTTATATCTGCTTGCGCTCTCATTAACTAGTTCTACTTTCAGCCCTTCCAAAATTTCTACATTCCCTTTGTGGTCAAGGAGGGAATACCCGGCTGTTATTCTGAAAAAAATAATCTTGATAGATGTTAATCTTTTTTTATCCGTTTTCTAAGAGACCAAATTTCGCTTCCATATAAAAGAATGGGGAGGACCAGTGCATTGTATACTTTTGTTCTTGAAAATTTATGGGCCAAAGTTGGTCTAGAGCCGTTGTTTAGAATTGCCAGTATTTAAGAAAATGTTGAATATCTGTGTTAAATGTCCTTCTCATTTTCATAGGAAATTTCATACCCAAGACTTTTCAAATTCTTTACTTTTTGTAACCATTTGTTATCCGCAACGATTTCACATCTTACAGGATCTTGTCCTAAAATGTCATCGGTTTAGATTCTTCGGGTGATATTTCCATTCCAAAATTTTGCTACGTTTGTCTGTTTATTACTTTGCTATAATCTGCACTCTTATTCATACTAAACCATTTACTGCCTACAAATTCTTATCTGCTCTAACTCGTTTCTGAACATTTTAATAATACATTTTCAGCGCCCTTCCCCGTCATACATTGCAGGCGCTAATACCCACGAATTTTCAGTTTACTCGAGTGGGTCACTGCATTTGGGAATACTTCTACCAGGCTGGAAGATAGAAGAATTGCATTGTAAATAATTTAATTAGTAGAATACTAAGAAAGTTTTAAGTGGTTGTCATAACATTGCTTCCAAACAATTTAATCTCCTCCAAACTTAGGCCAGGTTTTGTGGTTAATTTATGATTTTATCAAATCTGTACAGCGAAGAAAGGAGAGAGAGACGATCGGTGAATTAAAATTAGGAAATAGAAAGAAGCGATCGTGGCCTAATCGAGGTAATCTTTCGTCATTTTTCTTGAGGGACTGAGGAAAATAACATATTATGTGTGGCGGAATAGGCGATAACACAGCGAGGAGTGGAACCGGGGGTCTCCCAAATACAAGTATCTTTCTTAACCCTTCAGTCTTAACATCACTATAAAAATGCGTACAAATTCCGCAAATATTTGGAGGAATATAGAACCCTATTACTGCCACATATACATGGTACCTCAATTGTGATAGACTGGAAACATATACGCTACAAGCCTGTTTTCATGACAGTGGGTCTTTCTTATGTCTTATTACTTTCCACTGGTTACTTCGTGTGAAATTTGCCGACAATTCATATAACAACATTAATACTTTGTTATGACCGAATCAAGGTGTACTTGTCTTCGTATGTTAGAATTATTTTGCTCATTAAGACAGCACCAGCTTTTCCAGTCACGCACAGTAGTTTTTCATCATCATCATGTTCCTGAAGGGTTAGGTGTGTTTCCTGTTCCTTGATCCTCAAGATGAAGTTGGTCCCTCACTCTCTTCCTCGGTCGTCCTATGTTCCTTCTTCCTTTTGGTTTATATTGTAGTGCTTGTTTTGGTAGTCGCACAATAGCTTTTAATCTGTATTTTTCATTCTTCCTTTCAGATCATAATCCGCCACTTTTTTGTCCATCTTCAGACAAAAATCTTTCACCTTAATAACAAAACATGACAAGCGCAGTTCGTCTGAATTGTGGCACCTTGAAGATTAAAACCAAAATTAACACTTAAGGGTGTTAAGAAAATTGTATGCTATAAATTGATAAACTGATAAAATTGTATGCTATAAATTGATAAAATCATAAAATTTAATCGGATTTCAGTGCAATTTATTTTATTTTGTTGGTCCCACCGGCACATTTCTATGATTGTCCTCATATACGTCTGTTTTTATTTCACTGATTCGTATTGAACTGCAGTACAATCCGTGCACCTAACGTCAATAAGCATGTCTATACAGACGAGTATACACAACGCGTGAAGTGGTAATAAGGATAAAAAAGACGCTAATTAAATGTCTGAATTTCTACCAAATTTCAGTTTTCCAGTTTAAAACTTAACTGTCTCTGAGTATTGTCAATTGTTAATCTCGATTTTACCCTTCATGTTACAACAATCCTGAAGCATTCACCTTGTCATGATTAATGATGAAGACGAAATGCATTGCCTTTACAATAACAGTAGTGCCGAAACTTCTAATGAACGGAAGAGTGACAGTGTCCACTTAATATTAGTAGACATGACTGGAACACCTAACAGACACTAGGACAAATGTTTGTTAGTCAGTACTGTGAACAATCGATTGACCTCTGTCGTTAGACCGTGATTTCATTCAAAGACGCTTTCAACTGCTGAAAGTTTGCACAGTCCGGTGGAATAATGGTAGAATAATGCTGAGAGGAGAAAACGGATTATTTGGCAAAAGACCTTTCCTATTTTCAGTGTACCCACCACAAATCCAACACCGAATGGTCTGAGTCTGTGTCTCCCTGGTAAGACGAACACGTCCTAATCCTGTAACACCCATAAAATTTGGAATGGTTTTGACGTAGAAGACTTATATGTCTGTATGAACTGTGTGTGATCTGCTCGGCATGTGTTCGTAAGTACGGGTATACTAATGATCTTAGTTTCGGGTAACTAATATTAAAAGTCTCAAACTTAAATTCATACAGCTAAACGACATCTTGTAGCTTATTTCTCTACATTTGCAGGCTGTGAAAGTTTGGTTTTGCGGGAATTAAAGTTGTACGCACTGCTTCGATGAATTGGAAATTAGGAGCCATCAATTCTCTCCACACATTTTTTGCTGAAAGCCACTAGACGCGGTCGTTCATACACTTGCAGCGTGCGATCTGGGTTACGGAGTTTGCAGTTCAAGTTTCTTAGAGTTACGTTTGAAGTTGGATTAGTCTGTCATCGCCAGCAAAGCCGTGGTGTCCGGTAGCCTTTCTCACACCTCGAGTGGGATAAATCACTTTGAAAATAATCATGTGCCCTTACTGACTAGAGTGGGTAATGAGGTCAGAGGACCCCTTTGACGTTCATGGACAGTTAACGGCGTTGAATTTTAATAGATTTGAAGTTTAGTTAGAAATTAGAACTTAATGTGACGTAATATTTTAAACAAAATGCGCATTATAAGGTAACATCTCAAAGAAATAAGCAATGTCGTAAATAAGCGTATCCCTCGGCGTGGAGGACCGCCTGGCTTAGGAGGTCCCGCAAACATACAGAATATTATAATTCTGTTTGGGATTTTTTCTTCCTGGATTCCTTTCCTCTCGCAGAGATCAGTGTTCTAGATCCCTCAATATACCTGGGAATAACTTTGACAATAAGTATATATGGACCCATTTATTCAGTCGCGCCGGCTCCCAACCATTTACCTACGTCACTGGATATAGACTATAATTTTAACTGAATGTCTGCCAGCATCATGCGATTGTGGTTGGCATTTTTATTCGACATTCATGCACCACTGGTTTTTTTTCTACTCCAAACTCTTTTCTGCTTCATCTGCATTTTACATGCTTCAGTTTCTCAAGACAGTTACGATGTGAAGAAGTTATCAGATATTTTTGTTGAACAGAACAATACACCTAATCGAAGAGCCGGGAGTAAACTTGCTGTCTTCCACGGAACCCTCAGTAATTCGGAAACTTACCTACCACGGTCGTATATTTCTGTTCATTTCACTATGTACAGTAAACACACCTTATGTAAGAATACAAGCGGGTTAAATACAGACTTGGTCTTGTTGGGAGTATGCACTATTTTATCTGTTCATAAGAATTTATTATATTTTATAGGTGACGGTACCTGTCTAAAATTTAAAAGCCAGATTTTTAATTTCGGGTAACTCATCACTTTAATTAGTTACCACTAATGAAAGGCAGCCAGTACGAGTATTTATTTTGTTGCTTAATGCCTTACCTTTCGTCCTGCATAGTTTATAAAGAAGCACCTTGCATACCTGATAGTACTTTAGTTTCAAATTACGTCACAATTATAGAAACATTTAATTCCTGCGTAACTCACCCGGTTTCTTGTTACTGTATATGTGTAATAATATTAGGATATACAAACTTATCTGTCCACAACAACATGTACTTGAACATCTTCTCTTGTAAAATAATTTTAGTGTTTAACTTCAAACCACATACCATATGATTGACTGTTTATCCAGTCACATATCGTACAGGCGGATTGAAAATATTTTCAAGTGTTAATAGCATATATTCTAGGTATATAAGTCAAAGAACTTATACGAGCCTCCGAAAAAAAAAATAAGATTTAGTATTTTCAGTATTGTAGCGTATATATTTTTGACATTGTATATTGCAGGTTCATGCATTAATATTATGTATTTCTTTGTATTGGTCGATCCCATAGGCCTCGAGGTTTGAGGTGTGGGCATGCAGCATCTCGACAGCTCAGTTTTTGGGCTCGAGTTCCGCCAAGGGCATGGCTGTCCGACTGTTGTGTGTTTTGTGTTTAGTAAGGTAGAGTTCTCCTCCACGGCTGATCACTCGCCCAGAGGAGTTCTACAAAGTACTTTGTTTCTGAATGTGATCGTGAAGACTAGACAATGAAGAGGTTCTGGTCCAACGGGGGATGTTGCTCCATAAAAAACATTCTTTTTATTGACGTCTCCCTGAGGATGGCAATTTATTGCTGTAATTTGTAGTAGGGTTTCTGTTTGTGGATAATTTATTCTGTACAATTTATGTGCAAGAATTGGTATATATAATTTATTATAAGCTGTATTTACATTTAAAGATTCGGCTCGTACCGCTCAATAAACACTGTTCTTCTGGTTAGTAAAACGCCGTCAGTTAACATTGTGTAGGGACAAACGCATAATTACTGTTTGTTCAGGGAGCCACACAAAACACATAAATGTGCACTGTGTGAAAATTGTAGTGTTGTGTGTTGAACCTTTTAGAACGTAAATTTATCATAGGCTTTAAAGGGTTATTAATGATGTAGGCTGTATGAAGCATGGGATGTTTAAATCTATTTACAAGTGCAACGTAAGTTTCGGAGAAATATGTTTAATGGCTGTACCTAAATACCTCTCATTTGTAGGCAGACGGGGTTCCGAGAGAATGCAACGTAGTGGAGACATTGTAACATATATATATAGGCCTGACGGGGGTTTAACGTTCCTGCTTCCACCCCAGACGCATTTACAACCTGATGCTGATGTGACCAAAAGAATACTTTGCTGAAGGCTAACAGTTTGCTTTATTTTGTTGTAAACACGTCTGTTTGGATTAGATTTACACTTTTAGATATGTGAAAGTTAAATTTTTGTGCTTAACAATGAAGATTTTAATATTTTCTATCGTGTAGCGTGAAAAGGACGGTTGCTTGATAATGAATTTGAAAGCATGAATAAAGAAGCGGCTTTGTGCACATTTTAGGTTATTATCCGGATGTTGTGGGAAAAATCTGAAACACATCTCAGTCAATCTGAGCCGCGTCGGGGGGTGAGATTTTAAAACGGAACGATATAAAACTGGGTGCTAGCCCTACAGATATTGAAGGTATGAATGAAAGCTGACACTATATTTTGAGCCTAAATTAAAGACTGCTGTAAATTTTTGTTTAACGCAACTTTATATTGTGAGTTGTGAACATGACGCCGTTTAGTTGGGCGAGAAAGTGTGATTGTGTGTGTGTGTGTGTGTGTGTGTATGTGTGTGGAGAACCGTTCTCTATGGCTCCAGTTTAAAAGTGACGATGTCTAATAAAATTCGTTGATATTATTGTTGTTTTTTTCGGATAATATATAAGATCTGGAATACAAAGAAAACTCTGGGTGGATGGCCACGTAGAATGCGCGCAGGTTATAATTGTTTTCTCACCGCGTAACAGCGTCTGGATGCTGCAGACTGGAGGTATGGCGACATGAGCTTCATGGAGCACAGAATTACAGGTTGTTTTATTTAATTATTTAACGAAGTTTTCACTGGCTAATGTTACATAGTATCAGAAGTTTGACCAATTACGGAGTAAAAAATTGAAAGAAAATGGAAGATGCGCTTGAGGACTAATTTTAAGAACTACTTCCATATTTGCTCGTGGGTACTTAGTAAAGCCAAGAAACATCAGTCGAGTAGCGTAAGTGTGTAGAATATAACAGCCGTTCAGCAAGCAAAGGAATTTTTAAAGTGTTGTTGCTTAAAAGGTTACTAATTTGTAGAAACCAGACATCACTTCGAAGGTCGAGCCAGATTAATCCGTTAAACTCTCTCGTTTGATTTACTTCAATATCCACATGAATTTCATACTGAGAATCAGCAAGTATCTGTCGAACAACACGCGTAGTTAATATAGGAAATGTAAAGGAGCTACGTACTTGGTACGGCTTTAGAGCCATCTTTAGGCATAATTAACACCCGCAAAATGTAGCTCTTATAGGTTTTCTGTAACAAATATCTGTTGTGACTGACTGACAATACTTGATCCTTTATAAATTTGCACAACGGAGTGAGTCAAGTAAAGCTTAATTTAAATTTCTGATTTCTTTCGCACGTATATTTCTTCCTTGGATACTTAATTTCGTATGTTACACTTATACGTCGTCATGCATTTTTCATGAATCCGATGCGTATTGCGTAATAACGATTTTACCGTTTTCTCAGTATCACTAATTATTTTATTTAAAATAACAAATTTTGCTAACCGAAATACCAGACTGCAAACTAACTGCGGTTTTGAATTCACGTCAGCGTGTTGTTTAAAGTCATTTTATTACTAGGAAATTCTTCTTGGAAGAACTCGTTCAAGACAAACAGAAAATACAGGTTCTTTCCCCACAATATACCGTATATTCTCGAATCTAATCTGCAACCTTTTTACAGTTTGAGAGGACTAAAAAATCAGATGCGGATTAGAATCGCGTGCGGATTAGATTCGCGGTCGTGAGCTGGATTTTTTAAAAATAATAGAGCCGCTGTACGTGCCGTAAGAGCAATGCAATACAATAATTTATTATTGTATTTATTATTTATAATATATAATATATTATAAAATATTTGTAATTTATTATTCATCAGACTCGCCGTCATCACTCATAACTGAATCGTTATCCGTCACCCAGTCACTATTATCAGCTTTGGTGCGTTTGTACCGCTGGCAGTTAAGTGGCCACTTTACACTCTACGCGTTAGTCGGATAACGGTTAAAGCATTGGTAATATCCAGTATTATTCAATCAGTCTGCCTTGTAGGCAAGGGGTAGTTGAAGGAAAGGTGCGGATTCGAACCGCGAACTAACTTTTTTTTTCGTTTAAGTAATCGGCAAAAACTAGTGCGGATTAGATTCGAGACTATACGGTATTCCAAGGTCCGGCGTAGTCTTATATTAAATTAAGATTCGAAATATTATCTGTAATAAATCCTTTATAATATACAGCTAGTTGATAGAAGTCCAATTGCCTTCCACTCCGTCCAATCTCAGGTTTTCTTGCCTCTTTTTCCGTAATTCAGACTTTTGTGACAGGCAGTACAGTGTAATACATAAAACATTTCGAGAAAAATTGGATTTCTCTGTCAGCAAACATACTTCCCTGGTCTTAACAAAAACGGAAGTGTTTGCATCGTCGTAAATAATTAGCGAATGGGCATGGAGTTTTCCCTGCTCAACGAAATAGCTTAAAAGATCTAATGTTTCAACCAACGTGGACTTCATCGGTTTTCCTCCTAAGGCACCAAATACAGTTTGCACCGAACGGAACTAAGGTTTATTTGGTATATACTATAATAGCATTACGAGGGCATGTACCGAATGAGCTGACAGAGTAAAAGGGTAATTAGCACAAAATTCGGAGTCGATGGAGTGAATGACGTGTAGCAGTAAACGTGTTCTATAAACGATAAAATTTATGTGACCTCAATAGTCGATAAGGGCTTAGTACTTATAAGTAGTTGTTTCAGTACACTGACTGGCATCTGAAACAGAAATGTTGCCAACCGTTTTTTGATATCAAAAAATTTTGTTAGGTGTTCCGCAAAGCCATTGAATCCAGCCTTGTCGCAAACTGTCTCTTTGTGAACGTTTACTTTTGCCTAAGTTAGCCACTCTTTGATTGGAACTCAATAAATGACTTGGCGGATTGAAAGGAAGAAATTGTGTGTGACGTATTTTTGGTTTAGTGCCTGTGCCAGTAATTATTTTACATAAATTGGATCGAAATTCTGTATGAAAAATTTGGGGAAGGAAAACTTTTCTTTTTGAATCAGAAGAAACAATTATGTCACAATAATCTTACACAGTATTTCTTGCTATTTTAAATTTGCAATATTTCTGTCTTTCCTAAAATTACTGCAAGAAGTTCGGAAGAAACTAGTAAATGAATTAGCGTTCTGTAACTGTATGGTTGTTTGAGTGTACGAGGAAAGTTCATAGCTACTGAGTGTTGCAGGGAGTATTTTGGACAAAGAGTTCATCATGATTATATAAAAATTTCAGTTTATACCTCGCAGAGAACACAGTCCGTGTGTTACGAAGAACATGAGGGCAGTAATTCATGTTTATTTTGAGATTTATACACAACACGTAAATATTAGGTGTCGGAAAAGTCAGAATTCTTAATGTGACAGAAGGTGATACACCTAGTCGTCAGGGGGCTGTGAATGGTTTATTCGGCATTGTGTTTTCTACAACCCGACAGTGTAGAGGAAATAGAAGTTTTAAAAAATCCTCAAATTTTGAATAATATTCGAGGAAGGAAATATTCTTTCAGTTCCTTTGCGGGAAGATTGTCAAGCGAAAGTTTTTACGCAGATGACCTTTTATGACTTAAACCTTGTATTCTGCAAGAACTTTGGAAATATCGGATTTGAGCTGAAGCTACACTTTGTTGGTTCACAGGAAAATACCAACCTGTGGGATGCGATTTTTTTAGTATTGTTGCAATTTACAGACATTTCGGACGAATTATTCCACCTTACAGATCAGGGCAGTAGGTTTCTCCGTAAAGCCAGTAAATTTATAAACTGAACAGGCAGTATCGTGTGTCATAACACGGCAAGCTTCAGACCCAGAATCGTGCGAAATTCAAATTCTTTTTGCGTTTGTTGTTCAGTATGAAGTGATGGTGTATATAATGGATATTTGTCCAAATATCTGCCATGTCCCATATATCAGACCGCTGATTTGCAGTGGAGAGAAATTAATAGCACGGCTATGAATGTAGTGTATGAAATTTGGTATGGCGCTACAGGAGAAACTGGTCTACAAATATAGCCTGTATTTAAGAGAGACAGGTATGACGGTAGAGGGAATTACAGAGCTTTTGGCTGAGGACGTTTAAGTATAAAACATTAGAGGACTTTCTGCACAAGGCGCTTAAACCCTTTAAATATTGAAATTCATTGAAATTGCATATATATATATTAAACGGGGTACGCGGTGGCGCAGTTGGTTGAGGCACTGCGCTACAAGGCGGAAGGTCGCGGGTTCGATTCCCGATGATGTCATGGAATTGTTCATTGACATAATCCTTCCGGCCGCACTATGGCCCTGGGATTGACTCAGCCTCTAACAGAAATGAGTACCAGGAATATTTCCTGTGGGGTAAAAGCGACCGGTGCGTAAGGCTGACAACCTTACCACCTTCATGTGGCGAATGTCTTGAAATCTGGGAGCATCAACCTCCTGGAACCCTCTGGGCCTGCCCAGGCCTGTAATGGGATTGCTTTACCATTATATATATCAAACACTTCCTCTTAGAGAACAAATTCTCTGTCCATTACAAAGAAACATCACTTAAAGCTTTTTAATCAAATAATCTGTTGGGACACGCGAAAGAGAAGTACAGTGTTAGGATAAAATGGCGAGTTCTAATGCTTTATAACTTGCCCATGGATTCAGACGGTTATGCATTCCGCCATGAAGATACACGAGAATGAGGTTTAGGTGAAAGATCATCTGGACGCCCAGGCCACTGTACGTCCAATAAAGAACTTTAGGTATCAGTTTTATAGGCAGACAGTCTAACCCCGATGCCTTATCACCCAACATTTAGACCAGTTACTATACTGACTGAGCTGTCCCGGACGCCTTTTACAAAGGATATCAGGAACATTACTCCCAAGCTTCACACATTATCGATCTTGGCGCGCTGTGTCAGCCTGTTTCCGACGCCTGGCGAGATGAAGGCTTTGTATCAGTGACGAAGTTCATTTTCCGTGAAATGTATTGTCAGTATTTGGGGAATGAAAAATTAAGTTATTCATGTAATTGTGCAGTATGACATGAAGGCGGATAGGAGACAGGGAATAAAGCTTTACACATACTCGACCGGCCACTAGGTGAAAGAGGGGTGGGACGTTTGATAAGCTATGTGGAAAATTGAACCACTATCAGGTATGACGTCATGGCCGCAAGGAAACTGTAATGAGTGCGGTTCTATATGACCACAAATGCCACATTGATGGGATAGTACTGAAACTGATTCCTCTGCCTAGGAGGGCTCCATTATAGCTGCGAGGTAAATGTGAGCTGCTGCAACCATTCCACATGTGCGCAATATATGCGCATGAAGTTGCATTTTTTTCCACAGTTCTGAAATATATACATACACACACACACACACACACACACACACACACTTGGCAGACCACAGGCTTGCTGCTTTTTTTCCTATGAGTGAAACCACGTTTTGATTCGAAACTCTACCGCCTACCCAAACTGCGGAATTTTTGTGGTTTTAATTCCGTGAGTACAATACATGTGAATGTTTCAGGCCTATATCTGAAGGGTGTTTGCACTCAGGACTCTTCTTTCTTGCAGCAAATTCTGTAATAATAACCGGTCCACTGACACGTTGGTAATAATATTTTTTATTTCTGATAATTCCATTACGTATAGCTGTTATAAATTTGCCTGTCTCCTGTCTTCGTGGATGCATGTAGACCTGAATGTGTGCATGCATGTGTAATGTAATGTAATGTATGTACGTACGAGTATGTATGTAATTATATATGTACAACCAATTCAGAGAACACTATAATAATTTTGACCTAGTGTCCGGGTGTATATTTAAGAGTGATGCGTGGGGAATAAAACATTTCCAATTACCAGTTTTTCTTTTCTTCCATAGGCATGACGGTTTATATGAATGTGTGTATGCATGCATACGTAATGCATGTGTGTATATGTATTCCATTAAGCAAAGGCTGTGATAATATTTACCCAGGACCTGTGTGCACGTTTAACCTCCATTTACGTGTGGATTTGTGTGTTTGTGTGCATGCATGCATACCCAATATGTGTTTGCATCCGTACCCAATTAAGCAAACCCTATAATAATATTGACTCAGAATATGACCGTACGTTTAAGTCTGACACAGTGATATACTACATTTTTGTGGGCTTTTCAAATAATAATTAACGCATATTAATTTAGCCGTTTTTCCATTGTACTTGCGTATGTACATTTAATATACAGTGTGTCCATTTTATCCTTCCCCTGAACACGGTATCTTTATCGAATAGAATTCCTGCGTTCGCCGGTACATCCCGTGACAGCTGTCGTGTTCAGAGACATGACAAAAGGGACATTCCCTATTCGCACCTTTCCGAATCTCACGCCTCGAGCTTCGCAGGCGAGTAATCCGCAACCCTCATTCCTCTACGAACTTCGGTCAGCAGACCGGCTATCCTGATGGAAGTTTCCTTGGTTTTCCTTGTGTCCTTCAGGCAGATGTCGGATTTTTCGGAACACCAGAACACAGCACTTCTTTTCACATCTTTCTAGGCCCGTTAATCTGTAAACATGGTGGAGAGGTAAGATGTGACTGACGAATAATGAATTAAAAATGATGTAAAAGGGAAAAAACGTCTAATTCGGGACTGTCCCAAGATTTGTCCAAAGTTGCGGTGGGAAGCCACGAAAAAAATTCAGTTTATCAGGATCCACCGCACACTTCGATCCAAGCACCTCTCCGATATGAGCCAAGAACACTGGTGTTTGAGCCATGTTTTTTGGTGCCGCTCGTCATTCAGCGTCGTAGAGCGTCCTTATGCTCTTAGACATTAACCGCGTCTTGAGTAAACCAATAATGAATGAATGAATGAACGAGTGAATGAATGAATGAATAAAATATAAACAAATGTAAAGATAGAGGTATAAAAGTGAATGAATGGATAAATTAATGAATACTCCAAATAAGTGCATTATCAGAAGCAGTGCTATTTATATTTACTCACAGGACTATTTCTAAAATCTCAACACAGAATGTGAAATTGTTACTCAGTAGATGCATGAAGGTACGCCTCTTCGGTTCTGTTCATTTTCCAGGAAAACGAAATGAAATATTACGAATACTTTTACACATTCTTGGGTTATACCTTGGGTCAGTTGGTTGCGACACTGCGCTGTAAGCCAGAAAGTTGAGGTTTCAATTCCCGATGCGGTTATTTAGATTTTTTTTGGCAGTCCATCCGACAGTACTAAGGTTGTGGTATCTACCTGGCCTCTAGCATTAATGAATACCAGGGGGTGTCCCTTGGGGGATAAAGGCGACCATTGCCTGAGACTGACAACCTTTCCACCATCATGTGCTGTATGTCTAGAAATTCTGGGAGACCTAACGGCCTGTCCAGGCCTGTGTATGAATTGCTTTACCTATTTATACACTCTCGAATCCGTCATTAAAATGTAAACAAGAAAAACCACGTGACATGTGCTCCTAGCATGAGTTGTGTGCTAGTTAGTGTGTTAGAACAACATAATGTAAGGGCACGGACAAGATTCCACGAGATCAGGAAAAGTACAGTGAGTGAAGTCCAGTACGTGCGTTAGAGACGTTTCCATTTCCGTATAAGAAAGGGGATTTGGGTTGAGCTTTTATAAACGTTGTATAAAAGAGCCTGAACCACTGAGTGCGTTTAAGTTAAGTTTGTCACTCAAATTGTATAAATAATCTGAAAGAAGAAAAATACAAATATCATTAATCATAAGTTAGCCTTTTCACTTCTACATAATTCCCACGCAATTTCAGTACATCTGCTTCAATGCGACAACCAGTATTTCCCCCCCCCCTCTCTCTCTCTGTCACACACACACACACACACGTAACCACTAAGCCGCGTAAGGCACAATGTTTATTGGTGCTACAAATGAGGCCATAAATTAACACAATACCAACACCAACATATAAACAATACAGAACATGTAAAGATTCAGATCACTTACCAACTGAATTCCTTGTTGCCTTGTCACGTAAATTTGAATTACTGACCCGTTGCAAACTATTACAATTCTCCTTATGTCTTAAGTACAAATTCTTTCTTAGCATACATTCCTTCCAAAAATTGACTAGCAGCATTCCGAGCGCAACTAGTAACACAATATACTTTACTTTTCCCCAGACGTCTATTTGTAAAAGCCTGTTAGTATTATTATTGTTTAGAATTCACGTCTTCGACTTCCTCACACCGATCTTATGGGTAATTAGTTACCAACGTTTTGAGGGTTTCTATTCACTTCGTTCTCAGGACCATTTAGTCCGAAAGAGGTAGTTCTCTATGAGACTTGAACCTGCAGTAACACTTGTGTAAGGGCGTCAAATCTCACATTGTTTTGTTTATTTCGTTCTTGCGTTACTGTCACACTATCAATAGCTGTCAAAGGCGTGATATATTACTATAGTTTCACACAGTTGCCAAATTTTATTTGTTCACTAAAAAATCGTAATTGCTGTTACATTACTAAGCATTGTCTTGTCGTTTCTTTGTTCAAAATTTCATTTACCTAACTACAGTGCCTTATTCGCTGTGGCGATCGATCCTAAAAACGAAAGAAAATACTTTCACGCAAAATTTCTCATTTTATATCCTATAAAAATATTACCCCAATAAAGGGGGCAGATTTTTCTAAGACTTTGCACATGATATTAGAGTCCAGAAGGAAAGTAACCGAGTGCTGCCGTAAGCAGTAAGACGACATTAATTAATATGGCAAAATGCCACCGGAAAGGTTTGTAATTAAATAACGTCAAGGTCAACAGTATTTTCATGAAGATTACTTGTCTCCACGAAATGTAGCAATGTAGTCTAGTACAAATTTACCAACGCATCGTTGGAATGTGTTGTCAGCATCTTTAGGGTTAGCTTCAATTCTGAACATGGAGGCAGGAGGCTTCTCCATTACCACGCAAATTTCTACCAAACTTCATCGAGTTCCATCGTACAAAACATGAAAATCTCAGCACTTGCATTAGCTTCATTCAGGGCCAAACATATGCCAGTAGTGTGAAGTGCCATCTATTATTTCATAGCACATAACACAAAAATATGACTGCTTTATAAGAAATGTTTCTAAATTAACCTTCCGAAGACGTAATCGTTTTGTACCTCCAAATATATTTTTGTAGGATTTGTTGGGAAGAGTTTGTCCTCAGACAGAAAATGTTCCGCTTTTCGCCCGTAAATTTTAAAGAGGGTTTTTGTTATTACCCTGCGACCTTCGGTATTTCAGTTATTTAAAAGTTAGTTAATTAAAATATCTGTCTGTGACACAGTTTATGAACATTTAAAAGCACAAGTATGATTTTTATGTTCATGGGACCGTGCATCGTAATTCTGTGTCAATGAATATCCAATAAGATGCAACTGTACACAGTTTAAACATAAAATAAGCTGTGTATAGTTGCATCTTGTTGGATATATTAGTTGACACACAAGTATGAATTTCTTATACTACTTTGTCATGTGTGTGGTTTAGAAATACTAAGAAAATAATCTTGTAGGTCTTAACGAGTGTTTCCATTGTTTCTGTAATCAGAAGCTTTCAGTTACAATCAGTTCTTTGCTTGACACTGATCAACGGATTATTAATTGCGAAGCAGATTTAGTCCTGACAAACTAAAAAGCTAATTGCATCTTAGAAGGTCACAGGTTTTCCTTTATTTTATGATAAACAAAAATTCAACAGTCTTCGGTGTATTCCTCCCAAAGACGTGTCCTTGTTGCAAAAGAATTCGACTTGTACACCTTTGCTTGTTTATTTGAGAACAATTTTAATATTATCCTGTCTGTCTCTCTGTCTTCATAGTGATAACTTCAAGTTTTGTTTTTAGAACTCCTTCCTTTATTATTTTAATTATGTCCCAGTTTACATTAATTTATTTGACCTTCCTTTATAACATTTGGTGAGCTGTGAGTACCGCGAGGATTGTCATTGTATATATTCAGTTTTCTACTGCCTGCTATTGTATCGTTCCTTGTAGGTTCGAATCCGGTCTTTGGTATTCTTTTTTCAGATAACCTAAATTTATTTGTACGAATAATTGGAATAACAAATAAATTTTAAAATCTTACGTTTATTGGACCGTGCATCATTGTGATAACTAAAGAATAAAAAACCAACTAGATGCAACTTATAATTTTATTTTACTTCTTATAGGGTCAACATGTTTCGGGCATTACTATGCCCGAAACATGTTGACCCTATAAGAAGTACAATAAAATAATAAGTGGCATTTAGTTGGTTTTTTTATTCTTCAGTTAAATTTAAAAATATTGAAGGTAATTTATAAAAGTGGTACAATTTTTAGGTGTTTATAATGATGAAGACTTTATGTGCCTCATACGTGCCTACGTGTTTCGGGTTCTCTGAAAACTTTAAACACGTAATTCTTATTGGACTGGAAACTAATTACACAGCGATACTACTTTTCCTACTCGTCGCGGATTTAACATTTTCATTAAATTGTCATCACAGTTTTTCAATATCCTGAACTTATAGTCGAACGTTTAGTTTTGTGACGTATATAAAATCGCCCGTCTATTTGGGGTACTCAGATTTCAAAGAACACAAGCATGAAACACGTGAACCATTAATAAAGAGCGCAGTGATGGAAGATTTAAACTCGATATATTGTCGCTTTTCAAAAAGCGCAGTCAGGTGAGGATAAAAGCTTGTCGGGAGTCCGCGACGCCACTGAAATTAAAGGCTATAAATCAGTGCAGTTCCTGTAGCAGCAGGCCGGCTACAGGATATTTGCTGGAATTAATGGAAGTGAGGAGAGAGAGGTGGACATGAAGAGGGGCACCTGAACACAAACACACACACACATATATACACACACAAAAGGTGGAGAACTTTGTGTCTTGGGCAAAGGGGGAATTGTAAGCATGGCAGTCTAGAAAATATTGTAGCAGATATTGAAAATGTGCTTAGGGAAGTAATTACAAAATTTGTCAGGTGGGCGTAGCACACACAGGTGCAGGGAACGACATATTATGTGACGTGTCCTTTTAAGGCCCTCAGTTTTACAGCTTAGTTTTCGAATAATTAGAAGACTGGATATCAAGGATTTTTTAAAGTGGTTCTTCGTGTTTTGTTTGCTGAACGGAAAATTGAATGAAAAATCGTTTAATATTTAAAAGAATTGCATTATGAGTTACGTGGAAATGCCCATAAATGTCGTCATCATTATGCTTATGTTAAAGGGTCGGGGGAGTAGCTCCTTTTTAAAGTGATGGAAAAGCGATAGTTTATTTTATACACGTACATAAATAATTTTTGTATTTTCCCCAAATATAAAAATATGTAATTTTACATGCTATTGGTGTATAATTTTCGATGAATAAGATTGTTTTTCTCTTAATTGCCCGTGACTTAAAGAGTGATTGATTCTTTTCCTTGAAGAAATTGCTGTTCAGTACGAACATATGTGAGAGTCAGTTAAACCCGCTGCAGATGTGTTTTCTGAAAGTGGATTATTTCAGTAACAGACCACGAGACTTGGGTAACGCACAGATCTTGATTACAGTATTTTAGACTATATATTTAGAAAGTTTCTCATTTTTCCACCTGAGGTTGTATCAGCAAAGTATCTCGACTATACGCTGTACACAAGTTTACAATGTATTAGCAAGTTTGACAAGCCTGTCTATGATAATGCATATCCGTCAGCAAGTAATGACTTTGTCACCCTGTAATCTCGTAGGTGGTTACGAACGTTTCAGTGAGATTTAATGCAATCTGGCACCCTCACACTGAAAGCGTATTTTTCTACAAAATATTGATGATAATATTATGCTAGATTACCCGACGTCATAATCCAGGAGAAACAAACTAATTTTATTGTCTCAGTAACAAACTGAAACATATTGTGATACGGTCTTGTAGTTTCACACAAGTGCCAGAGTTTTGTTTTTCCAGCAAACAATTTTATTCATTAAACACGCAAATAGTGTCCGGGCTGCAGGTTATAGCCTGCAACCCGGACACTACTCCAGCCTAACCGCACCTAACTTCCCACCTACAGCAACCAAAGAACGAGAAGACTAATGCGGTAATCACATTATAGTCGTGAGCTCCTGATGATGGGCATAGTAGTGGGCGAATAGTGTTGAGCCTATAAGAAGTATAGTAAAATAATAAGTAGCGTCTAGTTGGTTCTTATTCTTCAGTTACCTGTTGTGCATGTTAGTAAGAACAACTTAAATGTTATAATAAGATGTATGATCTCTAATGGAAGTGTGTGAAGAAATTTCCCTTCTCTTGAAGTATCTGAGCTTGTGTGTGTGGTGTGTGTGTGTGTGTGTGTGTGTGTGTGTGTGGTGTGTGTTTTTAAAGATGTCAGGATGGAAGCAGCAGTACAATCTTGTGCAGTAAAACACTTCACGTTTACATCCACACTTTGCTCACGTGTCTTCTTCACTTACAGTCTGCTGTGCGGTACCAATCGGTACGTAAAGAAAAGTAAAAATTGTATCTTGCCCGCAATTCTGTTTCAGATGTTGAAGTTTTCAGGTTTGTGCCACGGCACTCCCTGTTGATTGGTTCATATTTGCCGACGTTTCGAACGATTGTAGTAACTTATTCAGAGTCAACATTTCACTAAATTTGCTTGAATCTTAAGCTCTAAAAATGTAGTAGTCGCTATTCTTTAAAAGGGCGCCAACTGTTTACTAGTCAACATGACGTAATATCGCGGAAGATTTTAAACTGTGTCATCACTGCTGTTAGAATAAAAATATTCCTAGGTGCATCTTTTTGCAGCAAGGTCATAGCCCGATTTACTCGATAGTGAGATTGCCTGCGATTTTTATTTTAGGGTTTTATTATACACTATCCTCTTTTTCCGTGTTAAGGGAAAATATTCTTCCTCTGAACAGATCTGTCCACATTATGATATGAATCTTATTTTGGAGGTATTTTGTAGCATAACGTTTGCAGTCTGGAAAATTATTACACATGTTGAGACACTTCTCTGTGATCGTTATGCGGATACATCATCAAATATCGTCTTACTTGTTAGCTCTGAACACAATGACGTCATGAAACTTTAATATCAGAATATCGTGACGTTGCAGTAAATATCACGAAAAAAAAAATCACATGATATATCCCACAACCATTTTTAAGTCATGAAGATGTCAAATTTGTAAATAAAACTCTTTTTTCTTTATTAACCATGGATGTAAAGGCACTTTGCTCCGATGCATTCCACCATTAAACACCGGTCGATACACCACCTAGAGTTGCAACATATCCGTTGCGTTAACAGCCACCGTTTTCGTAAGCTAATAAGTTCTTTTGATCCCTGTAAAGGTAAAGGTACATTAGTCCATGTCAACACCATAATGGCCGGTAAGGAAGAGTAAGTTTAACTCTATTTGTTTTTAACGTCAGCAACTTCACGCTACGGCGTTCATACCCCTGGGCAAGAACACGTTACAAATTAAATACGAAGATGTTATAAAAAGGTTTAATTAATAGTGAACATACATTTTGTATTATTACGGTAGAACATTTATTAACAAGAAAAATAAATATTCGAAGGAAATTAAACTTAGTTGGAGTAAAATCCCATAATGTGATTTGCAGTCAGGCGAATGTTTTATGAACATTTGGATGTTGGGTGTTATTTTGTGACGCTAGAAACGTGTCAAATGTTAATGAAAGAAATTTAGAGACAGACATCGCGTGTGAATCAAGATAACGTGAACTGATACACGAAATGTAAGCTTTGTTGATAAGCACCGAAGCAGAATTCTCCTCCGTCAAAACAACAGCGCTCGCATGAAGTGGGTAACATTAAATTACTGGATTAAATTGGTAAATTTTCCAAAATAATAATAAGATAAAGATATACAGAACTTTTCCGGTGATATGAGTGCCGTAGTGTGATAACTTGTTCGTTTGTTTCTTGCGTCGGACAGAATTGCTCTCAGGACTATACCAGTTATGAAACTAATATACCAGTAAGCGACGAACGTTTTGTCTATAGTTACAATTTACTTTGTGAATAAGCCAAAGCACTTAGAACAAGATGTTTAAAATAAGGCCGAATGAATAAACGAGTGTAGATGACAAAGCTATGTGCTGTCAGTTGTATATGGATCGTTTTGCATACACTTCATGTTGCCCTAACTGTCGGCCTTTTCCGGCACTTTGACCCAGATGAATGGGATCTCACCGCCCATGGATCCTTCTCTATCTCTCGAGCATCGTTTGCCTGTGTTATGCAATGCCACAAAACATACACTGGTCTGTGTGTTGGTAATACACCTAAAATACCGCACAAGCCGATTTCTCACATCTACATTTCGATTATGCTTTCCACAGAACGAAATGATTAAATCGGATGTACAGCCGCAAACACTTGACGTTCAGATGACCGTGCATTATGAAAAATCCTTATACTAAAACCAACTAGTTGCACTAATTTCTCAAAATTATTTTTGGAATAAAACTCTACATGTTTCGGACAGTTCCTCTGTCTATAATAAGTAGTTTTTGCACCGTACATATAGCAGTGGCATATGTCATATAGGTTTGCTGACAGCTTGCGAGCAGACCTATATAACATACACCATTGCTGTGTATACAGTGAAAAACTCCTGATGATGGACAGAGGAACTGTCCGAAACATGTGGAGTTTTATTCCAAAAACAAATTTGAGAAATTAGTGCATCTAGTTGGTTTTATTATAAGGATTTATAAGAACCGCAAACAATCGTGCTTTACCTGAACTGTCTGTGGCGACCCGTATAATAAAATTTGTGATCGTAGCCACAAGAAGATTCTCTCCGATTCCCTTATGATTTGTTACGCTTCAAGATTCGTTGCACAATATTTATGTTCGAAATAGCACATTATGTGGAGTATGTTGTATGTAGCTTGTACCACGATCTGGGGTTTCCTGCGACTGGGACTACTCCGACAGACGTTTCTTGTTGAGCCTTATATTCGATAACATTAATATTAAATTTGTGTACTGTAAGTTTACGTGTTAGTGCAAAGAGCTAGAGTTATAATAGAGAGAGAAGACCTCCTTAAAATGTGGGAGGTGTATATTATTCTTGGACAAACGAGGCCCAATGCAGTTATATTGCGATAAGGTATCGAGATAATAAAAGTATGCTAATTTCGACCATTTAGATTAGTACCAGATTTGATAATTTCAAGGTGTGGAGTTCATTGTTGTTTCTGGTTTTTGAAACTGTGTATTCTGACAAGTGTTTACCCATGTTTCGGATCACCCTGTTGTTGCAGTTTTTACCCTAAAAATGGAGCCTGGAAGTTCCTTCTCCACCACAACCACCTTTATTATTAAATTCACCTTCACCACCTTCAATAAGCGCATCATCATCATCATCATCACAACCACCACCATTACCGCCATCATTAACACACAACCATCACAATCACTAGTCACAATCGCCACCATCTTCCATCATCAGTCAATATACGGAAGTTACATGCTTGCACTTTTCTTCCTCCTTTGTCTTAGTGATCTGGATAGGAATAGAAGACACTTGCTATCATTCAGTGTGCTGCACCTGGACCGGCAAAGGAGAACCTACAGACCGAGTAACGACACTAAGCTCTTATAGGTAGAACAGAAGGCAATAAATTCTGAATAAAAATGGGGACACAAATATGTCGTTCGCTGTGCAAGTATACCAAAGTCGCAGTTTTAATTAAGTAAAGTTCCGCTCATTCCGTATCTATACAAGACCTATTTTGTTCTTCATGAGCCGGCATAACCTGCAAATTAATTAGAACAGGAGGTGACAGATGATCTGTCTAGCGGTTATTTAACGTTCACTTTGTACGAACACGTAATTCATTTCAATGTTTTGTCTCCAGTTTTCCATTTGGATCCCAATTTCACTGCAAGTTTATACTGAATTATTAATGAGGACAAGTTGTCATCATCATCATCATCGTCGTCGTCGTCGTCATCGTCGTCTTCGCAAAGCATATTGAGAGTGGAATATTACACATAATGTATCCAAATAAACAGTCTGAGATTCCTGAACTCATATTGCCTACTCACGTGGTTCAGTTTTGTTGCAATTCTTTGCTTCGTTGCGTGATAAGCAACGAAGCACAGACTGCACATCCGTAGCAGGGCACTCTTCGCAACATAACATTACACAACACGGCATGCTGCCACAATACCCAACTGATACAACGAAATTAATGTGACTTTTTATAGTGTGACTTTAGCAAGGACGATATAGCTCCCTGATGATGGTCATAGGACCGAAACATGTCGGAGCGTTTTTAATGTTTTAATGTGTAAATTTTATAAATTTTATGTATGTGCAGTTGTTGGTGTAATAATTTAATAACTCGACAACATGCACGGTGTAACAACAACAAAAATATAAAAAATGATGGTTGGGCAACAGATATATGCAGTGTGAAAAGGGAGGATTTAAGACTGTAGTGTAATACCGTTGCATTCCAATTTATTTGCACAAAGCTATTGAAGCGTTGTGGACTTTGGAAAGGCGTTTCGAAAATTGTCACACGGAATACACATCACACAGTTTGTGAGGTACGTGCGAGATTATTTACTGTGTTTCCCCGATCACCCTTTGTATCAGAGGGTCTGATCCTGTGGACCGAAGAAGGGATGTGCAGAACATGAAATAGTGACTGCCTCATCTGCATCAAGGCACTGGACATCAGTTCACTGAAGGCTGACAGTGGCGTCTGTTATCGTATGACCATCATTGTGCACGTGGAAAATTAACATTCTGTGTTTCCAGGAGATAAAATTGGCGTTTCATGGAATCTGTACTTGACGCATATTGTGCGATTCCGTCATTCGTCCATTGTTGAGCTATGAAAATTCTGTATTACAGAGAGAGGCGGGAAATGGATCAAATGCCTTGATATAAAACCCGTCCGACTGTTTTGTTGCTGCAAAATAACGCATCAGCAAATTATCGGCAGCAGTATTCGGACGGTGCCTAATATGTAGCAGATAATACATGTGCGTGAAATATTTAATCCTGTCTTTTCAGATTAATAATGCTTGTGGTATATATTTTCATTGTACGTAGAACTAGGCGCGAATTTGATGTCGAAATAAAGTGGCATGTCCAAAACTTATACTCACTTTGAAATAAGGGGCTGAACGTAGTATTGCGGTGGTTCAAATAAGTGCAGTAAATTTTACATTTGTGATGGAACTAGTGATACTGGGGCATTTTTTTCAAAGCTTGGTACTTCGCCTTCTCCCTTGCCAGTTATGATTCAACTACTTACTCTCTCTGTAAATATGTATGGTCTGCAAAGAATGGAACAAAGGTCGCTTGACTATGGGGATATATTAAACTTAGAGTATCAAATCATTTTTTCACCACCTTGTACATGTTCACGTCTCAATCATTAGACACGTTTTACGGGCTAATATATCCAAAGTTTGATTAAAATTATAATTTATTAACTTCATTGTCTACATCTGTTTGTAAGATATGTATTTTGTCTCTTCAAATTCAAGAGACACAGAATGTTTGCTCTTTACTCCCACGAGGATTTTACCACCGTATATAAAGCGTAATATAGGAGCATGACGTAAAATCGGTGCTTATTTTGTTCGGCAGGCTATTTTTATATTATGATTAACATAACTTTCGGCACTTAAGGCAGCACGATTATACTATCACCTGAGTTCAATATAAAACACGCTTATTTTTTGACGATCTATCATTTTTTATGGATAGAGTAATTTCATAATTACGGTTTTGTAATTTGCCACCAGTTTATCATCCTGTGGTGACAGGAACCCACTTATCACGGCTAAAAGAGGGAATTCAACGATAATTCCATATTTTATTTAAAAATAGCCTGATATTTTTAACAAACACTTCATATGCTGCAAAGTCAAATCTAACTTATGTCTAGGAATACTTTTCAGTTGAACCGATTCTTTTCAGAACTCCAGCAATGCCAGGCGTGTAAGTGTGGAAATGTTCACCACTAATTTATTTCAGAATTATATCGCAAAATTAGAATTCAGTATATTAGTTCAGCAGTCGGTGCCTTATGCCTACTAATTGCGCATTATTACAGTCATTAAGATTAGGATTCAAATTCGACACGGAAGGAATATATCGCTAATAATGAGCAGAGGTATTCGCAATTCACAAACTGCCCAAACACTGACAGTTCTCATATGAGATCAACGAGATGTAGGAAATAGAGAGCCCCGAAGTGAAGCAACAAACGTACCCGCTAGTAAGTGTATTTCTTTCTGCACTAAAAACGAAGACAACAATGAAGTGTAGAAGGAAAGAGGTGAAGAATATGACAGGTTAGTACAATATCCTACTTGGCCTCAGGCCACAAAGGACTTGCCGGCTGCTGATAATGACGCCTTAATAATTTTATCACCTTTTGCCATGTGTTACCGTTAGGTTCCTCTAGTGGGAGCTGACAAGTGGAGTAATCGATCGGCATTCAGTTATTAAACATTTTATTATAATGACTAAAACTTTTTTACGACACTGACACAGCAGAGAACAGCAGTGATATTTTCTGATCCACCTTAAAATCCGTCTACATTATATCGCGATGTACAAATAACACTGCTGACTTTGAAAATAATATTTTTGAAAAAAATTGCAGTTTTTTTACGTTTGAATTAGTATTTATTAGACTGCCAGTGTAATTATCGTTCGCGTTTGCGGAATATTCCCTCCTGCCACAGCACTGTGTTTTCCGCCTATCCTCGACAACACACCTGCCCACTCTTCACTGTCCTACAAATTTTCTATGCTTTCCGACATTTCAGTTTGTAATTAACTGATTTTCATATCCGTTTTAAAGAGTATCGTGGTCGAGATGTCAGCAATTTTTGTTTTGTATTATGCGGGTCTTCAGTTTATGTGTCGGTATTGATACCGATTCCATTAAATATATTTTTTTTACTTTTGTCCTCAGTCCCTCCAGGTAAATGAAATTATGAAACAATCCACATCCTTTACATTTCACTCACAAGGCACCCCAATATTCGAGGTTACATAAATTATGAAGTTGAAAAACAGCGTCTAGTCAAATATAGGAAAATCCTTTAGGTGTTTGAGATGGTGTGTATAATTTATAGCACCATCTCTGTGTCCTAGAGGATTTTATTATACGCTTATTTTCTTTATTCCTTTACGGTGTTACTTGCCACACGTTTCGGCCTCTCCTCGACATTTATTAGGTTAAACATTCATATTCAATCTTGTGATTATCACCTGTTTTTTTAAATTAATTATTGTATGCTCCGTTCTGCCGTTGAATTGTGTGACGAAATCATGCGGCTATGAGTGCCTACAGTAGATGGTCTGAGACTGCTTATTAGTAACCAGTATTTCTCTCCGGATTCCAAACTAGAAAATATTTTGATTATTTCAGTGTGTGGCGAAAAAACGAACCGCAAAAAAATACCGCTCTATTATTTTTCTATTTGATTTAGTATTTCGCGTTTTGACTGGAAACACGATCCGTGTAGCCAAGTGTCTTTTCAATAGGTAGAAACCGCGTCAACATTGTTTTTTTTTCGCTTTTCGATTAACAGTGCTGATACCCAGAGCATTCCCATCGACATATATTCTGCATAATTTGATATTCACATTGATACCAGTCGATATTCTGTGGTGTTTCCAGATCCTTTTTTTTCTGTTTTTTTAACCTCTCTACTACTGGGCACTTGTTAAATATTTTCTTCTTGTGCCGGTACAATAGTGTCCCCTTGCTTGTTCTCTACTTCAGTTTGATGTACACTCTGAGGCAACAGCGAAGCTCATTCCATAAAACTCAGTTCTAACAAAACCAAAGTACGTATCCTGTAGTGCCTTAGCTAACATGTTACTAGAGCGTAAAACTCGTGATTCTGCTACAGCTCGTATTGTTGTTTGAAATTAATACGTAACATGTATGAAGTTTATAACCTAACCCAGTTCATCAGTCAGGAGCATGTCTTAATCCCAGAGTACCTAAGTGTTCTAATTAGCGGAACAGTAATTTTATAAATAATTGGACAATATTAATATTATTTGTATTATTTCACTATTATTATATTTTACATATGGTTGCTTATATGAATGTGTCTTTGAAAAATGTATACACTGCTATCCTCGGTATCACGTTCACAGCTTATTACATCCTGGGTAGGAAAATGATTACTTGTTTACATTAAAGTTTCAAGGTTCATTTCGTACTGAAGAATACAGTGTACAGCCACTTGAAGAACCCGTCCTTTAATGGTGTGTTAGGAAATACTGGCTGTTGAATATAAGAATCACATAGAACAGGTCAGCGCACTGCGACTGAAAATGCAGCATTTGTAGTGTTCATTTTGTTGGTGCATATAATAAAGCCTGTGCTTTGAATGTTTAGACATGTGGAAGAAGGCATTATTGATCCAAACTTTGTATTCACCATCACGGATTAGATTTTGTCTCCATTTGTAAAATTATTGGTTTATTTCACAGTGTTGGTTTTCCTATTTCTTTCTTCATACAGCCTTCTGAGTTCGGCTTAGCTGAAAGTTGAATAGGTTTGTGTCGTGCGGAACTGAATTAATTCAACCGACGTCAACAAGCTCTAAAGGATCCAGCGGAAGTCTGTTGCCCTGAGTTACGATTGTTTTCACCATTTGCAATAAAGTTATGCTAATTTATACTTGTATTTACATACTGTGTATGTTAGTAAGGGATACTTGGATACGAATTTCTTTATTAATATTTAAAATGGGTCAAAACTTTGTCCTGTATTGAAGAATGTTGATTTAACGTTTCATTCTCGCAATTTCAGAAGTTCCTCCATTAATACTGTTTTGTTACACAATACCGGTCTTTGTGCTTGATTGAAGTAATAGTTCATTCTTCAGTTCGCTGCAGAGTTTAGCCGTCTATTGAATGTGGCGTAATTTATTCTGGTAGATACTTACTGATGTTTTAGAGAAACTCGCAACTCTGTGATGATGGGAGCAGCAGGATTCTCTGAAGCATCCGTAAGTACCTACCAGAACAAATACATGGCGTCACATTTCGTTTCATTGTTATACTCACAGCCTATGCCATAGTCACCTAATATCTCCTAATTTAATAACATAAACAGCCAACCAGATGCAACAATAATAATTTTATTAACAATATCAATCAGCTCAGAATGTTTCGGGCGATAATTTCTCCCATCCTCAAGAGCACTAGACTGTGTTTATAGCTTGTGGTACAA
>Ga0131853_10003636_pt1 | contig 27692 bp, 14 predicted proteins | sample TergutLab28metaG_FD_92764 | JGI IMG/M metagenome (GOLD analysis project Ga0131853, IMG submission 92764) | Labiotermes labralis P1 segment gut microbial communities from Petit-Saut dam, French Guiana - Lab288 P1 (version 2) (version 2) | ecosystem: Host-associated > Arthropoda: Insects >...
ATACATATACATATACATACACATACATATAATATTTACTCATGTTTTAACTATTCGGCGTTTTAATTTATAATGCACAGACGACTGTGATATGTTCCTAAATCAAAATTAGAATTCATTCGTTTTAAAAATCTCTCTGAAGATGGCTAATGATAGAGGAAGAAACCTGTGCGAGGATACACTACAGAATAACAAAAATATATAGTTGGGAGAATAGAGTCAGTCACAACAATCTTCGTGTATGAACGAAGTTGAAATTTATTCTTTACATGTTTCAATTCACGTAAAAACAAGACATCGCCTGGCAGTAAGATGCAAAGGTAAAATTGTATGTTTTAGCGCCTTATGTAGTTACTGTATTATTTGCATTGATGTCTCAACTTGTGTTATACAATAAATATATGATATACATCAGCCGAAAATTATTGGGTACAAAATAAATGTACATAATAATAATAAATTAAAAGCTGGGTCGAAACATGTAGTTTAATATATTTCGACTTCGTTCATCATATACGAAGACTATTGTGTTTGATGATACTCTCGTTACCTTTGCGTGTTTGTACCACAGTGGTAGGTTACTCATTAAAAGAAGGTTGTCTAGTGCTATTAATGTGCAGTTAGTTGGAATAAGATATAAGTCAATGTGTCTACTGCTTGGAATACAGGTATGCGTCGCATAACGACGTTTCGTTCAACGACGGACCGCATATATGACGATGGTCCCATAATATTATTATATTATATTATAATACCGGCGTGTTACAGTTGCCTATAGTACTCAGTATAGTAACATGCTGTACAGGTTGGTAGCCTAGGAGGGCTATATATACTTATACATACATACTAGGTGTGTAGTAGCCTACACTGTACTATCTAGGTTTGTGTAAGTGCACGTTCGCATAACGACGAAATGGCCTAACAACGTATTTCTCTGGAAGTTTCCCCTTCGTTAAGCGACGCATAAGAATGTTAAGACTTCCACTGAGTCAGTTACTGCGTCAGAGCATCGTGTTATCAGTGTTCACTAACACTTGTTGGTGCAGTGGCGTGGAGACTAACGTATCGGAACTGCAGACTTCAAAATATAAGACTGTTCTGCAGGACGTTGTTCCTCTTATCAGTGGTAGCTGCACCGGCTGTCACTGTGGAAGATAAGCAAACACTGGATGGCCACTCTCTTCTCAAACTGTTTTATATGCCAGAAATATATAAACTGGCTTTGTTGTCGAACCTGTGTCTTCTGCACAGGTGGAAGCCCAGATTTTCCACTTCGTGCTCCACTGTCAATGTGCTATCACGTGGTATAAAGTCACGGACACTGTAGCCCAATTCACGTCTCTGTGCCGTCTGGATAGGGAAGCACATATGAGCCACTCTCCTTCACCCGCGACGTGAAGTGTGCGCTAGTAAACACGCGAACACCTAAGTCTATTGGGTACTAATAGACGTACTAATTCTCCGAACAGGCAAACGTTACTTTACAACACAAACAAAACAATAAACATTAAAATATAGCGTCAAAATACGCGAAATCACAGCGTCACTTACATAGAGTGCATTGTACACGTACTGATGATAAGAGCCCTCGAAGCTGGTGAAGGCACTGCACCATCTGCCGCGCTCTTGCGGGAAATTCAAGCCACCAACCAATGAACCAGACTTATTGAAAAAGGGTTAAAGGAGGTTTCTCGCTTTAACCGCGTAATGCTGTACAGGAAAATAATGATCATTTGTTCATACAATCATTCTAAATACATGAATGTCCTGTGTGTGTGTGGGGGGGGGGGGGAGAAATTTTGTATTTCTAATCTTAAAGCAACTGGTATACACAGTTACCAGCGTGCTTTAAGGGGTTAATCAGAAACATGGGCACTTCTGGCCTACGAATGTAAATGGGAGAAGGGTTGACGGACTATGCACGCAATAACACCTACCTGGACGGGTTTATGATAGGAATAAGGCCTCTTTCGATATGACGCCGTACGCACTGATAGAAATGTACTGTCTACTCTGCTTGAGAAGCGCAAATGTCGCAAGATAAATTAAGGTTTGTACGAATTTTAATAACGCTTGTTCGTCGCAAAATAGTGACGCCAACTTAGCAATGTACAACACTGCAACATAAAACTCGACTTTACCTTTGACATAATTACTCTTTATTTCAGATTACTCCCTTCCGTATTTTGTGATTCAGCGTGAATAAGCGAGCAGCTGTCAACGCTTCGGAGCCATTTACTGCCTCAATCTTCAGGAAAACACACCACGACTCTAGGGAAATAGGGAGAGGAAATAACGTATTCCCCTCACTGTAAAATTTTACCCTGCGATGCCTACTCTTTTACCCTGAAGATGAAGGAAACACGTTTTTCCGAAAAGTTCGTAGCAATCTACTAAGCAACACGGCGTCATACACCAAAAACTAATATTAATACTCATCGCTGGGAGAGTCTCAGTTTCCTTACACATCATGTAGGGTGTTCAGAGAGCTACAAGAGACAACATCAATAGCGACAGTGCCATCTATTTGCAGAGAAGCAGATCATTTCTAGCTAGACTACGCAGGGATTTCGTCCCTTTTCGTCAGGCCATTCGCACTACGTTTCCACGGAAACAAGGCGCGGAAGTGATTTATCTAGCACATTTCATCCATGTAAACAATTTACAAATCATCTTCAGATATCATATGACCTAAACTGTACACACGTTATTGTATTTTAACGTCAAGGAGAAGGAGGAAGGAAGTGGGAGAAGAAAATAGGAGACACAGGTAAAATAAAATAAAAACAGGGAAGAGAGAGAAGGCGATGGAGTTAGAGAGGTTTGTGTAAGAAACAGAGGGAATTTCTGTTAAATTTTGAAAGGGAATTATACCAGTAACTTTGAATTATGTAAAATGTAGGCAAGGCCCAAGCTTCAGTTATGATTAATGTTTCGATGCTGGCAATCAGGAACAGCACTATATGTAATATAACACGGACATTAAATGTTTAATTACCTATTCAATTAATCTTTCATTTCAACTACAGACAGTGGGATCCATATCAGCCACTCGTAGACACAAAGCCTGGTTATGATTGATAGCACATCGACAGAGCCAAGCCAGAATAATGAATGGAAACAGCAGCCACAACATGAGCATTTGGGTGATACATTGCGCAGGGCTAGATATTAGGCTACACTACTGCATAGGCTCATTGTACCCTACGAAGGGGTGTCTTGTTACATGCAGGATATAGAAAAAGGGCTATTGATAGAACTGATAAAATTACAAATAAATAAATACATAGAGTTTTATAAGGTAAAACTTAAATGTACGGTTTTCATTTCTCAAGGCGGTTGGTATTAACAAAGCCCGATTAACGGAATTGTGTTGCTAATCGAATGTAAAGTAATATGCTGTCATTTGCAGGGAGGAACCCGGAGAAGACCAGGAAGTTTCTGGGATACTCACTCTCGGATCCCAGATTTGAAAGCCGGAATTCTCGTGTACGAAGAGTGCTGCATAAATTACGAGGCTAGTAAAGTTATCCATACACAGAATTTTTAGAAACTAGGCCCATGAAGGTGATAAGTTTGTAAGCCCTAGGCACCGGCCGCCTTTACCCCCAGGAGAAATCCTTGGTATTCATGTCTGTTAGCCTGAGTTGACCCCAGGGGTACAGTGCGGCCGGAAAGATGAAGTCGATGAAAAATCCCACCTACCCCCATCGGGAATAGAACCCGCTACCTTCCGGCTCATAGCGCAGTGTCTCAACCAACCGCGCTACCGATTGTCCCTGCACCAATCATACTTTACTGTTAACTTGGAAAAAGGAGCAAACTGAACTTCACCTGGAGCGGGCTACTTCCTGTTACAAGCTCTTAAATCATTTTGATTCGACAATGACACTTCTTGAAACGACACTTTTATGAAATCTGCTCTGTGTTTCATATCTACACTATCATATATTATTAAAAGATTTCACAGAAATATATTCGTCCGTTTTCAAGTATAGGGCGGGGGGGGGGGGCAGCTGGGAGATTTTGCTCAATATTCTAAGCGCGTTGAGCCCCCTCCCCCTCCCCCCCCGGAACTTCCCAACCCAAACCCACACGCTGTCTAAAGGAATGATATAGTGCCATAATACCGCGAAGTTTTACGACTGGGTGGAAGTTAAAAGTGCTTTCAATTATCAGCGCGCACATCATAACCTGCGAAATGTTCATGAAAAATAAAATTCGTGAAAATTACACATTTTGAAAATAACATCAGATTTCTCTTTAAAATATAACTTTAGGTGTTAGTGAGTTTATCTCTAATCTATCGCTAATAACAGCTTTAAATTATATGCTGCATGTCAGTGTAAAATAACCATATTTATGAGGATAAGCTGCATCTAATCCGGTTAGCTGCATCTAGCTTCTGCGCACACAAAATGTACGTCGTTGCTGATCTGAGAAAGCTGAATTAAAAAAATATTACTATTCTTTCTCAAAGTCAGTGTTTACCGAGAGTAATCCATATTTGCTTTGCTTAGAATGCGTACGAGCAGAATTAGACTCACAGCAGCACGGAAGTGAAAAACTGGATTACAGAGAAGGGCGTAAATTCTTTGCCAGCTATATGGCGAATTACAAAGACGCTAAATATAATAAAATAATTCATACCAACCCAGATACACTTTATATATATATATATATATATATATAACCTACACGTTATTTATTCACAATTGAATACGTTTCGGCCCACAAATCGTCATCAGGGATAACATTAATATCACGTGAAAACAATGAAGACAGTTACATAAAGAGCCAACAGTTAAAGATAAAATAAATTTAAAAATATAAATATAATTTTCCCTGATATCATTACCGATCCCGGCGGCCGTGCGGTCTAAGGCGAAGGTCTGTGGCCGCTGGATTACTGGGATCGCGGTTTCGAATGATGACATGGATGTTCGTCCGTTGTGTTTGTTGTGTATTGTGCAGGTAGCTGTCTTTGTGACGAGTTGATAACCCGTTCCGGGGAATCCTTATGTGTGTGTGTGTGTGATCTAGGAACCTCAAAAATGAGGCGGTCTAGGCTCTCTTTGGTCTTTACAACCGCAAGGAAAAATATTATTTTAATATCTCATAAGTAAAATAGTTCTTTTTGAGTTAAATAATTCATACCGATTTAATTATTAGAATGTTTTTAAAACTAATATGACACACGTGTTACAGAATTACCAACGTTGCTCCTGCTCCATACAGTAATTTCACGGCATAAAGGCAGCTGTCAGACTACAGTGTTCTTCCGAAATGTCGGTAACCCTTTACCAGACTACACGGCGTCACATCTCAGAAGACGGCTGTCCTCAGAAGCACGGACATAACAAACTCAAATTTAAACGTAAAATGACAAATTTGAGTTTGTTCTGTCGGTGAGTGTGTAACAGTGGAAATGACCAGGCAAATATCAAACGTCGTTAAAGTAGAGGGCGGAGTTATTAAGTCTCCAACATTAAAGTTTTCTGAGCTACTACGCCGTTACCCTAGTTTCGGAGAAGCGTGACGTCTCCATAATCATCATGATCATGCAACCAAAGAAAGACTTCTTAAAAATTATTTTATTTTTCTCCTTTAACCTTGACAATTTAACGGTGAAACTTTTGGAAATCACTTCTAGGCGCGTTCGCAGAGCAGTTGCGTGAAGTGACCTTTCGTCTAGCAATGCACGTCCGTCCACACAGAACAGCGCGATACCACTGGACGGATTTTCCTTAAATTTAACAAAATGTACAAGAACAAGTACGTAGGTCGTGATTATCCGGCGCCGCAATTTTGGCCATTATAGATAAGCTAGAATGTTTTGTCTGGGAGGTACGCCCTGAGGCCAAAGACACAGTTGACGATCTAAACATAACAAACGAGCACGCGCGCGATGTCGCCGCTTTGATGATATCTATTACAATCGATTGTGAATCAGTCACTAATATACTGATAAAGCAAACAGTGTGTGCTGGATAAAACATGGAAAGGTACGTTTCAAATACACTACTCGCATCTTCAGCGTATTCTTGACATCAAACACGTATTTAAAACCTAGGAAAAGTAACAGGGCGAAAATGCCAGAAACGTTAAACTATGCGATAATTTCCTAACTTGTTATATAATTACCGTCTTCATAAATTTGACTTCGTGTAGTCTGGTAACAATCTACTGACGCTTCTTTGAATGCACATAAAGTCACAGAATATGGTAAAAGTCGCACTCGCTGTGTTGAGAGTCCCAATTCTCACGCTGCTTCAGATTTATTGTATTTGAACAGAACTGCTTCCACTTCCACTTCCCAGACGGTTTGAAAACATCTCGACAGAAAACACAATTACATGCCGTCTGAATCACCGCTTCTTCATTCTGATTTAAAAAATACGTCTTCATTCAAAACTTAACAAACTGACTTGTCTGATGAAACGCTAAGGATGGAAAATAACACCGGGGAGAGGAAAATTGTTTGAATCTCTTCGCATTCTTCTCCCCCCCCACGGTCCTCTTCTCACGCGCTTTCCAATTCCTGCATCGTGACTATTAAAATCGCTCCGTCCGTCCATCTGTACACTTCAAACAACCGGAAAACCGATTAAAGAATTTTCATGAAATTTGACACAGGAAAATGTACGAAAATTTGTCAAGCCATTTCAGTTCTTTTACTGAAGTCGGACAATTACAAGAACCACTGCAAGTAAAGGACTACATGGTTTCTATAGGAACAAGATTTCGCAGTTTTGCTCTGCGAAAACTTTGAGCAAGCAACAGTTTTTATGCATGCACATTAGGGAAAATAATAGGCTTTGTATTATTTAAATTCCATAAACCAAAAAAGAAACATGAAATATAGTTTAGGTTTTCCCAAAATCCTAGCAACAGATATACAATTCAGTATGATAGGAAATGCTCATTAACTCTACCGCTGTTTCTAGGATAGGGGAAACATAAAACATTCCACCGCCAATGAACTGATCCCTGCTAGGAATACGAGAGATGTGCACATGCGCAAAGTTGATGGCGGATGGTGAGTTGCTACCAACCATCATGCAAAACAAGACACAATGCATTCGCTCACTACACGATTCTCAAAGTACTTAACGTTTTCAGTCGTTGCTCAGGAGAATAATTCTTATATTGCTACCACCACTAGCAGTTCCGTAGTGTTTCTTATAACCAACGCCCCCGCACCGCGCCAGACACGACCAACTCTCTGGGGAATTATCTCCTAGGCTGCCATTTACACAGAACACAGGATTTGTAAAGGAGCAAACACCGTGCATTTCCTTAACTATTTTATTGGTCCAAAAGTAAGTTTGAACAATAAATGACACCTTGTGCAGTGTAATACAAGTGTCTTTGCGTAATATGACAGCATAGAGGGTTAGTAGGCACGGTCTGGTTGTGTAAAGAAATTTCAGAAATAGAACACTCGTGTGCCTGGTGTACTAAGCAAAGACCTGTCTGTCTACATCCCAAAATACCATTAATTTCATAAATACGTTCTTGTGAACCTTTAAATGACCTGGTAACATTTGGATAATTACACACACGAAATTTAGCAAATGTTGCATGATATGACAGTTGTGAATTGCTTCCGGAAGCATTAGCATATATAATACAAATCATCCACGCACTGTTTATCAACCCTTCACGGCCCTGTCGTTATTTTATGCACCACCAGGATGAACATTAACAAAACTCTACATTCCACCCACATAGAGATCTTAGGTGCTTTGTATAGACTTCTAAACAAAGAGCAACTAATTCCCTATACAGTATTAAGTAATTGGCCCATACATATTGTGCTTAATGGTCGGTATGAACTGAATCTTTATATCCACTTTACATTAATTTATTTTCTTTGCAGTGTTCAACGCTTAATCTTACAACGACGAACTGTTAAAGCTTCCCCGAAAACATATTTCAATGTACATTTGAAAAATAACAATAATAAATATCCACAAAGAAATTTAGAGTATGCCCTTTTCCACTTGCACAGTGTTACTTCAGAACGATTATGCTGTGATGCATCTTGTGGGGCAAAATAGAAGGACGCCGCAAGAAATTCAATGCGCCTTTAGATAAGGTAATGTTTCGTGCCTTCATTACAGCTCAGATATATATGAAATATTTTAAAATATTCAATAATCATATTGACCATACAACTTGTTGGGTTTTAGCCCTCGTGCCCGGTTTCGGTTCCATTTAACAGACCCGAAGTCTTTTGAGGGGTCTCCTTGGCTTCGTTTCCTACACGGCTCATATTTGATAATTGAGTGTGGCAGTCTGTTTCTGTCCATTCGCCGAACATGTCGTACACTTTAATTTCTGTAATTTTGTAATTTCTTTAAACACTGGGCTCATTTTTCAGTTCTGGTAAAGTATTTTCATTGGTGTTGTAATCCTGCTATGTGTATTTTGCTGTTCTCCTCATAAATTTCATTTCCACTGGCGTTATCCTGGCTTTATCCCGTTCTCTAAATGCCCAAGTTTCGCATCCGAATGATAAAGTAGGCAACGAAACAAACATTCGAGAAAAATCGTTAGCTCTATGTATTCCGGCAAGCACAAGCCTTAGCTTTCACGATAACTCGATGAAGAATAAACTTCATAGTCAACAGTCGCTTCAACTACTGAAGAAACCGCGCATCTTTTATGAAAACATGCGTGTTTTGTATGCGGTTGTATGTTTTGTATGCTTCTGGTTAATTTTTTTAAATGTGTAATTTTATTTTTATGTTTATGCATTCCTATTGTAATGTATGTTCTGTTTTCGGTATTCTGTTCCATTGTGCTTTTCTATGTATTGTTTGTGTGTAAATGTGTACTGTACTACTGCCACCGGGTGTCAACCCAATTGCAGTTAACAAAATATATCAATATCAATATCAATATGAAAATCAGGGCTCAGTCACCGCCTTAACAGCCCGCCACTAGCCCATACACTGCAGTAGCAACGTTTCGGAGAAACCGCTTTCACGTCTGAAGTTATTCCAGAATACAGGAGCAGCAGACTACTGACAGCAATTGGTAATCACGTACCGACGGTTTTGAACAACATCCCACAATAATGCAGTCTATATAATTCCAGCTAACAACCATGAATCATTCTTCTTTAATATTACTTTCAATATTGCCCTCCCATCTACGTCTTGGTCTCCCAAGAAATATCTTCAAATCGCGTCTCCCTTCTACAAAGCTGCACACATTTCTTTGCTCCTGCTCTATAATTCATGCCCATCAATTGCACACTTAGCGAATACAAATTAATTCGTCTGTGAAATTCATTTGAGTTAAGATTACAATTTCACAATTTTTAAGGCTTTTTTGCTTGAAATACGTAATGTTGGTACACTTCAAAAGTTACACTAATTTATTAAGGGTGTTAGGAATTAATATCCTGAAAAACAGGATCCAGCAAAAAAAAAAGACGTTATTTTACGACTGTGGAGCCTGTCCTCTGACGTCTCAATACATCACCTCTCGCTGTAAGGTGAATAAATGTCCGGAGGTGTATAGTGTCATTCCAAAATGGAGGGACAAGGCAGAATACAACTTTCTTCATGAGGTCATTAATCAACTAAAAAGATTCCCGTATAGAGAGTAACTTACATCACACAGAGTATCTTGCTGCAAGGTACAGCGAAAGCCAAAAGTTAAGCAAAATGAATTTAAAACACGGTCCACGGAATGAGGAGCCAACAAATCACTAAACTGTTATTGCACTGTATTTTTAACGGAATACAAAACATAGTTTTTAACAAAACATATTTTACATACTTTAAAACCCCACAAACATCCGAGGTTACATATCTGAAGTTACGAGAAGTGGCACTGACGATTCAAGCCTTCTAAGTGCAGTGTTTCTCAAACTCTGTGAGACCGCGGCACGGTAAATTCTTTTTTCATAACACGAGGGCCCGGTCCCAACAAATTTACTCTTAAATACCTTTCCATTTTTTTAAGTTCATACATTAAATTAACATAAGCATTAATAATTAATTATGGCATAATCATCAAGAGTGTAAGTACACATATGTGTACGGTGTGACATGTTGACAAATATAAAATTACATTTAAATTATTTATCAGTCCCTGGACTAATGAAATCTTGTAGCATATTGTAGTTTCCTCAGGCCAGCATCTGGGTCTGAGTTTTTCGACACATTCACGAATATTATTCTCCTCAGAACATTTCCACTATAAAATATTCATTAATGAAAATTGCTTAGAAAACTAAAATGACAAATTCCAAGCGAACTTCTCACGGCCCGGTATAATTGATGCCAGGGCCCGGTGGTTGAGAAACACTGTTCTAGGTTATTACGCCGACCACGCCATATCTGCTGTTAAATATTTAACTGACCTTTCACAAGACTGTAGTGCCTTCAGACGTCAGTAACCACTTATCATTCGACACAACATAACATCTCAGAACACTCGCACTTTCGATTCGAAACTACATAAACACCGACTTTAATAGCAGTTAAAATCATGGGAGCTTGCTGTCACTCAGTTCAGAACATTACCGACTGTCTTAACCGGACTTATCCCACTTAAAATGTTTCCGACGTCCATTAGAAAGGAGGCCCTGTGGGCTCCGTGTCCTTCTGGATGCGATAAGCAAGACAAAAATATGTTGCTTCGGCAGCCAATCTAACCATATTTTCTCTTCATCGTCCAGGCAGGCTTAAGCCTGACTCCCTTCAGATAGTTCGAAGAAGTTTCATGCTGCAATAGCATTGGAACGCAAGAAAGCGTACTTTCGTGTACAATAAATATTGAACCCCAAATATTATACTATACGTTCAACGAAAGTTTCGGATTACAAATATTAAATAAAACATTCTCAATAAAACGAAATAAAATATTTACAATGTATACGCTACTCTTATTTATGGTACAAATTACACGAGGATGGTATCATATTACATCCAGACACACGATTCATTTTGTTTGTTTCAATTCAACGTCTGTTAATTTAGAAAGTAGTTCTCACGAGTTGTAACTTTGATTAAGAAAATTTATAATGCATAGAAATTTTCTTTTTATAACTGCATGCAACACCGTCTTTCGGAAACTAACAGATGCTCAACTAATCAAGGAATTTCTTTCGCCCCCTTTCATGAAACCCGAAAATTTCATTGCCGTATTCACAAAACGCCGTCCTCTGTCCCTGTCGTGAACGTATTCAATCCGCCCCACATCATTACACCCTATATACGGCTATCGTAATAAGGAACATTCTTGCAACATAAACGTTAAAAAAAACAGTCCGTTAGTTGGTATGTTTCCGAGACATTTCATACACCTGCAATTCTCAAAATATACTTTCACTTTGTAAGATCTATTTTAATATTATCATATCGTCTCTTCGGCTCTTACAAATAGCAGTATTTCCACCAAAATTCTGCATAAGCATCTTGTATGCTATCCACATGCCAAGCCAATCGTAGACTCATATACTGTACTACTCCACCATGCCACATGGTGTGTACGTTACGGCTAGTGTGTGTGTGTGTGTGTGTGTGTGTGTGTGTGTGTGAGTGTGTGTGTGTGTGTGTGTGTTTTTTTTTATGGCGCAAGACCCCCCAGTGTGCCATGGCCTTCTCATTTGCGAGGCTTCATGATCACACTCATTTAGACACTTCAGACTCGGTAGGAACCCTCTGGACAAGTGATCAACTCGATGTAAAGACCTCTATCTGACAACACGCAACACTCACAGACATCCATGCCACCGGCGAGATTCGAACCCGCAATTCCAGTGAGCGAGCGGCCTTAGACCGCGCGGCCAACGAGTTCAGCGTACAATATCCATACGTAATAGAAAATCAAGGGCTCCGCCACGCGAGTTTCCGACAACAAATTGTAATACTTTTCTGGCAATTTGGTAAATAAGGGAAATATTGTTTATACAACGTCAGAAAACAAACACAACATTTCAACTGGTTACCTGGATCTGACTTGTTCAATGAAACTGTGAACTGTAGAGGTTAGGGCTTAAGCCAGAAAATAAGATGAATCCAAATATAAAGCGACTCCATCTTTCCCACTCGAATATTCATAGAAAAAAAACTAGATTTATATAAGGTATTAAAAATATTAATAAAATATAATGAAGGCATACATAAAACTAACAAAATACACGTAACCGGCCTTTTATACAGCACGGACATAAATCGATATACTCTTAATGGTCACCCTTTACTATGAAATGACGTGTCCTTGAACATTTACCGACATATGACGTAAAGCATGGCTTAACTTTTCTGTGCCGCTCTTTTCTGAAAACAAATAGCCTTATATTCAGTCTTGTATGTTATAATGAGTCAAAATATACGTTAAATTGTTACGTTACGATAAAATTCATTGACAAAGAAGCAATTGTGTCAGGTTGTGAACAATTCCCTAAAAAAAAAAAACACTCCTAAGAGGGGACACAGAAAACAAGAAGCGTGGAGAGGAGGCGACGAGAAGAAGGGAAATGAGAGAGAAGAAGAAATAGAAGTTGGAAACGCTGTAAACGTCCCAACCTGTCTGGTCCCCATGCGTTCCCACTTCAACAAATTAAATGAAGATATTGCTTTCAGGCACTATGATTGTACCATGCAGACTCCAGGGTTTTAGCTCAGTGCCTCAACTCAGCCCCATTAACGTTATTGTTTCTGTCTTCGCTGAAATTATGTCTCTTTGTTCACGCTCAGGAAAACTTCGTACAGTGAGGTATAAAATGAAAAAAAAATCAGGAAATTGTAGTGGAGAACCACGATATAATATCTTGTTATACTCGGTTATTGTATATTATGTACAACAAGTGTCTTAAAATGAGAATAACATTGGGTAGCGTTTCTCCTATGTCTTTGACTAATTAATAATATGCGTCTGCTTTCGAGTTAATTCGAATCTAGCCAATTACTTACATTCAAATGTGCGGAACGCCTATCGTAACGAAGGTAATTTGAGACATTAAACTTCGCGGACGGAAGATAATGTATTTTAAACAGATTATTTTCATCCCTGACAATATTCCACTTTTTACGGATATTTCATTCTTGGACTTCTTTAGCTGTGCGAACTAACCACACAACGAACATTAATTCTTCTCACGCGCCTACTCACAGCTCTCTATAACGCCGAGTTAGAAAAGCCGAATTTTAATTTCTTGCATGAATAAAGAACAATGCATTTAAATATGTTGAATATCTTGTGTGCAGTGCAGCGGAGAGGGGAAGTGACAAAGATAAATAAAACGGAAAGGCGAAATAAGAAATTCAAAACAGAGGAATGCCGCGACAAAACGGAGAAAGAGAGAATTAATATACCCTATCACATCTTTCTTCAAGAAAAGAATCCTAAAAACAATAAATCTAATGTTCAATGTCTCCTTTAATTAGGAAGAAAGAAGGGGATACACAGAGAGAGAACACACAAAGATGGACAGTGAAATTAACAGGATATAAAACAAGGAACAAGGAAATGGAAGAAAGAAGGAAATAATGTTGAAATAAGGAGAGAGAAAGAAAGAAAGGAGAGAAAAGTGTACAGAAATATTTACACAGTAATGTACAGACAGGTAACAGGAAACATATAAACGTATTACAAATATTTCACTCTTCCTCTCTGCAAATAAAGTAACAATCATCCACTCCTCATACACTTCCCACTAATATTCTACTGAAATACAGACATCGCTACTATAATCACGCTAAATCCAATCAAAACACAAAAAAATTTATTCTTTCAGTTTCAACTGCATGTTTCGGTCTAAAAAGTGGAAACATGTAGTTGAAAGTAATAGAGTAAATTGTTGAGTGTTGACTGGACGTACCGTGATTCTAATTGTTAACAAGAGAGGCAGCGTATGTATGAAAGTGATATTGACGCGCGTTCGTGTAACAATTGTTGCCATGCAAAAGCAAGAAGCATTAGGTTCTTTCAGAATGAGTCTGTAGCTTTAGTTATCCAGCATGCTCAGCGCATGCGCCGTTCTGTAATCTGTGGTCCGTCCGGCTCTACCATCTTTTTATACATTACCTAACAAACGATACAATTTTCGAAAAAAAAATATTGAACATGAGTTGTGTGATTCGAGATTCTCTACAATGCTCGTCTGAAATCGTTTTTATTCTAAGAAGAAATGAGCGAGATATGATCAAAAGTGTATATTGGTCTACATGCGAAGTGTTTTTTATTCTTATCCGATTTTAATGAAACTCGAATTTTCTCGGCAGATTTTAACGAAATCTCAAATATAAAACTTCATAAAATCCGACCAGCGGGTGCCGAGTTGTTCTATGCGGACAGACGGACGGATGGACATGACGAAGCTAAGAGTCGCTTTTCTCAATTTTACGAAAGCACATAACAAGGCGACAGAAGTAAACCTATATTTGTCAGATAAAATACAGGCAGGCTACAAAATTTAAACCACCCCGTTATTACGTGTTTTCAAAGCCGTTTGTTTTGCTGTGATCTATTTTGCCACGACATCGTTACCTCCGAGTGCAGCGTTGAGGGTTTGGTGACTGGTGAATGATAAATGGGTTAGCGGCCGCACCCTAATCGGGTACTCTGTAACACAATTTTCGTTGAGGGACTGAGAAAACACAAGAAGACTGAAATCTGTGAAACCGGTGTTTCTGACTAGATCCAAGCACCGCACCCTTCAGGTACAAGTCTAGAGCCGTACCGTCCAGAGTGACTATACACAACTACCTTCCTACCTACCTACCTACCTAACTGCATGCATGTCTGCCTTCCTGCCTGCCTGTCTGTCCCTCTGTCTATCTAACCATCCATCTATCCATCCATCCATCCATCTATCCATCCATCCATCCATCTATCCAACCATCCATCTATCCATCCATCTAACTATCCATCCATCCATCCATTTATCCATCCATCTATCTATCTATCCATCCAACTATCTATCCATCCATCTATCCATCCATCCATCCATCTATCCATCCATCTATCCATCCATCTATCTATCTATCCATCCATCTATCTATCCATCCATCTATCTATCCATCCATCTATCCATCCATCTATCTATCTATCCATCCATCTATCTATCCATCCATCTATCCATCTATCCATCCATCCATCCATCTATCCATCCATCTATCCATCCATCTATCCATCCATCTATCTATCCATCTATCTATCCATCCTTCCATTTATCCATCCATCTATCTATCTATCCAGCCATCTATCTATCCATCAATCTATCCATCTATCCATCCATCCATCTATCTATCTATGTAAACACTCTCTATGTATCTATCTATCTATCTATCTATCTATCTATCTATCTATCTAAACACTCACTCTCTCTATCTCTCTCTTAGCAATGTCTGTGCCGCAGCAAGACGGTTCCTACCGCTCGGAATTGAATCACGGAGGGTCTCCGACCACACTTCCTTCACCACTTTCTGTCCCTAGGGACCAGACGAACCTCCGTTATTTGCTCCGTCGCAACGACAATTTCATCTGCTTGCAATTTCCTGTCCAGCCTGTGTATCCGTGACCCACAAAACCAATCCCTCGGTGATGTCCCTGTGGACAACCCAACTACGACCCCTTTGGGTCACTACAACGACAGTGCAATGACTCTCACATTTAAGGATCCAGCATCCAAAACAAATGAGGCTTCAAATTCTCAAGTCGCTATCAAGATCACGCTCATCTGGAATGTGACGCCGTGTGGTTAGGCAGACGATACAACAGCAATGGCAGCATGTGCTGCTGCCATTGTCAGAATACTATTGCACACTGTCGACAGAGGTAGAAAATTGCACCAACAGCTGATAAATTTGTACCAGAATGAATGTCATCACAAATCATCTTGTTGCACGCCATACTGTCCTAACCACTGATGTGATGACTCCGACTTCAGTACAGCTCGCAGCCCACAGAGCTATAGTCTAAACCAGCGTTACCCCAAGTGTGTTGCTCGCCGGCCCCTTTTGGCTTCGAACAATAACCACGGACCCTCACATCCATACACACGTAAATATAGAGTGTCCGGATGAGAGATGCCCAAAATTAAATTTAAATATCAGAACTCAATTTAGTAAGCTACAAACACATACACCTAGCATATGTAAGACAACAAAATTATTATTATATTTTTATATATTTTTATTTTATTTTATATATTTTATATTATTTTACCTTAATAAGAATTATTGTATCTCCTTTCGTGGGTACAGGAAATCGCTTAAATAGATATTCTAACCGTCATACGAAATAAACATAAACCCAATTAAGGACGTTTCGGGATTATTTTTAACAAAAAAGTATTCCCTTAATTAAAAAATTAAAAATTAAGTAAACTTTAAAGTAACCATTACTGAACTGTATCTACGGACCCCATGGGTCTCTTGGGGTTCACGGAGCACATTTTAGGAACCACTACGATAAATATCAGTACCAAGCAGCGTGTAGTAATATGTACCATATCGTCTAACACAAGATGAAGACAAAGGAAATGAAGAATAGAAAAGAGATTTTTGAGATTCGAGGAAAACAGGTAGAAAAAAAGGATACAGTCGGAACCGCAAACCTCCTCAATCCTATAACATATCAGCTGACTTCGCCGTCCGTTTTGAAACAGTGTTAGAGAATGGCTGGCTATAGAGAAACTGGAAAAAGAAAGGGAAAAAAATCAGAATATAATCTAGTTTCTGATGCGTGGCCGTTTGGTGGGGGGGGGGGATAAAAAGGGTGAGACGAAACGAACTCCGGGTTCGCTTTCCAATAGCAAGTACGTACCGCGTGCGTCAGATACTTCTAAGGCTGATTTCACATAGCTGGCAGTAAATGAAGTCTACAAAGTGGCCAGTGATAGAAGGACGAGTAACAAACCTGTACAGGATTCAGAAGAAACCATTGCTGACCCCTGGAGATAACAACCCTGAATATACAGGGAGAAACTGAATAAAATACAGAAACCCCCCCCCCCTCAGACAGGCTAACCAATAACCCGGTAAAAAAATTCAAACCTCACACCCTTACAAAGTATTTTCAAAACTGACTGCATTAAAGCTGATGCATATTAAAATGTAGTTACAGATTGTCTTAAATGACAGCAAGCACTTCTCTTTCATTGTAACGTTTCATACGTTCTGAGAAGAAATTTTTAACTCCGAATATTTTTATTGCGAAAAGAGAAAAAAAAATTTTTTAACTCTTGAACGAGTGTTTCAGCTTAGCGTTCTTGACAACAAGCGAGGTTTTCGACGTACAATTTAGTTACACAACATCCAATTTTCGAAAGCAGAAAGTTCTATAGAATGAATCCCATTCCCGCTGTACATTAGCTTATTCGAATCACAATATCAACTTCGTCAGCTGGAGCACCTTTGACACAGTTGTGGTGAAAACATGAAGCATCTCCAATTACATTAAAAGGGTATTACACTCTGCAACAGAAACCGGAGCATTGAACATTTCATACATACAGGGTGATTCAATACTTTGGGAGGTCACTGTCACTGTGAGAAAAAAAACATTTCACATAGACATGTATCTAAATCTGAATGGTTATCGAGAGAGAGCTGTCTGAATCTACAGACCTGACTCCCTTAGCTTTTCATTTGGGGGTTTGTGTGACGAGAGTTTTACAAAAGAATGGTGGATAGACAAGACGAACTGCTCTCTCGCACTTTGTATGAGGCTGCCCGGATGCAGAAACGTGAAGATCAACTCAGAACAGCAAGCGATTTTCGCACGCGAGTTGCAAAGTGCACTAAGGATGAAGGTGAGATTTTCGAGCACTTATTGTGAAGTGTAAGAAATCTGTCACTTCTCTATAACAAATTCGTCATTCAAACATTTAATTAAAAGTAACATTAAACTCACAGTAAGTAATTTCTCTTTGTTTATTACCATTTACATTTATTTTGTATTTGTAGATTCAAACAGTTCCATCTCGGTAGCCAAACAGAATTATGCGTATGTGCATGCAAACTTCTTTCTTACAATGACCGATACCATCACTTCCCAAAATAATGAACTTCTCTTCTGAAACGTTCTGTATTTTGTACTATCATAAACTCGTACTTTTACAGCCATTTTTGTTCTACGGTTGTGAAAAAATGGTGCACGTCTGAGGAGAAGAAAGTTATGTTAAATATGTGGGAGAGAAAAATTTGATGGAAGACTGGAAATAAGTGGAGGAGCAGGTACGGAGACAGAACTAACCACGAAGTGAGCGAAATATACAAAACTCCAGTCTGGTAAAGGATATTAAAAGCGAAAGTTTTGAGTGGCTGGTACATGTTATAAGAATATATGAAGCCATGGAAACTTTTGAAAGAATGCCAGCACTTACAGCAAGTGCAGCTGATAAGTCTGTGGTGGCTGCTAGGTAGAGAATGGGATATAGGGACTGAATGTAACTAGACAGGTGAAGAAAAAATTGATGGGCAAGAATGGGTATCTGATGCAGCGACGAGCAAGGTTCTTGGGATTTAGAATCAAGGGATAAGTGAATGGTTAAATAATAGATAAATTAACAGATAAGTTAATAAATAAGGTAATAAATAAATAAATAAGGAATTAAATCCCGTTTAAATATAGAAATGAAATATGAGCTGTTGTCAATATCATTACTGAATGTCCAGTATAATTTATGTTAGGAAAACACCAATATAAACAAAAGCTGCCAAAAAGCACCTATCAGTGGGCGAGAAATCACCGTACTCCTTCCTTACCGTGTTGTGCTGCATGTGCACGCCACATGTTGCGGTATACTGTAAAACTCTATAAAGTGATGTCTGACAACACTGTATCTGTATGCGCACGCAGTATGCCGTGGTACACTGCACACAGCATACCAGGCCACACGATAATTAACGTAGAGGTGTGGTGATTTCTCGGCCACTCTGTGTAATATACGACTAACGCTACAAGACAGAGCCTCGCCCGTCAAAGAACAATTAATCTTCTTCCATGACCATGCACTAATAATTACACTCATAATCATCACAACAGTATTTTACACCATAATCAGAATTGTCCAAAACAAACAAACTAGACGATTCATCCTAGAAGGACAAATAATTGTAACTGTTTGAACAATTGCGCCTGCAGTCATCCTAGTATTTATTGCAATCCCATCCCTGCGCCTACTATACTTAATAGATGAAATCCACAATCCAGTGATAACATTAAAAACAGCTGGACACCAATGATACTGAAGTTATGAATATTCAGACTTTACAAAACTTGAATTCGAAAAACATTTCCGTGCGAGGTTCTCACAGCAGTTTCGCTGAAATGCAAGCATTCATGTTTCGTTGTTTCGACAGATAAACAGTACGTGATGTTCCGAAGGATCAGATCTTATTAAGTGGTGAGTCCGACTATTGCAATCATAGTCGTCCTGGGTCTTCCTTACTAACGAGATGTAAAAGCGTACAAACGAGTACTTGTCCCTTGTTCGCGCCATGAAGGCGTATGGAAGAGCTGAGGTGCAGTGCGGCTTGTACAAAATGTCGGTATTACATGGAGGTTAGTCAGCTTCACACCCTGGCCGCTCTACCCCCGGGAAAAGTGACCTCGCTTTTGACTGAATAGCAAGCCGGTTGTGCCCCTAGAATCGGTATAGACGCTTGGGAGTAGAGAAAATTTCCTTGCCTCTGCCTTTCCAGCCGTATTTTAGTCACTACACCGACTGAGCCAGCCCGGCTCCCATCCTCGGATGAGAGCGGACATTAATTGACGCAAAAGAAAAGAGGCGATGTACAACAACGTAACATTGGGGCGAGTTCGCTTATCCATTGTTGTCACGGAATAGCAATAAGTTACATAATCTGAGTGTATGTCTATATATCCTTTGGCATCCAGGATGCAAAGCGCATGCGCCGTATTATATTGTCATCTGTGGTCTGACACGTTCCACCATTTATTTCCACATTATTTCACAAATGGCACGATTTTCGGAAAGAAACATTACTGAACATAATATGTGTGTTTTGATTTGCTTGAAATTTTGTCCGAAAAATGTATCTTTCCAAGAAGAAACAACGGTGGTATTATCATGAACGTATAGCGGTCTTTATCTAACGTATCCGTTATTCTCGTTTGATTTTAAAGGAACTTGAATATTTTCCACCAATTTTCGTAAAACACCAACATCAAATTTCATGGAAATTCGTCCCGTGGGAGCACGGTTGCTCATACGAAAGGAGAGACGGGCGGACAGAGAGACAGACACAGCCAGGCGAAGCTAATAGTCACTTTTCGCAATTTTGTGGACTCGCCTAAAACTAGAGTTCATAAGCGACAGCGACCATCCACAGTTGCTATTAACAGGACCACCATATAATGGCAGGCATGGCATAATGACTGTTTACTGTCACATTAAAAGCCCAACTGCATTACGTGGGTAACGTGAACAGTCTTTAAAGTTAAAGCCTGTGGTACAAATAGTGACCAGAATTACTTAAAACCCTGAAGACAAGGAGTAGCAGAGATATGTAATTCCATGGACATATCATTGCCAGAAATGCGTTCTAATGTGACAAAGTCATTTCAGCGGAAGTTGGTACTTTCTTTGTAACACAATTTTTTCTTTTTTGAATTTCAGCGCCTAAACCATCCTGAAAGATGCGTCTTGAAGCTTGCAAGATTCTCCGCATTCTTTAAAGAAGCGTCATTCCCTAGGGAGATACTTCAGAGATTATTAAAATCTGAAATTACAAGATTAAAATAGAATGTCTCCTTCACATTCCTTAAATTGTCCTTCTGTCTACCTACGTACAGTGGCATTCGAATTCATATAAGACTGACGATACGATACGATACGATACGATACGACCACGCAAGTTATATAGTCAGAATATTAAATACTGTATAAATTATATAAAAATATTATTTAAATATTTAATGACGTGACGCCATAGAATTGACACTGTTGCCAAGTTACCCTCAGGTACTAATAAATACTTTGCAGCTTCTAAGGAACGTACATTTCATAAAGAATTTTTATGAAAACTCAGATTTCGTAAAATACATTAATTTTTACAAAGCAGGACCTTCGTTGTGTTGCCAGCTGCCCATGAATACTCCCATTTATAACCGTATTTAAAAACCAGCGACTGGACTACACTGTCAATCAGTTGACACCTGTTTGTTTTAAGATCATCTTTAATATAATAATAATAATAATAATAATAATATTAAAGTTGATCTTAAAACAAGCCATACGTGCAATAAAAATTATTATTGCACGTATGGCTGCATCACTCAAACGGTGTTTTCCTTTCTAAGTTTCCGACTAAAATGTTGCACGTGCAGTGAAACCCCGATAGAGCTCCAACCTCAATTAGCGTCCATAACGGACTGCGAACAGAAACGCATGGTATGCAGTACCGCGATTGAGAGTAATTCTCTATATTAGTATATTATTAAACTGGAATCAGGGATATGGAAACTGATATGGATAGGGACAAAAACATGTGTTAGGAGTTCTGTATAAACTAATGTTAGACTTAAGAAACTACAAAATTGACGTTGTGACGATTATTTTATGTTACACACAAGGAACTTAAATTATACAAAATCTGTCTTTAAAGTACTGTTTTTCATAAACACGAAACTATGTAACTCCAAGAAGCATAATCCTTCTTGAAAAACTAACAGTTCCTTAAAAAGTCAAGAAATATCCAGCATTGTATTGAACCCCAATGTTCATCACCGCGTTCATAAGAACCCGCCAATTGTCCCACTCCTTAGGAAGATCAGTAAGTCCAAGCCAGCCTATTCTATTTCCTGAAGACCATTTTAATATTATCCTTCCATATTTACACCCAGGTCTTTCAAATGCACGCACATGAAATAGAATAGCAATTACATCCTGAGAGATAGGCCTACACAAATACAAACCTACTTATCACAGAACTATGCAGAATGAATTCTGTAGTTAATTTTACCCCTCGCTTTGTAACTTCCGAATACAAAACCTGCCTTAAACAAGATATATAGAGAGATGTTGCTATACAGTGATTGAAATCAATAGGACAGCAGCCTGTGTAAATGCTGGCGATGTAAACGTCTGTAGTCTTGATACATAACGGCAGACTTGCTGCATCTGCAACCATTTCTCTTTGTTTCCCGACGGGCACCAGGAAAAGTTTTGCAATATATCTACATCGCTACTGTTTGTGTCGGCATACCAAAAACGCAATTAAATTCCACGACTTGTGAAATTAAATTTAACAGCTTCATTACACTGTAACTTTATGCCAAATAAAATGCTTCTTTATCGTCTACCGAATTAAAAACGATGAACCCAGAATTAAGTACTGTCATCATTATCATGATCATTGTCGTCGTCGTCGTCGCCGCCGCCCCCGCCGCCACCATCACTGTTTAAGGCTTCCTGTTCCAGCCACCTAATACACAGGCTGATCCTTCTCTTTATATTTTACGGACTACATGAATTATGAAAGTAAACAGCGAAAATAACAGGAAATTGTTATTAAGAAAACCCTCATAGTGTTTGTAAAGTTTCCATTACATGATCTGAAAGCACGGTAAGAACTAACAAAAATCATAGGGTTCGTATTTTTCGAAGAACAAACTCCGCAACACTTAACTTTAAAGTGATCCTGACCCTATCATTCCGGGAATGTAAGGCAATTCAACTTTTTTTTTTTTGGGGGGGGGGGAATTAAGGACGATTTTCGCAAAGAAGCGCTTAGTATTTCGCAGGAAGATATTACTCGCGTGTCGAGAAATATTTTCAGAGAATGTGAGGTCTGCTTGGAAGCTGGAGTTCAGCAAGTAGGTCGAGACTGTTATTTGAATAAGATAAGCTGAACCGTAGCGATAAAACAGACTCGAACTTCTCGGCGGATGCAGGCTTCATAAGCGGTGAAGCTCCTGTGACAGCTACCGTGTTGTGGGACGTAATAAAAAGAAGGTCCTCTATTTATACATTTCTATTATTCGAAGTCGTTACTACATAATATCTCGGAGGAAAGTAGATATGCGAATTGAGTTCTTACTTAATTTCTTATGAATTATTTATTTGTTTATTTACTTGCTCGCTTGAGTGCTTATTTACCTGTTTACTTACGTACTTGCTATCATTTATTTAATTACTTGCTTACTTACGTAATTAGTTTATTGTTTACTTACTTAGTTGAATGCTTACTTTCTTACTTACTTGCTTATTTACTTGTTTATTTATATCCTCACTTGCTTAGTTACTTACTTGCTTACATACTTACTTAGTTGATTGTTTACTTACTTAGTTGCATGCTTACTTACTTTCTTGCTTTCTTACTTACTTGCTTATTTACTTGTTCGCTTATAACCTTACTTGCTTAGTTAGTTACTTACTTGCTTACTTACGTACTTACTTGTTTACTTAATTACTGCTTAGTTGTTTGCTTACTTACTCTCTTGCTTACTTAGTTGCTTCCTTACTTACTTTCTTGCTTGCTTACTTTCTTACGTGCATGTTTACTTACTTCCCTAATTGCTTATTTAGTAACTTACTTGTACTTGGTACTTACTTGATTGTTTACTTACTTAGATGCTTGCTTGCTTACTTTCTTGCTTACTTACTTACTTACTTACCTGGCAAAAAATTAAGACAAAATTACATGGGATTTTTTCAGAATTTGCTTTGTAACCAATTGCAATATCGATTACAACAGAGCTTGTGTAAAAGCAGTGTAAAATAAGCCTGGAATTCACACAACACAAATCGTCAGGCAGCAAAAGAGTTTAGTTTCCTATGGAAATTCCCTACAACTTGCAGCTGCAGTTAGGATCCACTGAACTCAAAAGATTTCACAGGCTTGGCGTGTAAGTGGATCCAAAAATACCAACTTCTCTAGCCTCAAAACTGAAAGATTTCCACCAGATGAAAAGAATTCAGGACACGTGCTGTGCGATAGGCTCTTGTAACAGTAAACAAACAGGGTGCAGAGGCGGCGGGCCTGGATGTGCGACAGGGCAACATGCAGAAACAGCGATCCAACTTCGTCTACGGGTGCGGTAGGTTTCAGCGTTTTCCGCTTTACTCCAAATGTCTCCTAGAGAAACTCACAACCGGTAAATTCGTCCGGAAATATCTCGCCTCTTGCGGAAGCAGAAGGTTCATTACCGTGTTCAAAATAGTCTGCAATTGGTCTCTACCATGTAAACACTCTATATCAGGGCTGGCCACAACGAGACAAGTGCACACCACTAGCATGCGCTGTCAAGAATAATTCTCTCCCAATTTACGTGCACATGAGGCTGACCGCGAATGGCGTTTTAAAACATTAAATGAAATTAATACTCTGTGATTGGATGATACGAAATACGAAACCACCAAGCGAAGCAAAAATATTTCATTTTATTAATGCATTGCTCTTTTAGACGTCTCCTTGAAGAGCGGCTCCCGAAACTCGGCAAGCTAGCCACCCCTGCTCCAAACCTTCACAATCCATTTTAATATTATTACTTCATCTAGTTATGAGTTTCCCACGTGACAATTCCCTTCAAGTTTCTCGACTAAAACTCTGCATACATTGGACTATGCGTGCTACATGCCTCAATTTCCTCATACTCTTCTTATGATCTCCCTCCTAACATCTAGCATAGAATACAATCCATGTAGTAATGCGCACTTCACTCAGTTTCTTTTCATCTTGTACGCATATTGGAAGCAGTAGGGTCCCTCCTAACGCTGGTAACCACCTACCACACTATATGTTGTCATGACCCAGAGGAACATGAACACTCAATGGATGTTCCTAATGTATGCGGCTAACTTATTAATGAAGGTTTCATTTTCCCTAATAGTGGTCTACTATTTTTTTGCAAAAAAATTAGCATTAAGCAGTTACACACACCACATACAAGTCACACACTGCACAGTTTGGCGTAAAGGTATGGATACTTCGCAGAAACCTGCCACATCCACTGTCAGGGTCAGGGAAGAAGTCTTCTGCCATGAAGATTGGGACAGTAAGGTCCTCCGAAATATGGACACTTTTCTAACACGTCACATTGCACAAGACAATAACTTTGACATGACCTTCAAAACTCACAAAAATCCACACGTATTTTAATGTGTGTACCGTGCATCTTTCATTGTGCTTATTACAACCAATCAAATCACAATTGTATATTACAACAGTATCCCTTTAAATAATATATATTACTACATGTTTCGACATTTATATGTCACCATCAGGGTGTTTTACGTTTGTACCTTGCCAAGTTACATAAATTCTTAAAATTGAAGCCGTTAAAATTATAATTCCATAAAATTATTAAAATTCTTTAAAATATTCAATCTTTGTTTAGTGAAACATAAAAATCTGTTGGACGTTATAATCTCTAGTGCAAGCAATGTGTATTTGTGGCTGCATATATAATCCCCTGTTGATGTTAATATGCTGGTCTGGCGTGTAAAACTCCCTGACGATGTCATAGTAATTTCGAAACATGTAGGAGTATATATTATATAAAAAGATACTGTTGTAGTATATGATTGTTCATTGGTTGGTTGTATTAAAATCCCACCAGCATCGACGTGAAGCTGTGTTCAGTTCGCTTTACGGTATGCGTTTCCGCAACTTGTCGGGTGGTAAGTGTTTCGCAGGGTGTGAGAAGCGTCATGACCTCAGTGTCACATAATAAGCACGTTCTAATAAATTGTCAGATACAGGCTTTCGGCAACACGACGACTTCACCCTTCAACGCTCTTTTCGCGCCACGCCACGCCACAATCTGCATAGCATTACACACCAGAACGTTGAGAAGTCATAAGTCTGACCTACTTCCTGCAATAACAAACTGTGTACTGCACGCATAGCGTTAACTATCCTGGCACCGTCCTCTGCCTTTTCTTTAATTACTTCGAAACAAACTAAGTTTAAACGTTATTAAAGTAAACTTTAAATCACCACGTTCAAATGTATGCTGTACATAACAGCCACGTGACACCATACACCAAGCTGCCATAATATTCACGCGCTATTCCACGGCCTCTTTCATGGGTGGCATTAATATTCTACGAACAAACCAAGCGTTTATTTCGTCTATCGTGGTGCTACCAACTGATTGTGCTGTGTTGAGTCATATAGAGTCAACTGACTCAGATCATACCTCACAGAAAACACTGTCCAATTATAATAAGATTGCAAATGGAGTTTTCCGCGACGCAGTACACAGCGTCGTTCAAGCGTTCCTTTGCTTACAAACATCATACGGTTTCAGAGTAAAAGCGTAAATATAAATTTATTTACGTCCATAAGAAAAGTACATGTGCCAGGATATCTCAGTCGGTATAGTGACTCGTTACGTGCTGGACGGTCCGATGATCGAATCCCGGTACGACCGAGAATTTCCGCAAATGTCCAGACCGGCCCTGGGGTCCACACAGCCTCCTGTACAATGGGTACCGCGTCTCTTGTCGGGGGTAAAGCAGCCGAGGCGAGGTGCTGACCACCGACCCCCATCTAGCGCCAAGGCTGAAGAAAGAGTAGAGCTATACCTCTACTTCCCCAGCGCCTATCTTCACCAAACAAGTGCTGAACGACACTACGTGCAAATTTATAACGCCGAATATCTTCCAAATCGGGCAATGAAATTGGTGAGGACGAATTGAAATTAATTTACGCAACTAAGTAATTTATGGCTTTCACTGAATGGATTTTCACGAAATTCGCAACTCTGGGTAAATGACCAACTTGATGCACAATTGCGTTATATAATACGTTTATTATTTTAGTCCTCTACATGTTTCGAGCAACTCTGTGCTCATCATCAGAAAGTAAAATTGTATTAATACACGTACAACATCTGGTATAGTATTCTCTGTAAGTGACCTCCGTTGTGCACACTGGACGGTCACTTACTGAGAAAATTATACCAGATGCTGTATTAATACAATTTGACCTCCTGATGATGAGCACAGAGTTGCTCGAAACATGTAGAGGATTATAATAATAAACGCACTATATAACGTAACTGTGCATCAAGTTGGTCATTTACCCACAGTCGTACCAGGATGCACGGTCAACAAAACATTAAATTCAATGAAATTCGTAGTCTGCCAGTAAACGTTTATTGACATATTCCGTGCCAAGTTTTATCCAGAACGGATGAAAAATACCCCGAACGAAAAATGTTCCTTTAGAGTCCGAAGAATTTCCATACACGTGTCTGAGCAGATCAATTCTGATTGGTCAGCATTATACAGTATTAATTTTAAACTTGATAACTCTGTATTACATTTAATGACACTGAACAATATACGAGTGCAATTCCAAAATCAACCTCCGATTGGCTGGTTAAAAAAATACAAAACAGAGAACAAAACTTTATTATACGGAACAGTTACATACAAAACTGAATTAATTCTCCATATAGTTGCCATCCACATTAAGGCACTTGTCGTACCGTGACACTAGTTTTTGTAGTCCCTCGTCAAAGAACGGTGCCGTCAAGTTATGCAGCCAGTTGTTGACTCCATCCATGAGCTCTTCGTTGGTGTGGAAACGCTGGGTAAACAACCAGGCCTTCATCTTAAAGAGATGGTAATCGCTTGGCGCCAGGTCCGGACAGTAAGGAGGGTGGTCGAAAATCTCCCACTTGAAGAGCTTGATTAAAGCATTTGTGCGAGCCGCGGTATCAGGCCGCGCGTTGTCGTGCAGGAC
>Ga0131853_10003637_pt1 | contig 27690 bp, 19 predicted proteins | sample TergutLab28metaG_FD_92764 | JGI IMG/M metagenome (GOLD analysis project Ga0131853, IMG submission 92764) | Labiotermes labralis P1 segment gut microbial communities from Petit-Saut dam, French Guiana - Lab288 P1 (version 2) (version 2) | ecosystem: Host-associated > Arthropoda: Insects >...
GTATTTCACACCTCTGTCCGAATATAATATTAACCCTAAGCATCCAAGCAGTTATGCTATCTATGGTAATACGAGAGAATGTTTGCAGTATGGACAACGTTGCGAATGTGTTCATACTGACGTCACATCAATGTGCAGAGCACAATGGCGAAGACCTCTAAGCTGAAATCGAAATGCCTAATATATATTGGAACAAAATTTCTCCTTGTAGACTGAACACATTTTGTGGCTTGCCGATTACGGTGACCGCGCGGCCTAAGGCGTGGTTTTCTGGCCGCTCGTTTGCTGGTTTGATTTCGAATCCCGCCGGTGACATGGATGTCTGTCTCTATTGAGCGTTGTGTGTTGTCACGTAGAATCTCTGCGACTGGCCGATCACTGACCCAGAGGAGACCTACCGAGTGTGTATTGTTTAAGAGTGATTTCGAAAACTTAACAATGAGGAGGCCTGAGCCATCTAGGGCTGTTGAGTCCTAATGAGCCACTAGTTATATGCCTTGAAATTATTTGTTTATGTACTTACTGAGCAGTGACAAGGATGGACGTAAGTTGAATAACAGTAGCTGCGATGAAATACTGGTGTGTAAAAAAGCGTAAGAAAACAGGCAAAGAAAAAATTGGATACATTTTAAAAACAAAAAAAAATTGGAAACGCCAATAATATCACTTACTTTAACAAGGACTTAACAATAATTACAATTACTTCGAAACCTGTCTGTCTTCAGGGTGTTATTCACATAAAACATGAAGCAATCTGGTAAGTGCGGTGACGATAAAGGTGCTAGTTACTGCGACACTATTCATGTAACGCCACTGTGAAGAATTTATATGTTAATATGGGTAGGGTTAATAAATAACAACAGAGCTGTATGAGCAGGTAAAAGAAGACGGAATTCTAAAGAAGGCTTTGAAGGTGGAATTGAAAGTAAAGAGCTCAAGAGGCCAACATGAATAACGAAGGATGGATCTGGAAACATGTTGGGCAGAATGAAAAGGAATACAAAAGGAAATTGAGGAGGAAGTGGAGGAGTTCTGGAAAGACACAGATAGCAGGGAAGCGTTTTTGTTAGACGGCTCACGTAAGTGATAATTTCAAAAGAAGAAAAAGAGCATAATTATTCAAAATTTTCAAAAAATCCACTTACGAGCAACGTAAGTTATTAGAGCTTCTTAACGCAATTCCTGCGTTCTGTACATTTCGATCCTCCTGCTTCATCATTGGGATCACCTGAATAAAAATACATTATTTTCTACGCATGTGGTAGCAATGTATCTGTAACTTCTTGTTTTATTATTATTTTATCACACGAGGCTTATTCAGAAAGTAAGTACCGTTTCGCCTTAAAAAAATCGAGTATGGATTCGTATAAAATTTTGTTATTATCAGATTCTACATTCTTCAAACTATTTTTCCACATATCCGCCGCCATTATTGAGGCACTTATCGTAGCGGGGCACAAGTTTTTGTACACCTTCATCATAGAATGCGGCCGCCTGCGATGTTAGCCACTACTGACAATGTCATAGAGTAGAGTCCTTGAAATCTGAGGAAAGTGCAGGGACAGATCAGAAATTGTGAAACGTGTCGTCTCGCACTCTTTCGTTGACCTTACACACCAAATCATCATTCACCAAAGATGGACGCCAACCTCGCGCCTCGTCGTGCACGTTCTCTCGTCCTTCTTCGAATATCCGAACCCATTTCCTAACCATGCCATCACTCATCGCATTGCCACCATACATTTGACAGATCTGGTGATGAATCTTATTTGGTAGCACATTCCTAGCGTTCAAACAACGAATTACAGACCGTATTTCACAGTCGGCGACCCCTTCATTTGTCTTAAACATGTTTAACGCACAGGAACAAAAATAAACATAATACGAATTTCACGAAATGGCGTCTGTGGCTTCTCAATTCATAGAGGAAGTCACTGCACATGCCTAAAGTGACAGTCTCGAGGATGCGCGAGAGATATGCGCAGATGGTACTTACTTTCCGAATAACCTATCTATTAACCATCTGAAGGCGAGTGGTAACTACATGTTCGACCAGATATAATATTAAAACTCTGCATTCTTTTCCCACATTGTGTTTATTTGTTCCATAATGTTTTCACACCAAGCACCCTTCTTTCCTTACAGATCATAACTCATTTGCCTTTGTAATAAAAATCAATTTGTTCTTTATGTGGTGCGGTTTGAATCTTCGTCTGCATGACGTACGTTTAAAATATATATATATATATATCCATTCGGCATGTTTTCAAAGCAGTTGCATAAACCGACTATCAAACTTTTTATACTTTCTGTCTGTCTCTCCGCACGGATGAAGGCGACCCTATATCACTAAATTCACTACATGTTAGGCTTTCACCGAATTATGTTAACACATTCAGATTTTGGTTAAAACCTGACAATGAAAACAGGCACATTTCATTAGGATCTCAGGATTCTTACGATTGACGCTTCTTCTCCTTATTCGTCTTTATAACTGTGCGTGGTACGAACTGGGGTAGTGCCCGTTCTTTGTAGCGGAGACAGAACGATCTCTCGGAAAGGTACAAGTTGAGGCCAAAGAAACAGTTGATTAAATAAACATAAATATAAATTGCTCGATTTTAATTCTCCCCTTTTACTACTTGGTGATTCCTGGACCATCATTTATGATCGACAGTAAATCTGTTGCTAAGGTAAAGGTAGAGAAAAATCTTATGGCGTGTGTAGCGTAAAAGATGGAAAAGCATTTGCAATATTCGCACTTGCAGTGACTTCCTTGAAATTGGAGAAAATAGACGAACGAAGCAGCCAGAAGTGTTATATCCGCGGATATTACCTAGCTTCTTGCAGTCCTCAAAGTGTGAAACAGTGTATTTACTGCGGTGTGCACAAGAGTGTGGTGCAGGATGTAACAGCTAGCGTGTGCCTGTCATTGGGGAAGAGCTCTTTCTTGTGACAAATATGGAACACCTGTAGAAGTGTCTACAAACCAAGCATTAAAATTTCTCATAAAATCTAAAAGAAAAAATAATTTAGGAAACTGCCATGAACAACAAAGACACGTCGGTATTAATATATTTTTTGAATTAAATTTTTTATTTTTTATACTTTACTAGGAATGACCCCCTGTTGGAGCTGACGAACAGACAGTTGCATGGCATTGAAATCAGATATAGTTAAATGAATCAAATCATAACAGAACACGATTTTGTGCGTGCGTTACCAATCATCCGTGTAGGTACATAGCATTTTTTTCTTCGAGGTATTTACTGAAGGTGGGTAACGAGTGTCGAAATTTAAAAAATAGAATCTTGAAAGACGTTACTTAACCATATTGTGCTCTGTTAGTTTATGTTGATGTTACTGTCTGTATAACAATATGAAATGTACGGTATTTTACACAAAATATTCCAAAATATTTCCATCTCATTAATATAAAGAGTTCAATGCCCCTCACTGAAAACACAGTTAGCCATTATTACAAAACCCACGAAGTATAAGGTAATTAGGGAAGTAATGGATGCTTAGTTCGACAACCTCAGGAAAGCCATCGATACATTGTGTAAACAAAACACGGGGGCTCATTTTACAGTTACAGTATGTGGAACATAGCGTTACCGATCGACTTTAATCTGTTAACTCTACACAGGACGGACAATTTAATTTTTTCCTCTAAATGCCAAGCATTTCGTGTATGTTATTTAGACACCAGTGGAATGCAATATTGCAGGACTAGCAATCCAGTGGATTTTGTCTGTGGGTGCAATACCAGGCTTGTGGAAAGCTGAATCTTCATTGTTGTTCCAGAAAAGTAATTGTTAGGTCACATATCCTGTAGATTCCAGAAATTACCAACAGGATTACGACTTGGCAACAGACAACAATGGAAGTCGTAAATGTTCATGTGGGGGTCCAGACAGCTTCCCTTTCCATGTGCTTTCTGAAGCCCCTGTCGTATGTGACAATAAACCATGAAACCGTTAGTTTTGTCGTGGAAATCAAATTAATTTCATATCTGTGTGAGATATTTAGTTTTCATACAGGTGAATATGAAGATTTTTGTTGTCTGGAAAGCAGTTTCATGTATTCTGCAGACAACCACCGACGTCTCCAAGAAACCTATTACCTCCTTTTTCATAGACATTTAGGTAGAACTGTGCAGAAAATCATAATATTGTATTTATCTCGTTTTTCGAAAGGAGTTTGTTTTTCCGAACGTACGTGACAAATATACATGAAACATTTTTTTTCGTTGTTATACTGTGCATGTTGTCAAGTCACTCAATTATTTTACCAGCCACTGCACATATATAAATTTATAAAATTTACACCTTAAAACATTAAAAACGCTCCGACATGTTTCGGTCCTAGGACCATCATCAGGGAGCTATATTATCCTTGCTAAAGTTACACTATTAAAAGTCACATTAATTTCACTATTCCAGTTGGTTTTGTGGCATGCTGCAAACCAACTGGAATAGTGAAATTAATATGACTTTTAATAGTGTAATTTTAGCAAGGACGATATAGTTCCCTGATGATGGTCCTAGTACCGAAACATGTCGGAGCGTTTTTAATGTTTTAAGGTGTACATTTTATAAATTTATATAAGTACAGTGGTTGGTAAAATAATTGAGATACATGAAAGTAGTAACTTAATATGTGTAGCGCTTAGGAAGCAGTACTTGTTGAAATTCTGAATCATTTATCGTTTACGAAAAATAACCGAACGCAAAACCAACTGAAGGCCATTTCATCCAGTCTCCCTACTTTTTTGCTAGAACACGTGGCATCACAACACATAATGCAGTAATCTTCAGCGATTAATCTAGTGAAGTATATCCAAGTCGGTTAGGACTATAATTCCATCTGCTTTTAATTCCTTACAGAACAATGTTCTATTCCATATATACAAAGCATCACAACCATGTGGAGACCAATTTACTTCTAACCATATAGCCTCTTAAGCAATAAATAACCCGAAGATCATGCTCGACTCTCAGTGAATTGGACAGAATAGTCAAAGACCACTGTCCGCCATCTTCTATCAAGGATGGAAGGCAAATTTCATTTTTATTGTCATATTTGATAAAAAGAACAAGGTTGAATGAGTTATTGTTGTGTTTACAACAATGACTCATCCGTAGTCTGTCTTACGAAATGTCTGTAGAATCTTTCAAAATGAGTTCGCCGTAGATTGGGATCTAGTGCGTTCTCTTTCAAACTTTCAGTGTCCTCGTTTTCTAAAGATCATCCAGGAGGTGATTACGTCTTCTTCCTCGTCTTCCCTCATTTCTATCCTTCCTTCTTGTTTCCTTCAATAACACATCAATGAACACGAGGATAGGAATTTACTTAGCCTGGCGAAAAAGCATCACGGCTAAGAAAGGATGTTTCGTGTCTCAGGCAGTTAGTCGTTGGCGTCACACTGCAGAGATCCAGGCTCAAACCTAGGCCAGTCCATGTGGGATTTGTGGTGGAAAAAGTGGCACAGAGATAGGATTTCCATTGTTACTGCCATTCAAACAATGATAATATATTTATTTTATTCACCTAATAGAGACGTTATATAATTTTACCAACTGACAATATTGCTAAATATAAGATTTCCGGCTCAAAGAAATTTAGTAATTGGAGGATAATATTACAACGATTTTTTTTGGGGGGGGGGAGAAATGTTTTGTTATAGTGTGCAGAATAGAGGATCCATATGGCTGAGTTCGAAATATAATTTGTATTAACATGATAATGGGCATTAGAACTCTATGAAAAAGAATCTGTTGACTGCTTAAAGAGCTACAGAGTTTTCAAGAAACACGAATCGGAAATGCAGGACCAATGAATGTCCTCCTCGGTCGCCGGATATAAATTCAACGGACTACTATCTGTAAGAACAACTGCAGAAATATGTCATCCAGTCCTTCTCAGGACTACTTAAATTCTCGCAATTAGAGTTCAAGCAGTCGTGCCGATGGCCGATATCAAGGTATAACGGCGAGGTCGGAACAATTAAGTTGATTGCAAAGTCATCTGCTTTTTAGACGGACAGTTATCACTTCAAAAATATATCTTTAATTACCAGCCGCTCATACTTTGACCATAACCATGTGACATCTGCGCCACTTGAGTGTCACTTAGGTCTAACTCTCGAAAAGTTTCAGGACGTATCTTGTATAACATTTTTGACTCATTCTTTCAACAATGGATCACAATACGGAGATTTCGTAAATGTCTTTTCATCCAGCATTCTGAGCATCGCCTGTATCCGATAGAGGTTGCAGAACTAAGGCGGAAAATAATCCTTAAGTCGGCACAAGTTGTAGGACAGGTAAAATGTACCTGCGGTTAAAATGTGTAGAAATTCTTCCCAGACACTATTGTGGGGTACCGGTGTATGGAAACCGGAAATTAGTGCGCCTACAAGAGAATGGACTGAAATAGCAGACGCATCAAGAAAACAAGGACGGAAACACATATCAATAGATTTTAATTTCCTAAACTACGATAAATTAACAGGATGTTTCCAAGCTGTTCTTTCTTTCAGGCGGGTGAGACTGATATTTTAGCCCATACACCGAATGGAACTACGTGATGATAAAAAAAATTCCGTCGAGTGAATAAATAAGAACGATCGTGCAGAACAGTCGTTGCTCCAAAACGAAATTTCCTTTAGAAAGAAGGCACTATTTCCGATGACTGTCTATTCTTATAGTCTTCAGGGGTGCCGGAAATTTGATGTGTCACAGTTATGTTAGATGCCGTATCTTGTTTCACAAAAGTAGGAGATAGGGAGAGTGAAGTGCAGAGGTGACTTAAACGAGCACTTTGTAAACTGCCGTAACTAACACACTTGTATATTTAATTTCAATTTTCGAGTAAAGAAGTCAAAACTGGATGTTCGTACCTTAAATCAAGAAGTTCATAAAATGTGAGTGCAGACCTGTTGACAACCCACGAGTTCTTTTGCAGAGATAAATTTTAGATGAGTGAATACCACATCCAAATAAGTTTGCCAAATTTCTAAAAGAATTCCCCGCTTCTGATTTAATTGGAAGACGAGAAAACCATGAAATATGCAGAAAAAACTTCAGAATGTGTGTAGCTAGAAGTTTTGAAAGAGCCAATACCCCACACAAATTGTATTATTCAATTTCAAAATGTATGCATTTCGGACTTAATTTTTTACTGTAAACAGACGGGTCGAGAAAAATAAAATAACGTGGACTCGGAAGCGCTGCGCACAAAAAAAGACAAACAAACACACCTAAACGACTTCCGTATAAAACGTTTAGGAAAGAAACTACTTGAATTAGTGAGACGTACATGGAAAAATCCAATTAAAGCGGCTGTTATGGAAATAGCTTGTACCGATGTGCATTTGACGTAGAACAGATCAATGCTGACAGTTGTGCAAGAACAGTCAGGCACCCATCCCATATATATATATATATATATATATATATATATATATATATGTGTGTGTGGATCCTGCAAAAGGATTTCGTGATTTTAACATCAAAGTTTGTTTCGATATTTAGTTTAAGTCAAATTTTCGGAATTAGCCAATCTTATGCAATATTCTGTGTGAGAATTCAGGAGGAGAGGCAGCTTGACAGAAGGTAGTTAGGAATATAATAATAAAATGTATTTAAATAAATATTAAATTTGATTGAGATGTTTCAAGACCTGTTGATCACAATGTTACTGATATCATTAAGTGACGTCGTCTCATTATTTCACACCAATCGAATGTTATTCTATATCCGATAAACAGAAGCTTACAGATCTTGCGCATACAGTCGACTCTTGTAGTAGTATGAAATAAAAGCCAAATTCCCACGTTCTAAACGTTTATGTTTTTCGAATATTAAAAAACACTTGAATGATATTAATATAATATTTATTTGTTCCCTGGCAAATGTCATGTCAGGAAAAATGCTCGACGGTTTCTATAAAAATTAGCAAAACTGCAGGCCTCTACGGATGTAAATGAGCATCACGTCAATTGTGTAGAACACACTTAAGTATCAGACGAAAATATTTATTCTGTACCGTTGAATCCTTGCAGAGAAACTCATTTTAGACGTGATAATATTAAAAACACACACTTCAGCCAAATTAGCCGCATCTTTCTCACAAAAAGAAACTATACTTAATAGACTGACATGCTGTCTAAATGTGTAAAATTTGACATGTGTGGAAATTATTAATAATGCCGATATTTCTTAAGTCATCTTTATGATCTGTATGTATTGCAGGTACCGTCTGCACACAGCACAGTTGAATCTGAGCACTCCGTTGGTGATACCAATATCTCAGCCCGGCATAAACTTTATCGTTCATTTTACTGTCACCCCCCCCCCGTGCACTTTGAAACAAGTAAAAATAAAGCCAATACGTAAAAAAAACAGTGTACCATTCCCTGGGAACAAAAATAGTGTAAGGAAAAATATCTCTATCCTTCTTGCTGCACAGTTCGGAAAGTAAGAAATATAATGTTTAGTCACATAAGAAAACTGAAGAATAAAAAAGCCAACTAGATGCCACTACTTTTTTATTGTACTTCTTATAGGCTCAACATGTTTCGGGCACTATTATGCCCATCATCAGGAGCTCGCGACTATGCTTTTGATTACCACATTTGTCGTTTCGTTCTTGATTTGCTGTACGTTGGAAGTTAGGTGAGGTTAGGCTGGAGTAGTGTCTGGGCTGCAGGCTGAAGGCTGCAGTCCGGACACTACTCCAGCCTACCAGCACGTAACTTCCAACGTACAGCAAATCAAGAACGAAACGACCAATGTGGTAATCAAAATCATAGTCGCGAGCTCCTGATGATGGGCATAATAGTGCCCGAAACATGTTGAGCCTATAAGAAGTACAATAAAATAATAAGTGGCATCTAGTTGGCTTTTTAATTCTTCAGTTATCACAATGATGCACGGTTCAATAAACGTCAGATGCATAGGAAAATATTTGGGCCTATAAGTGAGGAAGAAACAGGGAGCTGGAGAAAACTGCGAAATGAAAAGCTTCGTCATTTTTATTCGTCAGCAAATATTATTAGGTTAATTAAATCAAAGCAAATGAGATGGGCACGGTAGGTAGCAGGAATGGTGAGAATTTAATTGCCTATATGATTTTGGTGGGAATATCTGAATGAAAGATGCCTCGTGGAAGACTGATGCACAGATCGGAAGATAATATTAAAATTTATCGTAATGAAATAACACGGGAGGGCGTGTAATACGTTAATCTGGCTCAGGGTAGAGACATTTGATGATCGGTGCTGAACACGATAATGCTGTTTAGGTTTTCATGAAATATTATGTGGAATTTCTTAATTAGCTGACGGCCAAAAAAGATTCTGCCCCATAGGTTTAATAAGTTAATGAGTTCGTGAGTGAGTGATTGAGAGAGTGAGTGAGTGAGTTAGTGAGTTAGTTAGTTAGTTAGTTAATTAGTTAGTTAGTTAGTTAGGCAGTCAGTTAATGTTAGACTACACAATTAAAAGGTAACGGAAACATAAGCGCTCAATAATTTAGACTTCAGGTTTTATGCTTCACACACGTAGACAACGTGCATGTATAAATCTGAACTGAATTTGAATATACCGTACATTAGGATGACATTTCAGCCGAAACGCTTCACCCAGAATGTAAAATTAATCGAAGGCTTTAAGAGTAGACAGTGTTGCGTACTGACGGCTCTTATAATATGTATAGACCTTCTTAAGGCGCCAGTAGTTGCACAGCTTGTCAATAAATCCCCTGCCTATAATGCACCCTGTTCTCACAACAGTTCGGCAATGATCCCTTTTTCAGCCAAATGTAAATAACTCACATCTTGACTTTCTTTTTTTTTAAGTGAGACACCCCGTTGAGTATTTTTCAATGATTAATAGAAGTATAATTTTAGTGTAATGTAACGTCATTATATAAACAATTTAAGAGGACATATCTACATATTTCGGCTTACTTGAAGAAATCTTAAGATTTGACTCAAAAGAACTAAATAGCTCGTCATTTTAAGGCGTTGTCAATTATACGTTTCTTTTAAGTGAAAGCCTGAAGATGGCCTCAAGTGAGCCGAAACATGTAGCTATGTTTGCTAAAATTGTTTATATAATAAAGTTGTGTTAGAATAAAATTACACTACTATTAACCATATCTTGACTTTTCCTTTATTTCAATGTCGTAATTCCCCCCACCTCAAATCTCCAAACCATTCCTTTCCCCTTTAAATTTTTCAGCTAAACAGGAAACGTGTAATTCTCATTTCCCGCTTTCACGAAGAAAATGTACAAACGTCAGCAGAAGAGCGTGTCTTAATGGATTTCTTATCGTCACGCTCCGAGCGCTCTGTTAAATCGGTAGAAGCACTACTGACACCTGCTAGGGGTATGTGTGTATATGTGTGCGCCAGGCAGAACTCCTATGAAGAACGTACCGCAAGGATATGTTTATAATTATTTACAACCTGCACGGTCGTTGTATGTTTTAATTAAAATGATATTACGAATATCGTCACAATATCAAACGTAATTAAAGTGGGTTAAATGTACGGCCATATAATCGTCAGGGGACAGAAGAAATTTTCACTGGGGACTAATTTACCACTTGACATACAGGAGTTTTCTGTTGGAATTCTGTTCATCCCTATCAGGTGCTTTTGGTACAAAAGGAATTGTAAATTGGAGCCCCAGAAGTCAAAACCACAAAATCATTAAGACGTAGGTAAACATAGAGAGGTACATGTGCGTACCGTGTAGGCGTAGTGGAGAAAATTACAACTCCGCGAACCCTTAACGCCTACTTCAGGTTAGGGTAACTAAGACTCCATTCATTCAATCAATTCGTCCTCTCTGACTTTACCACATTCCTTACGCGTGGTCCTTAACTTAAAAAGACAACAGAAATAATTTAATCCTTAAGATGATCTGAGCTGACAGACCCAAGAAGGTGACATAGCTCACCATTTCCTGGCTTTGAAAATAATTTCCTGTCCATCACATTTACAAACAACACATATCTTCGTTAATGGACATATACAGTACAAACATTCCTCCTTGAGTCTGACATCCAGAGGACCGTGCATCATTATATATTCTTACAATAAAACCAACGAGAAACATTAATTTCTCAAATTTATTTTTTGGAATAGTACTCTATATGTTTCGGACAGTATCTCTGTCCACCATCATGAGTCTAGTATTGTACACACAGCAATAGGTATAGGTAATACTGGTTATGCTGGCTGCTTGCTAGGAAGCAGTCAGCATAACCTGTATGACTTATACCTATTGCTGTGTGTACAGTGCTAGACTCCTTATGATGGACAGAGATACTGTCCGAAATATATAGAGTACTATTCCAAAAACAAATTTGAGAACTTAGTGTTTCTCGTTGGATTTATTATAAGAATTCCTCCTTGAATTTTCGCACAATTCATAACTCTGTATAGATAAGAAAATAATAAACATATCGTTTCTTTCATAAAACGAAGATTTCACTCGAATTAAAAGATAATCAAAATAAACCATGGCTACACCAGCAGTAATATATAATAGATATAACAATAATCATAATAATGATAACAATCAATATCTTTACAGAAAACAAGGGTCTATGAACGAGATCGTTTTGAATGCATCGACACAGAACTCACTTTTTCAGTTAAGATACCCAACTTTCAACCCACTGAACTGAAGAAACTCTATTTTATAAAGTGTTTAATGCCAGCAGCAGGAACAAGGGTGTTTTGTTTTGGTGTAACACGTTGTCACCTACGTACAGAACAAAATAAACTCTGTAAAGTGTTAACATTAAATGTACCGTGACTTAATTTTCTTGTTTAGGATATATGTTCACTTGGCTTGAAACATCTACCGTCGTTACAGAATTCACGGTCCGTAAGGCATTGTAAACAGCATCCAAACAACAACGACATAAAATATTGTTAATATCATAAATGCGTATATGCATTTGTAGAGCTAATTTAAGGAATTTTTTTCTACTATTAAGAAAAATACATAAACTAATAAACTACATTTATTTTTATGGACGTAAAGTGCCTGACAAGTAAACATGGGCCACAATATAATGTGGGTTTATTTCGTTATTTAAATAAATAAGACCTTGTACATTTCAGAGTTTGTGCCTGTCTTCGTTTCCACAAGATATAATCTTCGTTCAAACAAGATAATCGAGAATATTGCTTTATCATGCGTAAAATTCCTTCTTTCGTGAGTGGACTCAACAGAGTTTACTCGAATTTCCGCCAGGCGTAAATGGATACTTCCTTTGTCTACAAACTTCCGTAGCTTCTGAAGTTTTATGACAATACTTGGCGACAGTCTCGTCTCTATAATAGAATCTTGTACAGCACGACTGTCAAATCCAGTTTGTTAATAAAAAGAAACATGCTTTAAACAGAATTTCACAGTTATTCTACAAACAAAATTGTTTAAGTAAATTTCCTGGGAAGAAGCAATTCATACTTCCAGGTCAGCAAAGACGGAAGAAACTTAGGATTTGTGAGACAAGATCCAACTAACTGTAGAAAATAAAAATTTACGAGTTCTGTCGGTATCAGAAATTTTCATAATTGAATTCGATATATCAAAAATTGAAACTTTTACAAATTATACTTCTATATCAAAGCAGTTAGCAGTTAAAATTCATCTGAAAGGCATTTCGAAGAAAAATTTCCTATTTTGCAAAGATCAATTCCTTGTTATAAAATTATCGTCTATCATGACAGTGAGCATCATCACCTTCGGCCTGTTCAGCTTCGTGTCTTCAGGTTGAAGTATGTGCCGCAAGACTTCATACTTCAAGTATATCCAGGCAGCAATCAAAAAACACACTTCTTTATCGCAGTCCTTCAAATCTGAGTTGCGAGCGTGAAATGTAGGAAATGTAGTTTATAACCAAACTACAACATGCAATTTCACGGTTTAGCATACTGCACTCATGCCTGGATAGGCAATAAATCAAAGTCTACTTAACTTGATTTCACACTGCTTCATTTGTTAATATATTTGACTTTATTATCATTGTTATGGCCTCAAACTCAGAAAGACCTTTTTGCTGAAGTTCAGCAGGTTTCTTTTATGTTAAATATATGGGAAATATCTTTGGTATTCCAAATGTTAGCCATGCTTCTGACTGTGTTCTTATGAACAACATTTAGTATTTGGTTTCTTGGGACGCTTGATCCTATCTAAGCACAAAATTTACATTTTAATTTCCATCGAGTCATTAAATATTAACAATTAAACTGAAACGTTCTTCCACCTGGAATGTCTTTGTTTTATATTTGACACAAATTTAGACCAATAAACAATAGATGTAGGTATCAGTCAGTAACACAACGATATTGAAAAAGATGTTTAATAAAGGATGATAGTAACTACATATTTCGGCCTATTGCGGCCATTATTAGGTTTTCATCCGAAAGTATGGTGGTAGTGCTTTATAGGATTGGTATGGTTATGTCACGATGGTGAGATCTCAGCATCTGTGATGTTTGTTATATGCTATTGTTAAGGGACACCGGGGGGGGGGATCTGTGATGTGCGCTATACACCCCCCCCCCCGTGACCCTTAAGAATAGCATATAACATCATAGATGTTGAGATCTCACCACCGTGACATAACCATACCAATCCTATAAAGCACTACAACCATACTTTCGGATGAAAACGTGATAATGATGGCCGCAATTGACCGAAACATGTAGTTACTATCATCCTTTATTAAACATCTTTTTAAATATTGTTGTGTTATTGACTGATACCTACACCTATTGTTTATATGCACACAACGGAGATGGCTCATTTTAGAATTAGACCAATATTTTAAAATTATTTTTCGAAGTTATAACATGCATAAATCAAATGAGCTTCTCACCCCAGAATTTCCTACATTGTGTCAGAAAGGACGCATCAAGGCGACGACGAATACGAACTTTGGAGCCATTGTTTAAATAGGATTGGTCATCAGCCCCAGAAGGAGATATCAACGTAAAGAAGGACAGTGTGTCAGCTGCAGGGCGTCTTGGACTTGCATATTAGTCTTTGTGGAATAAATGGAGGTTAGGCTAGAAATATGAGCGCAATTACGTAGAAAAATCAATTAATCCGAGATTGAGAACAGCGTTATGTTAAAAAATCGTATTCAGACGAAACGACAGTTTGCAGCAGGAAAGAAAAGCTGCAAATGATCAAGGAAAATGTGAGGTGCGTTTTGACCATGTGGCTTATGAAAGCAGCCTTTTAAGCGCCATCAAAAAAATAAGAAACGCGACTATTAACTTTATCGTATCTCTCTGTCATCTGTCTGTCTGTCCGTCCCCACGGAACAACTCGACTCCCCGTTAAAGGGTTTTTAAGAAACTTAACGTTTCAGTGTTCTTAGATATTTTTTCAAGAAAGATTTTTTCCTTAAAATCTGACGAGAATAACGTGTACTTCACATGAAGACCAGCACACATTTTTTATCATATCTCGCTCATTACTTCTCAGAACGAGAAGTGTTTCAGGAAAATTTGTAGAGAAAATCAGAACACACTTTTATGTTAAATAATTCTTATTTTTATATCGTGCAGTTTATGACATAACGTGAAAAAATACTGTACAAGCGGGCAGACAACAGATGTGAATATGGCACATGGCCTATTCATACAGGCTACAAACACACACTTGGAATATGTAATTCTTATTGTTTTTCTACTGCACGATAGCTGCACAAACGCGACTCAGTGTTAAATTACACTACGTTACATGCCATGATATAATTTTTGTACTTCCCATTCCGTGCATTATAATTTAATTTTTCTAATTTTAACAAACAAAAGCACACAATCAACATTTGATTCACAATAACATTTTTAAAACCACTAATCTCCTTCTTGTTTCTGACCTTACTGGTGCATCATCAGGGAGTACATTAATTGTTGTTTTATATACACACGTGTACTTAAAAATATTTTGATCTCTTGCATATGTAGAAGAACTAATTGAAATTCTTCCGTGTAGAGGGAGTATGCGCAGTGGAAAGAATTATTAGATTGTAACTTGGAGCAGTTAGAGTTGAACATTCTCGCGGTAGCTTTCATTATAACACAGGATTGCTTTACTGCCAACGTGTACACGCGACAAGAATTTTATTTTATTCCGATGAGGCACACTTGTGGGAGAAAAACTACGCTAAATTAACGTCGATTCAAGAAAACTCTGAGTTTAGCTTCATTTCTTATTATTTGTTACTGTATATTTCTCTCCGCTGTTTGGTATTACGGTAAGCAACACATTATGTGTTAGCAAAGAAAAATCATCGCTCCAACCAGCTATTTTCATAAGCGGTAAATCATACTGACGGATGATGTACTCAGTACGGAATACAATGCTGAAACCATGTAGTTTTGTTCGTAGTTTCAAGGTACATTGAGACAGAACGGGTTGTTTAATTTTCTGAATCAGTAGCATTTCTTTGCTTTATTCCCAGCCTATGGTATGTACCCGGATTGTATCCAGAATAATAGAATATAAAGGTAAAGGTAAAGCAGTCCCGTTACAGGCCTGGAGTGGCCCAGATGGTTCCAGCAAGTTACGGTTCCCAGATTTCGTGACAACGGCACAGGATGGTGGTAAGGTTGTCAGCCTTACATACCGGCCGCCTTTATCATCAGGAAATGATCCTGGTACTCATTTCTGTTGGAGGTTGAGTCCATCCCAGGGCCATAGTGCGATCGGAAGGATTTTATGTCAATGAAATGTTCCAACGACCCCAGCTGGGATCGAACCAGCGACCTTCCGATTTGCAGCACGGCACGGACAATAGAATGTATGCAGTCAAGCAAGCAGAAAGAGAGATGCTGGCTTGACCCAAAGGACAGCATACAGACTGAGCTGCATAGCCAAATTTAACAACAAACTGATGGCGCTTGGTTAAAATAAATGAGCAAATAAATGGAGCCCATTTTGAGATTTCAATTATGCATGTGTAACTGACCACATAGACAATAAGTCTGCTGCTAATTAATACTCGAGATGTCTGTTGCAGCTTGTTCGATTTGGTTTACAAACTTATGACAGACTTGAACATCACAGCAGAGGAAGTTTCAGCAGGAAAGTTCAATATTGTGGGAGGTGATATTATCGGACATTGTGGGGAAGAAGTCCATATGATCATGTGTCTACTTCTGGATGTTTACCGAGATAGAGCCGCTGGAATCCATCAGTACGCAAACACCGTGAATAGTAACAAAGAAGGAGAAATTAATTACTGTTAATTTTATTTAAATTTTAATTTAATGATTAAATGTAACATTTTTATACGGAAATGACATCTGTTACAGTTTATGATAAATATTCGAAAATCTCACTCTCAGCTTCAACAATGCACCTTGCAGTTCGTGTGCGAAGATCGCGTTTTGTTCGTCTGAGTTGATCTTCACGTTTCTTTATGCGGGCAGCAGGAACCAAAATGCAAGCGAGCAATTTGTCTTGTGTATCCACATTTCTTCTATAAACTTCGATTTTCATCCAACCCGACTAACAAAAATCTAATGGAGTTATGTCTGGAGATTCAGACAGCTCTATCTGGGCAAATATTCAGAATTAGAAACTTGTTCATTTTGAGCTTTTTTCTCATGATGGCCAATACACTCACCTCCCAAAATACTTATCCTTCTTCCGTAATCGCCCTAGATTTTCCGAAGTACTTTTACTGCAAAGCTTCAGTCTCTGAGAAGGTACACAATACACGAGTAATCCAGTTCTAGTAAAAGAAAAACCAAATTACTGCCCTCTAGAATATGATGACGTGCTTTTCCAAGGAATGCGCTACGTCTGTCTTCAGAGTAGAATTGAAACTCGGTATGCATCTACCAAACTGCACGGCATCCCGTAACGGAAGTCTGTGATCTCCATATTCATTGCCGATAGACACTCAGATGTTGGAAAGACAAACCCGATTAGAATCATCCTTTTGCTCCAATAGTAGTGGTGACTGTGGTGACAGTAATAGTAGTATTAGTAGTAAGAGCAGCAACAACATCAGTAGTAATATTAATAATATTAGTAGTAACAGTAGTAATAATAGTGGTAGTTGTATCAGTAGTAGTAAGAACAACAGTACCCTTAGTAGTAATATTAGTAGTAGGAATAGTGGTAGCCATAGCAGCAGTAATAGTAGTAGTAGTAGTGTAACAGTAGTAGTAGTAGTAGTAAGAACAATAACAGCCCTAGTAGTAATATTAGTAGTAGGAATAGTGGTAGCACTAGCAGCGGCAGTAATAGTAGTAGTAGTAGTAGTAAAAAGAGCAGCATTAGTAGTAGTAGCAGTAGTAGTAGTAGAAGTAGTAGTAGCAGTAGCAGTAGTAGTAGCATTAGCAGTAAGAGCAGCAGTAGTAGTAGTAGTAGTAATGTGCTAGTTATAAAGCCAGTTCCCACCAAGCAGTATTAAATATACGAAAAACAAGACAAGTAAGGAGATAACAATGTAGAAAAAGAGTAAGAGAAAACCAGAACGAAATTACAAATAACACCGTAACAGCAAAGAAATTACGTAAATGAAGTTATGGTTCAGAGTAAACAAAAATGCTAAATAATATACAAAAAACCAACAAAATGCAATTCAATATTTATTAGGTATTTAAATCACATAAAAATTCTGCATTAATAATTTAATAATATGAAGATTTAATAACGTTAAAATTATAATAGGAGTATTTCTCATTAGTTGCAAAGTACAGCTGCAGGCCACATTAACTGCAAGGAACACACAGGGTTGACAGACTGACCTTTGTACTAAAATGAACACTGGAGACAGAACTGTCTCTAATTAACTTGCTTAAGTGCCAATAAACTGAGAATGTCAAAATTCTATGAGCAAATGACGTTTTCTGAAACAAACAGATGTTAATTCGAGACACCGACTGGGCTATGACAACACTTAAGACGAAAAAATAAAAGTTAAGGAAAGTAAGTAATCAAGAGCAAAATTATGATTATTTCTTTCAAATGTGAGGCGTAAAAAAACGTTTGCATTAATGTTGGAATCAGCATATCATAATTAGCTGGAAGAGCTTTCTTAAATTTACCACTATTCTGTTAGCCTGTGATATCGTCGGCCAAAACAAAATATTTCGCGAGTTTATATAATTCCTTCCCCATATTACAACGTTACAAAAAGTTCAATACACACGAAATGAGCTCCACTGTTCTGTGTGCACATTTCTGTGTGTCTCACAACAGAATTACGAGAGATTCGGGATGAATAAAGACCGTAGTTCCCATCAACTGAAAGAGTGGAGCATTCTTAAGTATTTTCAAACGTTCAAATCCTCGTAACGACATAACGGCTGATAAGTGGGAATGTGCTGATATGGCCTTTGTTGCTCAAAGTGGCCAATAAGATGACATTCTGAAAGTCGAAACGTATTTTATTGAGCGTTTTGTACAATGTGCAAGAGTAAATAAGAATTTGTACTCCCATATTGGAATGTGTGCGATATCACCGAATTCGTAATCAGGATCCCACGATCTGAATATTCACAGCACAGTGGTAAATGCATGTACCAAAAGCTGCAATATAAAAGATCTGCAATTTGCCCAAGTAGTGTGTTTACGACAGAGTTAATTTGCAGATAATAGTTATCTGGGCTCTTACACTGTATGGAGTACATACAATGACGTGTAGTTACAATGCGTGGTGTAGTTACACTGTGTGGAGTACTTACAATGACGTGTAGTTACACTGGTGGTGTAGTTACACTGCGTGGTGTAGTTGAAAAGTATGGTATAGTTAAAATGTGTGGAGTAGCTACACTGTGGTGTAGTTACACTGTGTGATGTAAGTTACAATGTGGTGTAGTTACAATATGTGGGGTACATACAACGCGTGGAGTAGTTACACTGTGGTGTAGTTACATTGTGAGGTATAGTTACACTGTGTGGAGTAGTTACACTGTGGTGTAGTTACATCGTGTGGTGTAGTTACACAGTGGTGTAGTTACAATGCGTGGTGTAGTTACACCGTGTGGAGTAGTTAAACTGTGGTGTAGTTACACTGTGTGGTGTAGTTATAGAGTGTTCTGTAATTAAACTGTGGTTTAGTTACACTGGGTGATGTAGCAACACTGCGTGGTGTAGTTACACTGTGTGGTGTAGTTACACTGCGTGGTGTAGTTACACTGTGTGGTGTATTTACACTGTGTGTTACAGTTATATTGCGGTTTAGTTACAGTGAGAGGTGTAGTAACACTGTGTGGTGTAGTTACACTGTGTGGTGTAGTTACACTTTGTGGTGTAGTTACACTGTGTGGAGTCGTTAAACTGTGGTGTAATTACACTGCGTGATGTAGTTACAATGTGTGGTGTAGGTATATCGTGTGGTGTAATTACACTGTGGTGTAGTTACACTGTTTGGTGTAGTTATACAGTGTGCTGTAATTACACTGTGGAGTAGTTACAATGGGTGATGTAGTTACACTGCGTGGTGTAGTTACACTGCGTGGTGTAGTTACACTGTGTGGTGTAGTTACACTGGGTGGTGTAGTTACACTGCGTGGTGTAGTTACACTGCGTGGTGTAGTTACACTGCGTGGTGTAGTTACACTGTGTGGTGCACTTACACTGCGTGGTGTAGTTACATTGTGAGGTGTAGTTACACTGTGTGGTGTAGTTACACTGTGTGGAGTATTTAAACTGCGGTGTAGTTACAGTGTGTGGTGTAGTTACACTGCGTGGTGTAGTTACAATGTGTGGTGTAGGTACATCGTGTGGTGTAGTTACACCGTGGTGTAGTTACACTGTGTGGTGTCGTTATACAGTGTGCTGTAATTACACTGTGGTGTAGTTACACTGGGTGATGAAGTTACACTGCGTGGTGTAGTTACACTGCGTGGTGTAGTTACACTGTGTGGTGTAGTTACACTGCGTGGTGTAGTTACACTGTGTGGTGTAGTTACACTGTGTGGTATAGTTATATTGTGGTGTAGTTACACTGAGAGGTGTAGTTACACCGTGTGGTGCACTTACACTGCGTGGTGTAGTTACACTGTGTGATGTAGTTACACTGTGTGGTGTAGTTACACTGTGTGGAGTCGTTAAACTGTGGTGTAGTTACACTGTGTGGTGTAGTTACACCGTGTGGTGTAGTTACATTATGTGGTGTAGTTACATTGTGTGGTGTAGTTACAATGTGTGGTGTAGTTACACTGTGTGGTGTAGTTACAATGTGTGGTGTAGGCACATCGTGTGAAGTAGTTACTCTGTGGTTTAGTTACACTGTGTGGTTTAGTTACAGGGCGTGTTCTAGTTAAAATGTGTGGTGTAGTTACACTGCGTGGCATAGTTACATTTCGTGGTGTAGTTAGACTGTGTGATGTAGTTACATTGGTTGGAGTAGTTACATTGTCGTGTAGTTACACTGTGCTGTAATTACACTGTGTGGTGTAGTTACACCGTGTGCAGTAGTTGCACTGTGGTGTAATTAAATTGTGCGGTGTAGTTACACTGTGGTGTAGTTACAATGTGTGTTGTAGTTACACAGTCTGGTGTAGTTACACCGAGGTGTATTTATACTGGGTGCTGTAGTGACAGTTCATGGTGTAGTTACACTGCGTGGTGTAGTTACACTATGTGGTGTAGTCATACTGTGGTGTAGTTACAGTGTGTGGTGTAGCTACACCGTGTGGTGTAGATACACTGAGTGGTGTAGTTACACTGTGTGGTGAAGTTACAATGTGTGGAGTAGTTAAAATGTGGTGTAGTTACACTGTGTGGTGTAGTTACACCTTGTGGTGCAGTTACAATTCGTGGTGTAGTTACACTGTGTGGTGTAATTAAAATCTGTAGTGTAGGCAGATGGTGTGCAGTTGTTCCTCTGTGGTTTAGTTACACTGTGTGGTGTAGTTACAATTCGTGGTGTAGTTACACTGCGTGGCGTAGATAAAATTTGTGGTGTAGTTACACAGGTTGTTACAGTTACAATGTAGCGAGTAGTTACACTCTAGTGTAATTACACGGTGGTGTAGTTACACTCCGGTGTAATTTCACATTGTGGTGTAGTTAAACCATGTGGAATAGTTACACTATGGTGTAGTTACAGTGTGTGGGGTAGTTACACTGCTTGGTGTAGTTACACTGCATGGTGTAGTTACACTGCGTTGTTTAGTTACACTGTGTGGTGTAGTTACATCGTGTGGTGTAGTTAAACTGTCTGAAGTAGTTAAACTGTGGTGTAGTTACACTGTGTGGTGTAGTTACACCGTGTGAAGTACTTACACTGTGTGGTGTAGTTTCACCTTGTGGACTAGTTACACTGTGTGGTTTAGTTAAACTGCGTGCTGTAGTTACACTGTTTGGTGTAGTTATACTGCGTGGTGTAGTTACATTTTGCGGAGTAGTTACACTGCGTGCCGTAGTTACACTGTGTGTTGTAGTTACACTTGTGGTTTAGTTACACTCTTTTTATTTAAACTGCGTGCTGTAGTTACACTGTTTGCTGTAGTTATACTGCGTGGTGTAGTTACATTTTGCGGACTAGTTTCACTGCGTGCTGTAGTTACACTGTGTGTTGTAGTTACATTGTGTGGTTTAGTTACACTCTTTTTATTTAAACTGTGTGGCGAAGTTACACCGGGTGGTTAAATTACACTGTGGTGTAGTTACACTACATGGTTTAGTTACATTTTGTGGATTAGATACACTGCGGTATAGTTACACTATATGTTGTAGTTACACTGTGGTGTAGTTTCAATGTGTGGTGTAGTTACACCGTGTGGTGTAGTTACACTGTGTGGTGTAGATACACTGTGTTGTGTAGTTACACTGTGTGGTGTAGTTACACCGTGAGAAGTAGTTACACCGTGGTTTAGTTACACTGCGTGGTGTAGTTACACTGTGTGTTGTATTAACACTGCGTGGTGTAGATACAATATGTGGTGTATTTAGACTGTGTGATGCAGTTAAACTGCGTGGTGTAAATATACTCTGTGGTGTAGTTAAACTGTGTGGAGTAGCTACACTTTGGTGTAGTTACAATGCGTGCTGTAGGTACACCGTATATTTTTGTTACACTGCGTTGTGTAGTAATACTATGTGTTGTAGTTACATTGTGTGGTGTAGTTACTCTGTGTGAAGTACTTCAACAGTGGTTTAGTTACACTGTGTGGTGTAATTACACTTTATGTTGTAGATATACTGCGTGGTGTAGTTACACCTTGTGGTGAAGTTACACTTTGGTGTAGTTACACTGCGTGGTGTAATTACACTGTTAGGCGTAGTTACACTGCGTGTAGCAGACATACTCTGGTGTAGTTTCACCGTGTGTTTAATTCTACTGCGTGGTGTAGTTACACTGCGTGGTGTTGTTACAATGTGTGGTGTAGTTACACCGTATTTTGAAGTTACACTGTGGGGTTTAGTTACACTGCGTGGTTTAGTTACACTTCGTGGTGTACTTACACTGTGTTGAGTAGTTACACAATAGTTTAGTTACACTGTTTGGTGTAGTTACACTTCGTGTTGTAGTTACACTGTGTGGTGTAGTTACACTGTGTGGTGTATTTACACTTTATGTTGTAGATACACTGTGTGGTGTAGTTAGACCGTGTGGTGAAGTTACACTGTGGTGTCGTTATACTGCGTGGTGTAATTACACTGTTTGCCGTAATTAAACTGCGTGTAGCAGATAGACTCTGGTTTAGTTACACTGTGTGTTGTAGTTACACTGCGTGGTGTAGTTACACTCGGTGGTGTAGTTACACACTGGCATTCTTTACACCGTTTGGTGAAGTTACACTGCGTTGTTTAGTTACATTGCCTGTTGCAGTTACACTGCGTGGTGTACTTACACTGTGTGGAGTAGTTACACTTTAGTTAATTACACTGTTTGGTGTAGTTACACTGCTTTTGTAGTTACACTGTGTGGTGTAGTTACACTGTGTTGTGTAATTACACTGTGTGGTTTAGTTGCACTGTGTCGTCTAGTTACACTTTGTGGTGTAGTTACACTGTGTTGTATTTACAATGTGTAATGTAGTTACTCCGTGTTGTGTAGTTACACCGTGTGGAGTAGTTACACTGTGATGTAATTACTTTGTTTGGTGTAGTTACACTGTAGTGTACTTACACTCTTTGGTGTACTTACAGTGTGGTGTAATTACATTATATGTTGTATTTACACCGTGTGTTCTAATTACATTGTGTGGTGTAGTTACACTGTAGTGTAGTTACACTGTGTTTTGCAGTTACCCTGTGGTGTAGTTACACTGTGGCGCTTAGTTACACCGTGTGGTGTAGTTACACAGTGGTGTAGTTGCACTGTTGTATAGTTACACTGTGTTTTAGTTACACTGTGTTTTAGTTACACTGTGTGGTGTAGTTACACCGTGTGGTGTAGTTACAGTGTGTGGTATAGTTTCACTTCGCTGTACCTACACTGTGGTGTAGCTACACTTTGTGTTGTATTTACACTGTGGTGTAGTTACTCTGTGTGGCGTAGTTACACCGTGTGGTGTAGTTACACCGTGTGGTGTAGTTACACAGTGGTATAGTTGCACTGTGGTATAGTTACACTGTGGTGTAATTACACTGTGTTTTATTTACACTGTGTGGTGTAGTTACACCGTGTGGTGTAGTTACAGTGTGTGGTATAATTTCACTGTGCTCTACTAACACTGTGGTGTCGCTACACTTTGTGTTGTATTTACACTGTGGTGTAGTTACTCTGTGTGGCGTAGTTACACCGTGTGTTGTAGTTACACCGTGTGGTGTAGTTAAACTCTAGTGTAGTTACACTGTGTGGTGTAGTTTCACTATTTAGTGTAGCTACGCCTTGTATTGTAGTTACACCGTGTGGTGTAGTTACATTGTGCTGTAGTTACACTGTGTGGTTTAGTTACACTGTGGTGTAGTTACAATAAGTTGTGTAGTTACACCGTTTGTTGTAGTTACACTCTTTGCTGTAGTTACACCGTGTGGTGTAGTTATATCATATGGTGGAGCTACACCGTGTGGTTTATTTACACTGTGTGGTGTTGCTACACTTTGTGGTGTAGTTACACTCTGTTGTTTAATTACCCTTGTTCCGAAGTTTCGGAGAAACCTGTTGCCTGCAGTTTCAGATAAGTAAATTTGGTTCAAGTGTTTTCTAAAACGATTAGCCCTAGGAATTACGTCTACCATATGGGATGTTTGCAAGGACTGTGACTAACTACAGCTACAGAGATGGACGATCAAATAGATTTGGTGTGGGGAAAAGGCTGCTGGAAAAATGGCAATTTTATTCGCATTTTTACGAAAAACTAGAATATTTCAGTGACTTTTACCTTCTGAGAAATGACCCTTCCCCCTGGAGTTAGTGTACTTCCTTTTTAAACGTCCGCGTTTTTATGTTAGTGATTTCACGTGCTACAACCAATAGGATGAGTAGATTTTTATGGCAAATCGTATCAATTTCCTATCAAATCTAATTAAAATCATATTTATAACTAAAGGCCTTACCAGAGACCATATAAAACAGATTCATTTTTAACTCTTATTTTGATGTCATGAAATCACGACATTTAGATCTCACAATTTGTTCTAAAGACTGTGCCACATAGATCACTCTCATCTTTCCAGGCGGCAAGTGATAATTAATTAAAGTGTGAATAAAAAATAGAGAATGCTTTGTGCTTGCTGACCAGAATCTTCTGTTACGATGAGATATGTGCTACATAATGTGGGTGAGAGAAACATATCGAGACTTAAACCGCTCTATGAGCAGGGAGGGCATTCCAATTTGCAAACTGAGCACAAAGACTGTGACAGGAAAACATTCTGCAGAATTCTGCAGCTCGCTCTGCACAAAGTGCTAGCTGTAATTTCTAATCCTGGCTCCCAGCATGGTGAAAAATAGAACGAACTTTTATTACGAATATTTGAGGAAGGATACGTAAAAATCCGAACAGGGAATGAAGTTACAATTTCTCGTTCCCCTGATTCCGAACAGATTAATTCTGTAACTTCCGCAGTGGCTGTAAACCTGGCATACTAAAAAGGAAAGTCGCAAACTGACAGAATTGTAACAAGAAGACAAGTAAGGAAAGAAAAAATAAAGAAAGAGATAAAGGGTAGAAGGAAGAACATAACAAGTAAGCGAATAAAATGAAACTGAGGATCAGCATTTTTCTTGATCAGCCGATGATCACTCCCCTGATCAACAAATTACCCAAGTAGTAAGCAAACTGAAAAATCATAATTCAACTAATTCCATGGAGCAGATACCTCTATAAGAAGCTGACAGTTCCACACATAGTCAAGAAATTCCCCACAATTTAGGTAACACGAAAGTTTATAAACACATTTGCAAGCTGCCGCCACCTGTATTCACCTAAGCGAAAATAATTTTGGTCTAGAAGTTAGTGGTTTTTCTGCTAAGCTGAAAAAATTGAGTCCATGCTCCATAACGCAAATATTAGTAAACTGTTCCCACCTACCTCTATATTGGCTCCATATTTTAAGAAAAAAGCTAAGCAATTGAAAGAGGCAGGGAAAATAAAGAGAGAATGAAGAAAGCAAGTAAACAATGCAAATAGTAATAATTAAATTCAGAAGAATTTGACCTTTTTTATTGTCTTGTACGTCTCAACAAACTTCAGGCCTACAATTAATATGGTTGGGCTAAGAACCTGATGTTTAGAAATTTTGTTCAGCCTACCTTCAGCGGAGAGAAAGGAAGTTTCAAGGCCTCACGGCAAGTTGATTTAGGTCTCCTGGTTTCTAGACCTTGTTGAGTTTCAGTATCTTACAGAAGTTTTGAGTGCTCCTAGTAAGACCACATTCATCTCTGGGATCAAGATTCTTACTGGTCTTCGTCCACTCTTCTCAAACTGCTTTATCCTGGTGGTGAGCGCAGTATGCTCATTCAAACGTCTTTAATTCACCAGTCCATACAACCCAACAACCTAGCAGATTTGATTGTTCATCAACTGTGAAGTTAGAAATGCAAGTCCCTCACAGTCATAAGTTCTTTTTGAGTGAATCAATTCCAGACGTGCCGAATGTAATGTTATAAGATGCGAAAACGAGGTTTGGAGAGTATAAACACGTACGAAACCTACATCGGTTATCGGGAAATTACGATGGTAATGTTAATAAAACTGAAGACTATAACTGCTCCTAAGTTCAATATCTTCTTAAAACCGATATTCATGAGAAACAGATAAAGATTTTTCCGACAACACAAAGAAAGTTTCATTGCATTTGAAAATTAATGCTATACAATACATTACGCATGTAGTTATGTAGACAGATTATTTATCTCAGTATTTAACCAACTTGATGCACAACATTTGTTTCACAATAGTTTTATTTCGTGCCTCTACATGTTTCGAGTACACGTGCTCAGCATCAGGAGGTCAAAATTGTATTACATGATATCATCACACCATTAGGTGGCCGTCTCGTGCACGAGACAGCTACCTATAGGTGTGATGATACCAGAGGAAGTGTAATGCAATTTTGACCTCCTGATGCTGAGCACGTGTACTCGAAACATGTAGAGGCATGAAATAAAACTTATTGTGAAATAAATTTTGTGTATCAAGTTGGTTAAATACTGAGATAAATATACTGAGATGCAAGGTCAGCAAAACGTCAAAATTTGTAGACAGATTAGTTACAAACATTTCGCTGAAGCATGCCGTCTCCATCTTCAGTGTAGGAAAGTTGGTTACTGTAACTGTAGCTACAGATGAAGTGTACATTTTGACTTTGGAAAGACAGAATAGAGTAGCTTGGATAATAAATAAACAGCTTGACTAATAAGCAAACAGCCTGGCTGTCCGGAATCGAGAACTTCCGAAAGTTCTAAGGATGTGCAGAGTACCCGAAAAGCTGGTAGCACGTGCTAAGTTACACGGCCTCACTTACCAAAGAAAGTAATCTTGGTAATCATCATCATGGAAACCTCACATCTCACAGTAATAGTATTAAGCGCAGTCAAGAACTTGGTCTCAAATGAATCATTCTTTAAACCTTCATAACGAACTTTACATTATATTGCTGTATATTAATACTATCTTCTTCGGAGAATGTTTTTTATGTGATGAATAGGACTTACTACAGATTCCACGTAGGTCACAACTTACACCTAAGTTGGACGTTTCTAGACCACTAGTTGCTGCGTCCTTTTGAAGCAAACGTAATTTGGGACACTTTCAGTATTGGGACAACTTCCCTTTTGATCTGATTAGACAAACTTCGTTGAGAAAATGCAGAACCAGAGTTTCAGAAAGTTAAGAGAGAAGCGACTAGGAAATGGCGATGGGCAGCGAATTCAGTGAATACAGAATTCTAAGAACTTTGGGCATCAATAAAATTAAATTCCATAAAATTCCATACAGTACAGTGTGCCAGTACAAGTTGCTCTTAAAACTGCACATTTGTCAGAACGTTTCTGTTCTCTATAATTCTGTGATTTAGAAAATGTAGTATAGTGATATGTAATATAGTGACATGTAATATAGTGATATGTAATATAGTGACATGTAATATAGTGATATGTAATATAGTGACATGTAATATAGTGACATGTAATATAGTGATATGTAATACAGTGACATGTAATATAGTGATATGTAATATAGTGACATGTAATATAGTGACATGTAATATAGTGACATGTAATATAGTGA
>Ga0131853_10003639_pt1 | contig 27682 bp, 21 predicted proteins | sample TergutLab28metaG_FD_92764 | JGI IMG/M metagenome (GOLD analysis project Ga0131853, IMG submission 92764) | Labiotermes labralis P1 segment gut microbial communities from Petit-Saut dam, French Guiana - Lab288 P1 (version 2) (version 2) | ecosystem: Host-associated > Arthropoda: Insects >...
ACAACAACATTTTTTCTGTTTTTGTGCAAATCACAATTCGAACAAATTTTCAATTCAGTTGTAATTTGTTCCAATTCATTTTTAGCCATAAAACCAACCTTTCCGCCGCTTTTTCACGGCAAATTAAAATGTTAAGGCAAAACAGCAAAGGCAGTTCTGCCGAAATTCATAGTTTCGCCAAAAAATACGAAAGTGCCTATGTTTTAAATAGAGAAGGCAGACAGAACTGCCCCAAACAGGCAATTCGTCTTCTCTATTTATAGAAAAGAAAAAAAATAACATAAACAGGAAAGTAGGATGAAATCCCCGCTTTCGTATTTTTTGGCATAGGGAATATAATATTTGCCTAAAAGGCGGAGAGGTGATTTTTAGTATTTTTGCATTTTATCTCACATCAATATTTTAGCATTGTTTATTTTACCGTCAAAATTAAAACAAAAAGGTAATTATGGATTTTTACAACGAAGAAATAAACAGTAAATTCAACAGCGATTTACAACGGCAGATAGATGGGGGTTGATAAAATAGCGGGCTTATGAAATATGCAGATAAAAGCAAAATGGGCGACCGGCTTTCTGTCCGTGAGCCTAATTATCACAGGCGGCAGAATCCAATCACCCTATTCGCCAATCCTCGTTTTCATTACGAGGGGGGGGAGAATGAAGTTTAGCCAAGCGAAGAGATATAGTAAGCAATCTCACTAACAATAATATACCAAATAACTGTACTAAAAGTCAAGGGTGAATTAAATGAATTGTAAGATTTTGGTAAATTTCAAAAAAATAATGAATTTTCAATAAAAACTAAAATTCGTAATGCGACCACATACTCAGAATTTTTACAGTTTTAGTATTTTCACAAATTTCATATACAATTCGATGTTTTATATTTAATCTTCGGGAAAATTTATCTCTCAAATCGCCCGATAATTTCTTGTATGGCTGAAAATACGGATCTATTTCCATGTTTTTCAATATCATTTTTGCTTTTTCGGAAAGGTTTATGACTTTTAATTTGGAAATATCTTTTATTGCCTGCTTTGTAAGAATTACTTGATAACTCACCATTCAACCTCGTCAAGCGGAACGCATTGTGAAATCGGCTCTTTTGAAGCGGCAAGGATTTTCTTTTTCAATCCGGGAACAGACGACAAATAAAGTGTTTCTATTATGCTATTGTAGTATTCTTCGCTCAAAACAACTGCGTTGCCTTTATTCATTGCAACGACTATCGGCTCTTGGTATTCGACCGCTTGTTCAAAATAATTAGAACAATTTTTTCTAAATCTTGAAACTGTTGTTGATGTCATATTTGCTCCTTTTTTACTATAAATATAATATTCGCCGCAACAAAAAAGAGACGTAAGCATTACGTCTCTACAAAATTGGTAAAAACAGAAAAAATCAACACTGCATTCTAAAATTCAAAATTATCAAATCGTTTCTTTCTTTCTTCTTCTGTTTCCTCTTTTATCGGCTCAGGCTTTGCTTTCTCAACTACGGGGCTTTTCTCTGCTACAGCTAAAGGTGTTTCTGCTGCAGATGTTTGTGCTACTCTTTCCGAAGAAGCAGATAATTTTTCTATTTTTTTGCAAATAGCCTCCTGACACACGGATATTTCATCTACCTTTTTAGCCTGCAATATAAAAATTGCCACCAACCCTAAAAAACCAACTGCAATAATAACCCCTATCACAATACCAATTATGGCTATAGGTAAACCCCACCTGTCCGGAGCAGAATCATATCCTATAATTGCACCCAAAATAGCAAGCAACAAAATTATTACCCATGCACAAACTACAAAAAGACATTCAAAAGACTTTTTTAGCCACTCCAACATAAAACACCAAACCTTTCTGCTGTTCTTTACAGCAATGTTAAAGCAGAAACAAGCAAGGCTGTTCTGCCAAATTCATATTATTTTGCGAAAAATGATGAAGTGCGCTCACATTGAAAAGAATGTATAAATGCGCAAAATGAACAAAACAGCCAAAGAAAGGCAATTTTGCGCATTATATACGCGTTAAAAATAAAAATTTCAATGAAATGCAAGGAGAAATCCCACACTTCATCATTTTTCGCATAGGGAATATAATATTTGCGCAATGAGAAAACATAAAAAAACACAAGGAATTCAAAAAAGGGGAGATTTTTAACAAAAACTAAAAATACTAAATCAAAAATACGGATTGCTTTCCACTTCTTTCAAAATATTTTTAATCTCGCTGTCCGAAATATTTACCTCTTCGCTTTTATCATAAATTGAAAGCAAGTAAACAATGTTGTCTTTATCTACAAAATACGTTATCACTCTTGCGCCGCCGCTTTTGCCTTTTCCTTTTGAAGAAATCGCCATACGAGTTTTGTATGTATTGTTGCCAAGATTTATTCCTGTTGTCGGATTTTCCTTTAATTCGTCAATGAGTAAAAGTATATCGTTTTTCAATGAGGCATATTTTTTCGCAAGTCGCTTATATTCTTTCTTAAAATGCACTGTAAATCTTACTGTGCTAGTCATCAAACAACTCCTCAATAGAAAAAGTTTTCAGTTCGCCTTTATCTATTGATTTTTTGTCGATAAAGCCTTTTTTTATATTTGCAAGAACGTTTTCTTTTTGAGGGTTGACAAGAGACGCTTTATCAATTCGTATTTTTATGAAATCCAAATTTTTTACCAATTCTACAAAAAAATTGTATTTGTCTTCTCGAACTTCAATGTATAAACGCTTTGTTTTGCATGGATTGCTTTTTACTGTCAGCATATTAACCTCCTTAATTTATCGTATAAAATACTATATTGCACAACAAAAAAGAGACGTAAGCATTACGTCTCTACAAAAAACAATGTAATATCAAAAAAAAATTACAACGATTTCGCTATCAAATCGCCGACTTCTTTTGTTCCCATTCCCATTTTTCCTGCGGCGAGCGACTTAATTTGCCCCGAAGCAAGAACTGAAGATACCGCATTCTCGATTTTCTCGGCGATTGCGATTTCTCCCAAGGTTTCCATCATAAGCCCTGCCGCGCAAATTGCCGCAAGAGGATTTATCACGTTTTGACCTGTGTATTTCGGCGCGGAACCACCCATCGGCTCAAACATAGAAACGCCGTTCGGATTAATGTTGCCGCCCGCAGAAATTCCCAAGCCGCCTTGTATCATCGCGCCCAAGTCGGTAATGATGTCGCCGAACAAGTTTTCGGTTACGCAGACGTCGAACCATTCGGGGTTTTTCACAAACCACATATTTGCCGCGTCGATATGATTGTAATCGCGTTTAATGTCGGCAAATTGCGCGTCGCCCATTTCGTTGTATGCGCGCCACCACAAATCGCCCGCGTTCGTCAAAACGTTTGTTTTATGGATAAGAGTAATCGGTTTTGCGGCATATTTTGCACTTTTTTTATTGCGGCGCTGTTTGTATTCGAACGCGTATTTAAGGCATCTGTCCACAGTTCTGCGGTCGTAATACATAACTTGAGTTGTCGCTTCGTCGGGCGTGCCTTTACGCACAACGCCGCCCATTCCCGTATAAATTCCGCCTGTGTTTTCGCGAACAACCGTAAAATCTATGTCTTCGGGTCCTTTGTCGCGAAGCGGCGTCTCCACTCCCGGGTAAAGTTTTACGGGACGAAGGTTTATATATTGATCAAGCGTAAATCTTGCTTTGAGCAAAATTCCCAACTCCAAAATTCCGGGTTTTACATCGGGGTGCCCTATAGCGCCCAATAAAATCGAATCGAATTTTTTGAACTCTTCGAGCGCGCTGTCGGGAAGCGTTTCGCCTGTTCTCATATATCTTTCGCCGCCAAAATCAAAATCCTGATAATTGATTTTTACGCCGCCCTGCGCGCACGCCGCGTCAAGTACTTTTCTCGCTTCCGCTGTGACCTCCGGTCCTGTTCCGTCGCCGCCAATAACTGCAATGTTGTAAGTTTTTGCCATAAAAAACGCCTTTCATTTTGAAATTTTGTTAAATTTTGAGACAAAAATAATTTATTTCAACTACTCAAATCGCCTTTATGGTATTTTTAGTGCGAAAATAAAAAATTTCACAAGAAATCGGACATTTATGGAAAACGAAAACAAAACGCTCATCGAAAAAATAAGGGACGAAATTATCGCAAACGGCGGGCTGACGACAGCAGAAATCGCGAGCAAATTTCTGGGAATAAAAAACGGCGGCGGCGCGGCAAGTAAAATATTAGTCGAAAAAATATTCAAAGACCACCGCGAATTTTCTTTCGACGGCGAAAAATGGCAGGCAAAAATTTTGCCGCCCGCAATAAAATGGGAAAAAGCTCAATTCACCAAAGAAAATTTTGAAACCGCTCCCGCAACTTTCGGCGTATTTGGATTTTACGATGAAAACAAAAAGGTGATTTTCGTAGGAAGCGCAACAAATCTGCGGGAAAAACTGCTGGAAATTTGGAATAAAAACGAAGAAAGCGACGAAAAGATGAAACAACTTCGCGAGTTGGCGGTATCTTATATAGTATCAACCTGCAAAGACGATATGACCGCGATTGACACGGAGATGAAACTGATTGAAAAACACAAACCGATTTTGAACTAAGGGGGGATTTTTATGTTCAGAGATTTTTGGAATATGTTATTGGATTTATTATTTATGTTTATCTACGGATTTGTAGATGTAATTTCTTCGACAGTTGTGATAGTCATCTTGGTTTTGGCAACGGCAATAATTGTCCCGATTTTGCTGGTTGTTAAGAAATCTCGTAAGAATAAAGTCAAGGATTAATTCTTTAGCAATCGGATTTTTCGGATAATTCAAGTTTTACTTGATACTCCTGCCATTCCTCCATCAAACTCTCTTCTTCCGACTTTAATTTGTCGATTTCTTTCTGGATTTCAACGAGTTTTTTGGCGTTATTTGCGAACGAAGCGTCGTCCAATTCTTGCTGTTTTTGGGCGATTTTTTTCTCTTGTTCTGCGATTTGCTTCTCGATGTTATCTATTTTACGGACGATTTTTTTCTTTTCTTCACGGGTTTTTATGCGGTCTTCTTTGTCGAGATTTTTGGTATCTTGTAGGGGCAGGGTTTGCCTGCCCAAATTGTCGGATATTTTGTCTGTTGGGCGGGCAAACCCCGCCCCTACATTACTAATCCAACCTTTTTCAATATACTCGCGATACTCCGTGAGTGTTCCGGGGAAATCGCGCAGAAAGCCGTCGCGGACTTCTATTATTCTATCCGAAATTGTGTTTACGAAATTTTCGTCGTGCGAGACCGAAATTATTGTGCCGTCGTATTCGGCAAGAGCCGAGGCAACGCTTTCTATCGACGGCATATCGAGGTGGTTTGTCGGCTCGTCCAACAAAATTATGTTTCCGGGGTGAATCAGCATTAAAAGAAGAGACAAGCGGGATTTTTCGCCGCCGCTGCATACGCCAACCAACTTTTGGACTTCGTTTCCCGAAAACAAAAACGAGCCGAGCAGTTTTCGGACTTCGGTCGGACGGTTTTCGCCCAAAACTTCGACTACTGTTTCGTAAAGCGTTTTGGACGGGTTGAGCATATCGAGCCGATATTGCGAAAAATAGCGGATTTGAGCGTTGTGCCCAATTAAAAACTTTCCCCCAAGCGGCTTTATTGCCGAAGCGAATGTCTTAAGAAGCGTGGATTTTCCTGCGCCGTTGGGACCGATTATTGCGATTTTCTGCCCTTTTGTAATAGTCAAATCGAAATCTTTAAGGACGGTTTTTGTTTCGTTTTTTTCTTTGTTTTCGTAGCCGATGCTGAGGTTTTCGCAGCGAAACGGAACGCTTCCGCAAGGCGTTGCAGGCGGAATTCTAAACGACAATTTCGCGTCAAAACAGTGTTGTTCGGGCAGTTCTTCTCGGAGTTTTTCGAGCAGTTTTATTCGCGATTGCGCCTGCGACGCTTTTGTCGCCTTGCTTTTGAAACGCTCTACAAAACGCTCGTTTCGGTCGATTTGTTCCTGCAAATTTTTGGCGCGTTTTTCCTCGGTTTCTTCTTGCGACGTTCTCCATTCGCGGTATTTTGAGACATTTCCTTTGTATTCAATGACCTGCTTGCCGCTGATTTCGAGCGTATGCGTGCAAATCCTGTCCAAAAACGCTTTGTCGTGCGAAATTATCAGCATTCCGCCGCCGAATTTGCCCAAAAAGTTCTCGAGCCATATAACTGTGTCCATATCCAAATGGTTTGTCGGCTCGTCCAAAAGCAGAAAATCGGGCGATAAAAGCAAGAGGCGCGCAAGAAGCGCCCGCATTCGATAGCCGCCCGAAAATTCGCGGATATTTTTTGTCTGCATTTCGTTGGTAATTCCAAGCCCCGCCAAAATCGTCGCCGCTCGCGAATTAAGCGTGTAAACGTCGTTAATGTGAATTTTGTCGAGCATTTCGGAATATTTTTCGAGGTCGGCGGCGGCGTGCGCTTGCGGATTTTCCAAAAATTCCAGCATTTCCTTAAACGGCTCCAGCATATATTCGATAGGCGTAAAGTCGCCCGTTTCTTCCTGTTCTTGCGGAAGATAGCCGATTTTGAACGTGCTTGCAAACGAGACGTTTCCGCTGTCCGCCTGTTCCAAGCCCGAAAGCATTCTGAGGAATATGGTTTTCCCCGTTCCGTTGTTGCCGATAAGCGCGTATCGATTGCCCGATTGAAGCGAAAGATTTACATTTTCGTAAAGAAGTTTCTCCGAAAACCGCTTGGAAATGTTGCTTATTTGTATCATTTTTGCGCTCCTATCAATGAATTTTTTGCGAAATTTTCGGATTTTTCTGCTTTACTTTTATGTTAAAATACGTTTTGCCGAAAGAAACAATTCTTGAAATTTTCAATTTCTCAAAAAATCCGCTCTTCTATCAAAAAAAGTCAATATTTTGCGAAATTTTCGTTTTTTTCCGCTTTACTCTTGACTTTTTCTTGTAAATTATAGTATATTCGTTGTATGTAGTCGGCGAGATTTCGGTGCTGTTGTGAGCATAACCGAATGAAGGGAGCTCTGAATACACAACTATTCACTGTTCGGACCCGACTAATTTAAGGGAGATAGGTTTTACTTATCTCCCGTTTTTTTATAGATGAGATTTCCAAACCTATGACCGTTCATATCTTTTCTCGAACAATGCATCATATTCCAAAAGACACTGCCGTCATTAAAGTATTTAATAATGACCATAAAATCTCGTTTTCCATTGAACAATGAAATATATCTTCTTTTTACGACAAATTCTTCTCGTATTTCCCATATTTCATAAGGGTTTGTCAATGTTGGAAATACAAAGTTGACATATCTTTCTCTTGCGTCTAATCTTTTTTCAACAATGTGCGGCAAATATTCTTCCTGTATTTTCACCTCGCCAATTGGAGTAAAAACGATTTTTTCTTTACTGCCGCAAAGGAGAACTTTTTTCAAAACTGCAAACGCTGCTTCAAGTGTTTTATGGTCTTCGAGAATTAAGGGTTGTTCTTCTATAAGTACTCTTTCTTCTCTCAAATCGCAGAGACCGAGATTTCGCCAATTATTAGTGTTTTCTTTTGTCATAATCCTAACTTTTTGTTAAATAGTAGAGGGAAAATACGTTTTGCCAAAAGAAACAATTCTCGAAAACAACAAAATTCTCCCTCAAATCAAGATTTCTCCCACTTTTCCATAGGCAAATATTATTTTCCCGATACCAAGAATGACAAATTGAAGGGATTTTATTCCTGCAATTTATCGATTTTTTTTGCTTTTAAGAAAAATAACAGATGGACTTTAGGCTGTCCTGCATTGTCTGTTATTTCTTAAATAATCGATATAATCGTCATTCTTGGTAAAATGTATGGTTTACGGCAGAACAGCCTTTGCTGTTTTGTCAGAATTTTAACAATTTATTAGGAGGGTCGCATTATGAAAATGCAGACAAAGCGGTTATTTGGGATTTTGGCGGTAGTGGTTGGTATGGTATTCTGGGCGGGGTGTGCGCTTGAAGACGATGAAACTAGTGGTGGAACAACTGGCGGTGGAGGAGGTGGTGGTGGAATGCCGAGAATTACAATTCAAAATAATACTGGTATGTCTATAGACTTATCACAGATAAAGTTGTCTTCTTCGACAGATTGGACTAATATACATCGGTTTAATAATCATAATGACGGTGCTTCTTGGACACATACTTTTTCTCAACCATTACCCGCGAATAGTCGTTTTGATATCAGATTGAGATCAGGTAATATAACATTTGTAAGGTATCGAGTTTCATTGTCGAACGGAACAACTGTTAGATTTACAGATAATGATTTTACCGATGAAAGATATCTTCCGAGAATAACAGTTCTGAATAGAACTGGGACATCATTGAATAATCTTTTGATAAAACCATCTTCTGTAAATGACTGGGGAAACAGCTTTGGTAGTATTAGTAGCAATAGTTTTCGAACTGAAACTATCTCTATTCCACCCTCAAGTTATACAGTGTTTGATATTCAAGTAAGTTCAACAAGCCCCGCTACTACGTATACAATGAGAAATGTGACTGTATCAGACGGAACATCTTTAATGTTCACTCGTGCAAATGCAGATACTCAACCGCTTTCAGGAATGCCTACTATTGTGGTTCAAAACAATACTGGTATGCCTATAGGACGGTCTCAAATAAAACCATCTTCCACAACAGATTGGAACAATATTCATGGTGGGTTTAATTACGCTGACGGAGCTTCTTGGACACATACTTTTTCTCAGCCGTTATCTGTTAATAATAGGTTTGATATTCGATTGAGTTCAGGCTCACAAGTATTTACGAGAAGCAATATCACCGTTACTGACGGTATGCTTATTCCGTTTACAATGAGTCATTTAGATTAAAAGGAAACAAGTGATTATGTTTTTTTATTTGCTTGTTTTATTATTCTTAGTCAGTTGCTCTAACGATTTGGGCGGCAACGCCCAAATCGACTGGAACACAGCCGACATCAGAATAACCACCCCCGCCCAACTGCGCGAACTCCGCGACAGCGTAAACGCAGGAAACAGTTTTGAAAACCGAACAATCACCCTCGCCAACTCCCTCGACCTCGGCAACAACGAAACCAACCAATGGACGCCAATCGGCACAGAATACCACCCGTTCCGAGGCACATTCAACGGAAACGGCAATTTCATAAGAGGACTTTTTATCAACTCCAACACACGCCATCAAGGACTTTTCGGCGTTGTCGGTAATGCGGGAGTTGTAAAAAACCTCGGCGTAATCGTCGAAATTCTCGGAAACGGTCGATATGTCGGCGGACTTGCAGGAGCAAATCACGGTGTAATCGAGAAATCATACGCCACAGGAACAATAAGCGGCGACAACACAGTCGGCGGTTTGGTGGGAACTAACCACGCCGACGGTATTATCGAAAACTCTTACGCTTTGACGAGCATAAGCGGAAATGCAAGACCTGCCAACTTCGGCGGTTTAGCAGGGAACAACAGCGGGATTCTTGTTAATTCTTATTTTTCGGGAAATGTCAGCGGTTGGCAGAATGTCGGCTTGTTGGTTGGGGCTAACAGCGACCGAGGCATAATCGGCAATAGTTATGCTTCGGGAAGTGTAAACGGAACGGTATCGGTCGGCGGACTTGTCGGAATTTCGAGCGAAGAGGCGACTGTTTGCTCGAATTCCGCTGAAAGAACGCCTGCGCAAATGATGTGGCAAGGCACTTTTTCGGGCTGGAATTTCACCGACATTTGGGGAATTGAGGCAAGCAGAAACGACGGGCTTCCGTTTTTATGGGTGTTTCGATGGTAGAAAGATTAACGAAAACACTGACTTTTCAATAAAAACGAGCGGGCGCAAAAAAATCCGCTCGTTTATAAAAAAAGCCAATATTTTATGATTTTCTTACAGTTTTTCTGTTTTACTTAAGTTGTTCTGCCGCGTCATTTTATTTACTTAATATACGTTTTGCCTATAATAAAAAGGGGCGAAAGATTTTTCGCCCCTGCAAATTGCCCGCGCGACAAGCGCTTACATCCTCGAAATCTCTCTTTCCAGAACGCTTACTCTGCCCTCTTTCTTGAGACCGTACACTACGCCGAACAAGTCGCTTTCGCTTACGCCCAAAAGGTCTGAAAGCACCTTGTCGATGGTGGTTTTGCCGCCGTTTGCTTCAAGGTTTTTTATGACCGCTTGCTCGTATTTGTATTCTATGCGACTTTCGTTTTTCATTTCGGCGGTGTGCATTTTTTGGACTTTTGCGCCGATTTCGCACAAAATATGCTCGTAAACTTTTTCGCCTTTTACGTAAGTCGCGTTTTTGTCTTCCGTGCCCGAATTTCGCATAAAGAGAACGCCCAGCAACTTGTCGCCGTCCAAAATGTTCATATAAAGAACGTTCAAATCCTCTTTGTCTTCGTATTTGATTACGGTGTTTTTCGGGAGTTTTCCTGCCGATATTGCCGCGCTTACTTCTTTTTCCACGAGTTCTTTGTCTTTGTTCCAGATTGCACTGCCGCGGTAATGGCGCGTTTTATCAACAAAGAACACATAGTATGTCTTTGAAAAGCCCGGCTCAAACGGCTCAATAATTTTTTCTTCGCTAAGACCAAGTTCTTTTATTGCCCAAATCGACCAAAGACCCGTTAAAAGCCCCACGCCCGAAAGCAATGTTTTGGTGTTGCCTTGCGGGTCTTTTACTTCTATCGGACAAATTAAATGCCCCGAAATTTCAAGACCAACCAAAACATAACCGTCCTTAAAGTTGCCTATCCATTTGTCGCCGACCGAAACTACGCGCGTGCTGAGCCCCAAGTTTTTAGCCGCCGCCGAAGCAGTCATAATGTCGGATTCGATGGTCGATAAAAACCAAAGGTCGCTTGGTTTGCTTGGGCATTCTTTGCAATTCGTGTAATAAGGCAAAAGGCATTCCGCCAAAATATAGCCGCATTTATCGCCGTCCAAAACATAGATGTCGTCGTCTTTTTTGCTGTAATAAAGCACAAATCCGCGGTCGCCGTCGCCGTCGCAAGCAATTCCGTAAACCGTGCCCGCAGGCGATTTTCTGCCCTCGTCGAATATTTTTTTGACGGTCGGAATATGCTTGTCGTATTCTTTTCCGCTGTAAAATTCCGTGCCCTCGATTTCCGCAACTCCAACGCCGCGGTTAATGTTGTCGCCCGTGCATTTTTCGTTTACGCTTATATATTTTACGCCGAGTTTTTCGAAAACTTTTCTGCCGATTGTATCGGTTGCGCCGTTTGCCGAGTCGAAAATTATTGTTAAGCCGTCAAAAGAGGTCTTGCATTCTTCTATGCCGCAGTCCTGCAAAATCCAATTTATGCTGTCTTCTTCCGCGTTTATTTCCGAAACTTTGCCTGTCGCCGCGGGAAGTTTTTCGAGCATACAATAATTATACATATACGCCGACAAAACGTAGTCGCCCAAGTCGCCCTCGGGAACTAATTTTTTGCCGTCGATGAAGAATTTAATGCCGTTTTGATTGCTCGGATTGTGCGAAGCCGTGAGGCAGGCGCCCGCGACATGTCCGAGTTGCAGGTTTTTCCAAGGAATAATCGCCGTCGGCACAACGCCCAAATCTATTACGTTCAGTCCTGCTTTGGCAAATCCCGAGCGAACGTGGTTGTTTAATATCCAATCGTAAGCCAAATCGCGCCCGTCGTTTCCGATAACCGCTGTATCGCCCGGATTAACGATTTTTTTGTCCAAAAGAATTTTTGCAAACGAATAAGAGGTGATTTCGACCAAATCGGGTGTAAACGCGTTGTCTTTGAGCAAATCCGCGATAAAATTCTCGTTTGTTTTCACCACGACTTTACCGCGCACGCCGTCGGTTCCCATATAATTTACGCGCGCCATAGTGAACGCCGTGTCGATTTTTTCGCTTTCGCTCGCGTTCGACGAGTTATACAAAGTCGCCGCTTTTGGCAAATCCACGCAGACCGCCGTCGGATATTTTTCGAGCCAATCGCTTGAAAGCAGTGCAGAAACCGCTTTTTCGTCCGACACATTGTTGCCTATAACAAACTTCTTGCTTTTCGCCAAGTTTTCAAGTTTGCTTTTGAATTTTCCGCTCAAATCCTCAAAAATTTTGATGTCCATAAAAGAACCCCTCCTAAAATTTAACGTTTTATTCGTTGTAGAAAATACTATTCGCCACTATAAAAAAGAACGTAATTTTTACGTTCCCTTGAAAAAATCGAATAAAAAGGCGATTGCTAAGGCAATATATGAGTACCTCGCAGAGGCAAATATTATTTTTATCTAAAAATTAAGGATAAAAACAATGAAAATCATAGCCATTGACGCAGGGAATACGCATTTACGCATTGCAAAAATTGACACAGATTTTTTGCAAAACATCGAAATTATTCACTCTGATTACGAGGGAATTTTTGCGCTTATCGAAAAATTGCAAGAAGGCGAAAATTTGCCGATTTCTGTGGCAAGCGTTGTGCCGCGAGGGAGAGAATTAAGCGATAAATTAAACGAATGCGGAAAAAAAACGATTTTTTGTGTTCGTGAAATGGCGAAAGATTTGCAAATAAACTATGCCGAAACGCTCGGTATCGACAGAATTGTCGATGCTGTTGCGGGGCTTGCGCTTTTTCCTGAACGCGACCTTGTTGTTATCGATTCGGGAACGGCGACGACCGTCGATTGCGTTAGTGCCGACAGAAAATTTTTAGGTGGATTTATTTTGCCGGGGATAAAAATAACTTCGGAGGCAATTCACGAAAAAACAGCGCTACTTCCTAAATTAAGTCCGTATGAGCTTCGATTTAATGAAATGCCCAACGATACATTTTCCGCAGTGTCAGCAGGACTTATCGCCGATTGTGCGGGAGGAATAGAGTATGCGATTGATTTTTGCGTCGAAAAACTGAACAAACCGCTCATAATTGCTTGCGGCGGTGGTTGGGAGATAGTTAAAAGCTTTGTCAGAAGAGAAATAAAAGCAGTCCCCGAACTTACGTTGGCAGGGACTGCTATTTTTGGTGTTTCTGTTATCGAAAATAATTAGTATTTTTCCAAAAATTCTTTACGATGTCCTTTCATTATTATCTTTTTCGCTTCTTCCAGTTTTTCCATTTTTTTTGCATCCATTTTGGCGATAAACTGGGTAATTAACTCATAATGCGGCATAAGCTTGCCTCTAAGACCGTTTATCTTGTCTATCCTATGGGCAAATTTGCGCTCATCAAGTTCGGAAATCATTTTGTCCATTTCGGCAAATTCTTTTTCCATTCTTTCTGCCGCTGCTCTCAACGGACGCTTTTTCTCTTCAAATAAATCCGAGATAATTTTTAACGCAAACTTTGCTTTGTCGGTGTGTACCGGCTCCTGCTTAATTTTGTTTGCTTGTCCGTTGACAAACACTGCCGCATTTTCTTCAAGCGGTAGAAGGGTCTTTTCATAGCCTTCTATTTCTAATACATATTCCTCAATATATCTCTTCTTTTCATCAGACAGAGTGAGCAATTTTCCACTTTCACTTCTTTCTTGCATAAGCATATATTAACCTCTCTTAAGTTATAGTGTTCTTTTTTATTTTACAATTCTGTCCTGCGGCTCAGCACATCGATCGCATAAGCGGCAAATTTCAAAGAATTGTATGTATTACTCCGCTTTTGTTCCTTCTGCGACAGCATTGTTATATGCACCGATAATTCGTGTTTCAATTATACTTCTTGTTTCGTTGTTAATCGGATGCGCAATATCTTGATATGTACCGTCAGGTTTACGATGGCTGGGCATTGATACAAACAGCCCCTCGTCTCCTTCAACAATTCTGATACCACGAACCACAAAACTGTCATCAAAAGTGATGTTGGCAAAACCGCGTAAACGTCCTTCGCCTTCTCTTTGTGTTATCCGCACTTCTGTAATTTCCATAAAACCCTCCGAGTTTCAATGTTAAATCATAATGATACTTGCTAATACTTTTTTAAAAAAAATATTGGGATAAATATAATACTTGGTTAAATGCAGAGTGTTAGTAAAAAAGGTTATTTTTTGAAAATTCGTGAATTTTATTGTTTTTTACTCCTAAATAATATTATTTTGATGGGTAAAGAAGGGAGTTTTTATGATACAGGCAAGAGAAATGAAGGGTTCGGAAATTCTTATAGAGGCTTTGCGCAAGGAAAAGGTCGATGTGATCTTCGGTTATCCGGGGGGAGCTGTCATACCAATTTTTGACGCTTTTTACGACTGCAAGGACATAGACGTAGTCCTGACCCGCCACGAACAGGGTGCAGCCCACGCCGCCGACGGATACGCTCGCGCCACGGGAAAAGTAGGCGTTTGTTTGGCGACGTCGGGACCGGGCGCAACCAATTTGGTTACGGGAATTGCAACGGCGTATCTGGACAGTATTCCTATGGTGGCAATCACAGGACAAGTCGCAGGCGCGCTTTTGGGAACGGACGCTTTTCAGGAAGCTGATATGGTCGGAATTACGCGCTCGATAACCAAGCACAATTTTTTGGTAAAAGACGTAAAAGATATTGCGACAACCATACGAAAAGCGTTTTATATTGCAAGTACGGGAAGACCCGGACCTGTTTTAGTCGATATTACAAGAGACGCGACAATTGCGACTATGAAAGAAGATAAAATCGATTGGTGCGAAAACATTGATTTACGTTCATACAAACCAAGGTCTGCCGTAAATTTGCGACAAGTAAAAAAAGCGGCGGAGGCAATTAACCACGCCCAAAAACCTATTATATACGCGGGCGGCGGAATTATTCTTGCAAACGCGGAGGCTGAACTCTTGGAATTTGCCGAGAAAACCGAAATTCCCGTTGCGACAACGCTTATGGGTTTGGGCGCGTTTCCTGCAAATCATAAGCAGTATTTGGGAATGCTCGGAATGCACGGAAGCGTTGCGGCGAACAAAGCGCTTCACGACAGCGACCTGATAATCGCAATCGGCGTTCGTTTCGACGACAGAGTGACAGGCAATACCAAGCTCTTCACCGACCGCGGAAGCGCCAAAAAGGCAACGGTTATTCACATTGATATTGACCCTGCGGAAATCTCGAAAATTATAGACGCGTCAATTCCGATAGTGGGCGACGCCAAAATATTTTTGAGCGAATTAAACAAAGAAGTCGAAAAAGGCGATTATTCCGAGTGGGCAAAGAAAATTGGAGAATTAACTCAAAGAGAGCGTTTCAGATATACAAATTGTACTAAAGTAATTAAACCGCAATTTGTTTTGGAAACGCTTTACAAGGAAACAAACGGCGACGCACTCCTTATAACCGACGTGGGACAGCACCAAATGTGGTCGGCACAGTATTATAGTTTCAATTCTCCGCGCAAGTTTCTTTCTTCGGGCGGACTTGGGACGATGGGCTTCGGGCTTCCCGCGGCAATGGGCGCGGCTTGCGGAACAAAAGGAGTAGCGTGGGCGGTTTGCGGCGACGGCGGCGTTCAGATGAATATTCAGGAATTGGCGACAATAAAACTTAACGATATTGCGGTAAAAACCATTGTTCTGAATAACGAATATTTGGGAATGGTACGTCAATGGCAAGGAATGTTTTTCGGAAAACGCTATTCGTCGGTTAATATGAAAGTGCCGTCGTCAGAGCGTTCCGAAGACGGGAGCGCAGGTAAAAAAACGCTTGGCGCCTATATTCCGGACTTTGTAAAACTCGCCGAAAGTTATGGCATTCCCGCCAGAAGAATAACAAATCCGAGCGAAGTTGCGGCGGCAATAAAATGGGCTAACGAAACCGAAGGCGCGGTGTTTTTGGAATTTATGACCGACCCCGAAGAAAACGTTTTGCCGATGATACCCGCAGGACAAACGATTTCGGCAATGATAGAAGACAACTGAAAGGAGAAGAAATGAATAAACAACATACAATTTTGCTTGAAGTGGAAAACCGAAGCGGCGTTTTATCGCGGGTTTCGGGATTGTTTTCGGCTCGCGGATACAATATTTGCTGTTTATCGGCGGTAGAAACCGAAGACAAAACGGTTTCAAAAATGACAATATTCGTTGAAGGCGACGATAAAATAATTGAGCAAATTACAAAACAACTTAACAAACTCGTCGATGTAATAAAAGTTATGGATTACAACGAAAACGAGCGTATTCAGCGCGAATTGCTTTTACTTACGGTAAATGCTCCCGCAATAAAACGTCCCGAAATTACGAGCATTATAGAGATTTTTAAAGGAGCGGTACACGCGGTTTCCGTAAATGAAATGACTATAGAATTAAGCGGTTCCGCCGAAAAATTAGACAAATTTGTAGAGCTTCTGCGACCCTACGGCATTAAGGAAATAGCGCGAAGCGTGCCGATAGTTGTAGCAAAAGCGTTGAAGTGAGTTGATTTTCTGTATATTCGTAGGGGCGGGTTTTAAACCCGCCCGTACACAAATCGCCGTACAAATATCGCAAATATCGCCGCTTTATCGTACATCAATCACTATTCTGAAACCTGTGTTGCTGCTTCTTTGATGTGGAGGGGCGTATGGTCTGTCGGCTACTCGGGCGGACCTTGCAGGGGTGTTAAAACCGCCGCCTTTGGTAATTCGTCCCCGTCCGATTTCGGCTCCCTGCGGATCTACAACTACTGTGTCGGAAACAGTATAGGGACCGTTCCACCAGTCAAAAACCCACTCAAATACGTTTCCGCTCATATCGTATATGCCTAATTCGTTGGGCTTTTTAAGACCTACTCTTTGCTTGCCGCCCGAAGAATTTCCGTTATACCAGCCCACCTCGTCCAAATTATTGCTTCCGCTGAAAATAAAATCCGTGCCGCCGTTGTTGCCGCCGCGCTCATTTCCGCCGCGGGCGGCAAATTCCCACTCCGCTTCGGTAGGCAACCGTCCGCCTTTGCTTTGAGCAAAGTCCACCGCCTCTTGCCAATTTACTCCGGTAGCAGGGAAATCTTCTTGCCCGCTGACCCGCCGTCCGAATTGTCTGTTGGTTATAGGATATTTGCTTATCCAAAAACCTCTGCTTATTTTTACGGTATTCTGCACTTCGTCTTTACTGCGACCTTCTTCGGTTTCGGGACTGCCCATAATAAACGTCCCCGCCTCGACAAATATGTATTCTATGGTATCGTCCGAATTTATATAGACCACGGTCGAGAAAAAGTCGCAACTGATAAACATAAGCGCGCAAAACGCAAGCAAAATAGTCTTGCCGAAAATATTAGTTTTTTTCGTTTGTTTCATAATCAATACTCCTCTTCATTTATGGAACGAATTTCAACGCGACGATTTTTCGCCCTGCCTTCCGACGTTTCGTTATCGGCTATTGGGTAGTCGCAACCGTAGCCTTTTGAACTCAGTCTGTCTGCCGCTATTCCTCTGCCGACAAGATAATCTACAACCGCTTTTGCTCTGTCTTCGGACAATCGAATATTAAACGCGCGGCTACCCGTTATGTCCGTATGACCCGCTATTTCTATTTTCATTTCGGGATTTTTTACCATAGTCAAATAAATACTTTCGAGCGCGCGTCTTGAGCAATCGGTCAGATTGGCGGTTCCCGTCTCAAAGTTAATTCCCTCGTGGACAGTCGCTTCTTCGGCGATGTTTGCCTGCGCTACCTCGCTGAAAAACGCCGCCATTATTATGTCGCTCTGAATATTTTGCACCGTGTATTCATTCGGCGCTCCGACCGCTGCTCCGTCAACTACAAGGGTGTCGAGCATAAAGCCCAAATTCGAGATTATCGTGAATTTTTGGTCGGTGCCTCTTTCTACGCGAACTTCACCGTCGGGACTGATTTCGCCCATTACGACATCGTCCGTTTGATTGGGCGTTTTAACTATAATGGTTAAGATTTCGGGCTCTTGGCGCGTTTCTTGCGGCTCGGGCAACACAATATACTCGGTTCTCTGAAGTTCCGCGCCGCTTCTTCTTGACCTCGGAATTAAAAAACCCATACTCAAAGAATACGTCAGGTTAAATTTCCTTTCTTGGGAAACGTCGTATAGTTTCGGAATGTATTGCACATAAACATAACTGTAATTGTTGCGAGTTCCGAACAGCAGTCTTTGCGTAATGTCCAGATTTTTCCTTTCTCCGAAAAGAAGTTTCCAAAAAACGCCGCCGAAACTTCTGTAATGATACTTGGTACTGTCGATTTTTTTATCCGATGGCGACAATTTCAGGTCAACTTTAAGGATTAAATCCTGAAACCCGCCGCTTATTCCCAATACGTTGCTCACGGTTTTGTTGTTGCCGAAATAATAGCCGAAATTCGCCCAACCGCCGTAATAATACACGCCGCCGCCCACTTCGCCCGTAAGGTAAAGTCCGTTTTCAAAAATCACTCCCGCCTCAAATGCAGCTCCCATTGCTCCTGCTTTAGTTCCCATAGGAATTTCAAGGCGAGGAGAAAGCAGAAGTTCGTTTTTGCTCTGCGCCGATACAATGACTGTCAACGCTACCGCAAACATAAATATTTTAATCATCTTCTAACTCCTATCTTTGTCGTATATCCATACGTTTTTCCGCTAACACCTACCGCTTCCACAACAATCAAATATGTTCCGTTCGCCACAAATCTGCCCGCGGCGTTGGTTAGGTTCCAGACTGTCGCGCCTGTTTCTGTAAACACCACATTGCCTAAATTGTCGTAAACCACTACCCTTGATATTCTCGCATTTTCGGGCGCGACTACGTCAATTGCCACGGGCTGACTTACTATGTTGTTTGTTAGGCGTATTCCGTAATTTCCTTCTGAGACAGGTCTGTTTCTGCTGTGTTCTCTGAACGTTTTCAGGTATATTACTCTCGCGTCGGAAGGCAGATAGTTTCGCGTTTCCTTATAGCGATAGAAAATCCAATACTCCGTATCCTGTTCAAGACCGTCGAAAAGCGGGCTGTCTTGCCATTCACCGCTTCTTCCGAGACGGTATTCCAAACTATCGTTTGTCGGTAATTCCAAACTTTTGTGGGTAATAATAACTTCCGGGTCAAGCGGCAAAATTTCGTCGGGTAAGTCTTGCGGCGCTTTGTTTACCGTAAAGGTAATATCGAAACTTCGCGCCGTAATGCCGTTGCCGCCGCTGACTGTTATGGTCGCAAGGTATGTTCCCGCGTTAAGTCCGACTTTCGGCGTAATACCGAACGAAGCGCTGTCGCCGATACCGATACTTGGTATAGATGTTGCAGAAAGCGTAAAGTAGTCTGCGTTTTCGCCGCCGAGAGTAATACTGAGCGCGCCCGTCGGCTGATTACCCGTGTTGAATACGTTTACCGACATTGTCTGCGGTTGAGCGCAGTCTCTATCGCAGTACACCTCGTCCCGAATTATATTTAATCCGCCTCTGTTAAGCGATATACTGTAAATATTCGCCGTTTCTTCCCATTTCGCAAAAAGCGTCGTTGTATCTGAAATTACGACGTCTGTTTCAAAATTCCACAGCGTTATATAAGCCGCTTCTTTATACCAGCCGACGAAATCAAAGCCGTTTCTTGTCGGAGGAGTTGTCGGCTCTGATATTAGTTCGTTATACGGAACGTTTTCGAGCGCGGGAACTCTTGAGCCGCCCTCCGAATTAAATATTACCGTATATTTATTTTCCTCAAAAACAGCCATAAGCTTTACCGCGTTTGCAGGCATATTAAACCTTGCAGGATTGGCGGTATTTCCACCTTCGATAACCGCTCCCGAAACCACCCAGTAGGCAAAATGGAAGCCGACCTCAGCCGTTGCCATTACGCTTATAGCCGTTTGCGCGGCGTAAGTTCCGCTTTCCGTTCCCGAGACCGTGCCGTTTGCACCTGCAATTACGGTTAAGGTAATCACATTGCTCCATTTTGCGAAAAGCGTTGTATCTGAAATTACAATGTCGGTTCCAAAATTCCAGAGCGTTGTATAAGCCGCGTCCTTATACCATCCTCCGAAAACATAATCGCTTTTTGTCGGAACTGCGGACGGAGCGGATATTTTGCTTCCCGATACCACGTTATAAATGGTGTCAATCGGAGTGCCGCCCTGTGGATTGAACGATACCGTGTAGGTCGGCATAAAGTTAGCCGTGAGTATTACCGCGCTTTCAGGCATACTGAATATTGCAGGGTTGGAGGTATTGCCGTTAATAATTGTTGCGCCTGTAATAGTCCAACCTGTAAATGCAAATCCGCTGTCTGCCGTTGCTATTACCCTTATAGTTGTTTGCGCTACGTAATTTCCGCTTGCCGTTCCCGAAACTGCGCCGTTTGCACCTGCATTTACGGTTAATGAAAACGTTGGCATAGCCGTCTCGTTCCATTTTGCGAAAAGCGTTATATCTGAAATTACAACGTCGGCTCCAAAATTCCACGGTGTTGTACAATCCGCATCTTTATACCAACCGCCGAAAACAGAGTCGCTTTTTGTCGGAACTACGGACGGAGCGGTTATTCTGCTTCCCGACAATACGTTATAAATGGCATCAATCGGCTTACCGCCCTGCGAATTGAACGATACTGTGTAGGTCGGCGTAAAGTTAGCCGTTAGCACTACTGCGTTTGCAGGCATATCGAACATTGCGGGGTTGGCGGTATTGCCGTTAATAATCTCTGCGCCTGTAATAGTCCAACCGCTGAATACAAAGCCGCTGTCCGCCGTTGCTATTACGCTTATAGATGTTTGCGCTATGTAATTTCCGCTTGTCGTTCCCGAAATTGCGCCGTTTATACCTGCATTTACGGTTAATGGGAACGTTGGCACAATAATTTCGTTCCATTTTGCGAAAAGCGTTGTATCTGAAATTACAGTGTCAGTTCCAAAAAACCACTGTATCGTACAATCTGCATCTTTATACCATCCTCCAAAAACAAAGTTGCTTTTTGTCGGATCTGCAGACGGAACGGGTATTGTACTTCCCGACAATACGTTGTAAAGATTATCAATCGGAGTGCCGCCCTGCGAATTGAACGATACTGCATATACCTGCGTAAAGTTAGCCGTGAGTTCTACCGCGTTTTCGGGCATATTGAATGTTGCAGGATTGGCGGTATTGCCGTTAATAATTTCTGCGCCTGTAATAGTCCAACCTGTAAATACAAAGCCGCTGTATGCCGTTGCCATTACGTTTATAGCCGTTTGCGCTATGTAAATTCCGCTTGTCGTTCCCGAAACCGTGCCGTTTACACCCGGATTTACGGTTAATTGAGACCTTGGCAGAACTATCTCGTTCCACTTCGCAAAAAGCATTGTATCCGAAATCACCACATCCGTCCCAAAATCCCAAAGCGTTATACAAGCCGCTTCTTTATACCAACCGCTGAAAACAGAGTCGCTTTTTGTCGGAACTGCGGACGGAGCGGATATTCTGCTTCCTGACACTACGTTGTTAATAGGCGCAATCGCTGTGCCGCCCCGTTCATCGAACGATACTGTGTAGGTCGGCGTAAAGTTAGCCGTGAGATTTACATTATTCGCAGGCATACTAAATCTTGCGGGGTTGGCGATAGTATCGTTAATAATTGTCGCGCCTGAAATATCCCAATAGCTGAAAGCAAAGCCCGCGTTTGCCGTTGCCATTACGTTTATTAAGTCTCCTACGTTTTGAAGTCCGCTCGGCGTTCCCGAAACTGTGCCGCCCGTATTTGCATTAACCGTCAAGCTGAACGGAGCGTACGAAATAATAAGTCCTACGGAAGGGCTTGGGTTATGATTTTCGTCTCCCTTGTATCGCACAAAATATTTTCCGACGCTAAGTCCTGAGATTGAGGTAGAGGTACCGGAGATAGGCATATAACCTGCTCCGCCATCAAAAGCAAATTCCATTTTATTGCTAACGCCTATAATACTTCCGTTGGGGGACATATTGGAAGGATTAGACACGCGAATAGTACCTAATCCCGACGGTGGATCTTGGTCGGCTTTGGTTATATTGCCCGCAATTGTGAAATTTGCAGGCGCTGTGTAATTGCCCATATCGGCGCCCGATATTTGATATACAACCGTTATCAAGTTCGCCTGCGAAACGTTCGGGGAATTGTATGTCGAAGTCAATATTGAAACAGATACGACGTCTCCCGAAATTAAATTTGTAAGTTCGCCTATTTCTGCCTCCGCTGAATTTGTTTCGTCAAATACTTTTGTGGTTGTAATTGTCGGAGCGGTCATTGTTAGTTGCAAAGGTACAATTTCCCAATTAAATACAATGGGGGCGGTTGTGCCGTCCGCCCAGACATAATTTGCCGTGTTTAATAACGTTGCGGTAGTTGTGTAATTGCCTACATTTATTATTGTTGCTTGGTTGTCAGTTAATTCGTAAAGAGAATCATCGCCAAGGTTTCCAAATACGGGCTTTTGCGCCTGTCTGTTATAAACGTAAATGCTTCTGCTGAGCGTTGGTATTGCTACAGGAATAGGTTGAGGGGCGGCGTCCACCACGAAACTAACATCGAAACTCTGCGCCGCTACATTTTCATTTTCGTTCGATACGGTGATTGTTGCGGTATATGTTCCAACATCTAAGCCTATAGTCGGTCTGACGGTAAAAGTGCTGTTGTCGTCGATTGCAATGTTGTCTATTGTGCTTACACTAATTACAAATGCGCTCAGATCAGGATTTGTACCGCCTGCGCTTATTGCGACCGTAAGCGCGCCCGTAGCCAAATTACCTGTGTTTTCTACTACAACCGTTAAGGTGGGCGCCGTTGGATAATCTATTTGCATAGAGGCAAAATTGTTAGTTCCCGTCAGATTGAGAGATATACTTCTCCATCCTGCCCAAAATGTTTTATTGCCGATGTCGGTTGCGGAAATTGTTGTGATGGGACTGCCGCTTATATCGGGATTGTCAAACCAGCCGCCGAAAACAAAGCCGCTTCTTGCGGGCAACGTCGGAAGAGCTAATCCCACGCCGTAAGTATATGAATTCCAAGTGCCGGCTTGCTGAGTACCGTCGTTAAGTTCGTATGTTATGTTGTAAACATTCGCCTTCCATCTTGCCCAAAGTTGCATTCCGTTAGGATTTGGCGGCACGGTATAGCCGATGTACGAAATGGAGTAAGTTAATATCTCGTTGGTGAACCATCCGTCGAACGTATATCCGTCTCTTGTAGGAATGGGAAGCGGGTTTATGCCGATGGTGTAAGTGGAATATCCCCAATCGCCGCTTGGCAGTGCGCCGCCGTTAAGATTATATGTTATCGGAGTAGATTTCGGCAACCATTTTGCGTGAAGAGTGGTTTCATCGCTTACGTTTGCCATCGGAAACGCGGGGATTTGCAGTGCAGGGTCTCTGAACCAGCCTGCAAAGTTATAGTATTGCCTTACAGTTCCCGCGGTTGTGGGGACGTTCGGGGACGGGTCGGCTATGCTTCCGCCGTCGGCTACTATTGTTTGAGTGGGAGTAAAATTGGCGCAACCGTAGCAGTTTACGTTCCAAGTTATGTTGTGTCCGACCGTGAATTCAACAAAAACGCGCCTCGTCATAACGTGATTGGGATTGTCCATATCCGCGGAAACCATAACAAACGCGTTGTAAGTTCCAACGTCCAAGCCGACTACCGGCATAACCGTGAAACTTGCGGTGCTGTCGCTGCCGTTAACCGCAAGATTATGAATATTTCTTGTATCTATTACAAACGCGTTCGAGTCTGCGCCGCGCAAGGTAATTACTAATTTACCCGTCGGTTTTTCGCCCACGTTTGCTACAATAACCGTTTTGGGTGAAATTTCTTGCGAAGTATAACCAAATCCGAGCGTATCAAATACTATGTAGCTTGGGTCGAGCGATATGTCGTAGCCGCACATAATCATTAAACTACCATTATTAAATGTAGGAGAACAACCCGCGTCGCCTTTAAAATAAGTTTGCTGACCGTCCGAGGCTCCGCCGTTTACAAATACGCCGCTGTCCGCCGTTTTGGTTATCCATACTTCCATACCCGTCTGCGGAGCGGGCACGCCGTTTGTGCCGTCGCCGACGCCGTTGCCGAGCGTTATGTATCTGCCGCTACCCATATAAACGTTGCTCGGAACACTTCCGCCGCCGCTTACGTCTTTAGTGTTGTTCTTTATTACCGCGTTGCCGCCGAGTATAAAACGACTTACATTGCCCGAACCGCCGCTTCCGCCGCCCGCAAAATGCACGCCGCCCGAATAACTCGCCGCACTGCTTCCGCAACTGTTGTAAGAAATTTCGCCGCCGCTCATTCTGAACATTGCGCCGTTGGTCTGAATAAACACGCCGCCGCCCGAGCCGCTCGACTTGTTGCCCGTGATTAAACCGTCGAGCATATTAAATTCGCCCGTACTGTCGATATACACTCCCGAGCCGTTGTGATTATTGTAGTTATTTCTTATTGTCGCGCCCGTTTTCATATCCAAGAAGCCCTTTTGTCCGTTATTTCCCACAAGAAAAAGAGACCCCGCCCCCGAAACGCCCTGCCCGAAAGCGTTTATATTACCGTCAAAGGTAATGTTTTGGAGAATTACCGTGGAATTGCCCGCGATTGTGATTAAATTACCCGCGGCGTTTCGCGTAAGAATGTAAGGATAATTCGCTCTGTCCGAATTGCTTGTTATGGTAAGCGTATCGCCCGAGCTGTTTACGGTTAAAAGCGAAGAGACGTAAAAATCGGCGCCTATGGTTATCGTCCTGTTTCCCGTTCCGTTGTTGAATGCGGTTATTTCGTCTGTAAGTTGTTGCATAGTTCGCACTATAACGCCTGTTTGAGCGCATACTCCCGCCGCAATGAGCAAGGTTGCCGCCAATGCCTTAAAGAAAACTAAAAAGTTCATAATTCTACCTTAGCCTTTCTTCTTTCAATTTAGATTTTTAAATTTTTTTATCCGTTTTTATCGGAAATTTTTTCCACTATCTCCTTCATCGCCGTTAAAGCGCCGTCGAAATCGTATTCGTCGATTTTTTCCGCCAGTTTTTCCATTCCCGATATTTTTTGCAGTTTTTCTGTGTAGTTGCCCGCGCTGAAATCCGAGTTTTCCAAAAGCGGTTTCAGTTCCGCAAGCAATGTTTTCAGTTTTTCGGCGCTAATTTCTGTCGTTTGCGATTTTTCGGCTTGTAATTCTTTCAGTATCGGCTCAAATTCTTTAAACGCGCGCTCCAAACCTGTTTTTATCGCCTCCACTTGAGCCGAAGTGTATTCAAACGGCTCGCTTTGAAGCGAAGTTTCGAGCGCCGCCGCCGCCGATTGCAATTCCTTTTTGCCCAGATACCCCGCGCTACTTTTTAGGGTGTGGGCAATTCTGTGCGCGGTTTTTACGTCGCCCGAAGACAGAGCTTTGGATATTTTATCGAAAGTGTCCTTGTTATCCTTAACGAAAGTTGCTATGTTTTTTCGACGGAATTGCTCGTCTTTATCCATTGCGGATTTTGGGTTTTCGTCGGAAATCGACACTTTTTCGGGCGGAAGATACTTTTGCACTATGTTTTGCAGGTCGTAGGCGTCTATCGGCTTCGATATAAAGTCGTTAAACTTGTTTGACAAAAACATTTCGCGAGCGCCCGATATGGCGTTTGCCGTAAGCGCGATAATTTTAAGGTCTTCGTACTTTTTGCCCATTTCCCTTATTCTTTTGACTGTCTCAATACCGTCCATTTCGGGCATCATGTGGTCCATAAATACGATATCGTAGTCGTTTTCTTTAACCAAATCTATCGCCGTAAAGCCCGAGTCAGCCGTTTGAGCGGTTATTTGCATAAAATTCAAATATCCGCTTGCCACTCTCAGGTTAAATTCGTTGTCGTCAACCACCAAAATCTTTGCGGTAGGAGCGCTTAAGGTGTATTTTAATCCGCTGGCTTCGTTTTTTCGGATGTTTTCGGGATTGCCGATTACTATAGGTATAGAGACCGTAAACGCCGTTCCGTGTCCGTATTCGCTCTCTACCATTATTTCGCCGCCCATCATTTCCACAAAGGACTTGCATATCGGAAGCCCCAAACCTGTTCCTACAATACCTCGGTTATTGGTTTTATCGACCTGCTCAAAGGCGTTGAACAACTTGGGAATGTCTTCTTTGCGTATTCCCGCCCCCGAATCCTCCACTTTCAGCATAATTTTCTCATCCTTCACGATTACCGAGAACTTTACGCTTCCCTCTTGGGTGAATTTTACGGCGTTGCTACACAAATTCAGTAAAACCTGTCTGAGGCGCAAATCGTCGCCGAGAAGAAATTCGGGAATTTCGCCCGAGGTTTCGTATATAAATTCAAGCCCTTTGTTGCGCGAAATGTGAGTGAACATCGATACAATATTGTCGATAAATAGAATGAAATTGTAATCTATCGGCTGAAGTTCAAATTTTTCCGCTTCGATTTTGGACATATCCAATATATCGTTAATAATGCCCAAAAGCGATTGCGCCGACATACTTATATCCTTAACGTAGCCCATCTGATGGTGGTCGAGAGCTTCGTGCTCCAAAATTTCGGACATACCTATAATAGCGTTCATAGGCGTTCTTATTTCGTGGGACATATTCGCCAAAAATTCGGTTTTTATACGGTTTGCTTTTTGAAGTTCCTGCGTTCGCATACTTACAAGCGTTTCGAGTTTTTGCCCTTCATTGCGTTTTCTGACAAACAAAAACAACGCGAAAATAAGCCCCAAAGAAAGAAGCGCAAAAGCAATCATAAAAGGAATGCGCTCCCGCATCAATCTTATGCGATAATCGTATGTTTTGTGCAACCAGCGCCCCGCAATTTTTTCTATTTCTATAAGATACATCGCCTTTGTAATTATGGAATTTAAAACGGCTTGGTCTTTGTTAAAGCCGAAAGTCGAATAATAATAGAAATCAAAAACAAAATTTGCCTTGTATCCGATGTTTTCGCGATAATTCGTCATAGTCAAAAGCTGGTGTTCGCCCGTCATAACCACGTCGATTTCGCCGCGTTCCAGCGCGTCAAAAACGGCGCTCGTGTTTTCGAACTTGAATACCGCGGGGTGATTTGGAAACCACCGTCTGAAAAAGGCGCTGTGCGCGGTGTTTTTGGCTACCCCCGTCCTGACATACAAAATTTCGTTGATGTAAATATCGCGAAATTCCACTTTTGAAATAAGCACCGAATGGCTCCTGAAAAATTTTTCGCCCGCCCACAAAAATCTGCCTGCTCTTTCTTCGGTCGGGATAAGTTCGGTAATCATCGCCGCCTCTCCGCTTTCTACCATTTCCAAAAGCTGAGTCCATTCCGTGTGCTGGTCGTTTATTTTCTTAAAACTAAGCCCCGTCAATCTTTCTATTTCGTTAATTGCGTCAAAAGCGATACCTTCCCATTTTCCCGTGTGAGAATCCATAAAACTTATCGGATAATTTGCGTGTTCTGCGACAAACGGAATAACCGGATTGTTTCTTATAAATTCGCGCTCTTCGTCGGTTAAAATCGCAAAAAGTTTATGCTGTAAATAATCTCTGTGTCCGCGATTGTAAAGCCGCGTAAGATGACGGATTGCGCCGTGTTGAAGCGCCTTTTGCACCACGTTTATAATTACCCGCAATTCGGGATTTTGCGTAGTAAGCGAAACAGGGCTGTATATTATTGGAAAATACGTGTTTACATACACTTTTCCGTAAACGTCAAACGCGGCTTCGGCGGGAGATTCGTCAAAAAACGCGTCAATCGCTCCGCTTCGCAGAAGTTCGTACGCCTCGGGATAATCGTCCACAAGAAACGCTTCAAATTCTTTGGTTTTATGTCCGCGAACGTCGTCAATGGTGGTTGTGCCGTCCAAAAATGCAAGGCGC
>Ga0131853_10003640_pt1 | contig 27677 bp, 27 predicted proteins | sample TergutLab28metaG_FD_92764 | JGI IMG/M metagenome (GOLD analysis project Ga0131853, IMG submission 92764) | Labiotermes labralis P1 segment gut microbial communities from Petit-Saut dam, French Guiana - Lab288 P1 (version 2) (version 2) | ecosystem: Host-associated > Arthropoda: Insects >...
GAAATAAAGAAAAAATTAATGGTTGACAGAGAGACATTTGTGCAATATTATAGAGTAATTAAAAAGTGGAACGGTCGTCGTATATTTGGTCTTTATGATTTTTATACTAAAGTGAAATCTGATGATATTGATTTGTTTCAATTTGTATTCGCCTGCGTAGTGTTTACGCAGTTAGGAATATTAACACAAGAAAAGGGTATTGTAAGAATAAACAGTGAGGTAGAGACAGAATTAGAAAATAGTTCAATTTACAAAGTAATTAAAGGAGAATAGTGCGTTTAATCGCATTCCTGTGGATGCTTGCTATGTTTGTGGTGATAGGAGTGTATTCTGACGCTGGTCCTCGTCACGCGGGGAGAATGCTGAGTCAGGTTGACTTTGTTCAAAAATGAATGAACTTTAATTCAAATTAAACCAAACATCTTTCGATGTGTTGAAATAGAAAAGGAGATACTATGGCTAAAAATTTAAAAATTGTCTTTCTTGGCGGTATTGGAGAGATTGGAAAAAACATGACCGCATTTGAATATGGGGAAGACATCATTGTTGTCGATGCTGGTTTGGGCTTTCCGGATGACAGTATGCCTGGGATTGATCTTGTAGTGCAAGACATTACTTGGTTAGTTCGTAACAAAGACCGCGTAAAGGGTTACATTATCACACATGGACACGAGGACCATATTGGGGCGCTTCCGTATGTTTTGAATGAAGTACCTGCGACCATTTACGGCAGCCGCATGTCACTTGCGTTAATTGATAACAAATTACGCGAGCATCCTGGGATTAAGGTTAAGGCCGTAAGTGTTCGTGCGCGTAGTGTAGTAAAAATTGGCGAATTCCAAGTCGAATTTATCCATGTAAACCATTCTTTGGCAGGATGTTTTGCCGTTGCAATTACTACTTCTGTCGGAACTGTTGTGCATACTGGTGACTTTAAAATTGATTTGACCCCAGTAGATGGGCAAGTAATTGATTTAACACGTCTCGGTGAGATTGGTAAGAAAGGTGTTGCCTTATTAATGTGTGAAAGTACCAATGTCGAACGTAAGGGATTTACCATGTCCGAAACTATTGTTGGTGACAGAATTAATGACATATTTGAAAGGAACAAAGAAAAACGTCTTTTCATTGCAACATTTTCAAGTAATATTCACAGAGTCCAACAAATTTTGGATATAGCAACAAGACACAAAAGAAAAGTTGCTTTCAGCGGGCGCAGTATGATTAACGTATCTGATACCGCAATTAAAATTGGTGAAATGCGTGTTGACAAAGATATTATCATAGACGTAGCACAAGTACCAAATTATAAAGATAGCGAAGTTGTAGTAGTATTAACAGGTTCACAAGGAGAGCCTGGTGCGGCACTTTCACGTATGAGTACAGGGGAATTCAACAAAATCCACCTTGGGCCAAATGATACCGTTATTTTGTCATCAAGTCCAATTCCAGGCAACGAAAAGAGTGTTAATAATATTGTAAACAACCTTATTAAACGTGGTGTTGATGTAATATACGAAAGCCTGGCTGAGGTACATGCTTCGGGCCATGCTTGTGAAGAAGAATTGAAGATTATCCATGCATTGTTGAAACCTCACTTTTTTATTCCTGTTCATGGTGAATACAAACACCTCAAAAAACACGTTGACCTTGCAGTTAGATTAGGGATTAATAGACGTAATGCGGTAATCCCAGAAATTGGCGAAATGTGGGAATTGTCACAAAACACTTTGAAGAAATTGGCGACCGTGCCAAGTGGTTCACGTCTTATCGATGGAAAGGGCAGTGGAACATGCGATAGCAACGTGTTAAGAGACCGAATGACTTTAGCAGAAGAGGGGATTTGTGTTGTAGGTATTGGATATAACAAGGTTACCGGTGAAATAACAAGTGGCCCCGATATTATGACAAAAGGTCTTTTATATGTTGAAGAATTTGAAGACGTAATCCCAGAGGTTAAAGAAGTTATTATTGAAACATTGACAAAAGTCAGTTTAAAAGAAGATTTGATGGCGGTTAAAAATACTATTCGTCGTGATGTGCAATCATACTTTTCATCGAAAAAGAAAAGACGTCCAATGGTAATAACAATGTTGCAGGAGAGTTAATTATGAATTTTAGATTAACTAAACCCCAAATCGTATGGCTTTCCATCTTTTTTTCGGTTCTTGCTGCGACTTTAATCCTTGATTTGGTTACTAAGCATCTTACCTATTACGCGTCGACTAGAGAATTGATACCTGGTGTTTTGTCTATTCAATTTATGCGGAATTTTGGTATAGCATTTGGGTGGTTTTCAGAAGGTGGTGTTGTTCTTGTAATCATAAGTTTGCTGATGATTATTGGGGCGCTTGTGTGGTATGGATTTATTAAGGCGAAAAAGTTGAAAGGCTTTGGTGGTAATCGATTACTCGACGTGGGTATGGCATTTTTCATCGGTGGGGCATTGGGTAATTTGATTGATAGAATCTTTTTTGGATATGTCCGTGACTTCATAAGATTTGATTTTGTGAACTTCCCGATATTTAATTTCGCGGATGTTTTTATTAATGTTGGTTTGATAATATTGGTGATATACTTGTTTAAGTCGATTAATAACTCAGACATAGTAAAAAAGACGCAAGAGATTGACGAGACAGGAGAAACCAATGGAGAAAATAAGAGTAAAGACATCGGGAGAGGGGAGCCGTCTTGATACATACTTAGTGAAGTTTTTTGAGGGCGCCCATACACGTAGCCAGATTATGAATTCAATTAAGGGTGGGCGAACAACCTTGAATAATGCTATTGTCAAATCAGGGGCAATATTAAAGAAAGGCGACATAATCGAATTTGAGGCAAGGAGTACAGATTTGCCCGCAGAACCAGAAAACATCCCGCTTAATATAATTTTTGAAGATGACCATTTAATAGTAGTTAATAAACCGCGAGGCATGGTCGTTCATCCCGGTGCAGGGGTGAGATCGGGTACTTTATTGAATGCATTACTATATTTACAACAAACCAAGTGGGTAGATAAAGAAAATGTTGATCGATGCGGGATTGTACATCGGCTGGACAAGAATACTGCTGGGTTAATGATTGTTGCAAAAACCCCGAAAGCGCAAGAAATTTTAGGCAAGATGTTTGAATTTCATGATATAAGACGAACATATTTCGGTTTGGTAGAAGGGAAAATCGAAGGCAAGGGTACAATGAATAAACACATCATGCGCGACCCCAAATACAGAACACGATATACTACAACGGACAACCCAAAACAAGGCCGCAGGGCAATTACACATTGGCAATCGTTGGGATTATATAAACATGGGAGAACACCAATTTCCATGATGAAATTTAATCTGGAAACCGGAAGGACCCATCAAATACGTGTGCATATGAAATCAATAGGTAGACCTTTGGTTGGTGATCCCGAATATAACCCAAAAGGTGCAATCAAATTTGACGGACAATTGCTTGAAAGTGTGGAATTAGAATTCTCGCATCCTATTACAGGCAAAGCGATGAAATTTAAGATCGAACCAAGTGAAGATTTCAAGCGAATTCTTGACAAACTACATCTATAGTGATATATTATAATAAATATGAAAAAACTTAAGACGACAGAGGATTTATTTGGAATAGACGGGAACTACCTTAAACCCAATAGTATTATTGGCCATTGTGCAAGCCGTTTGCACCCAGGATATATAAGTAAAGCACAGATGAGAAAACATGAATGTTTAACAAAAAATGATGGTAAAAGGTGTAGCAAATTTACCCCCGTATATACGTCAAAATATAATTATTGGGATGAAGTTGAAAAACATGGCGATCCGACAGAAAGAAATGTACTTAATAAAAAACGTTTTAAATAAAAAAGATTACAAAAAGTAAAGGAAAAGGAAGAAAGATTAGAAAATATCAGACAATTACTTTCAGAATTTGGGGTATACGTTACCTATGTCGATGAAAAACTTAAAATTCATCCTAATGGTGATAAAGAGGAATTTTTGAAAATTTGTTATAGAAGTGATGATACACAGAATTTTTCTCATGAAGAATTGGAATTAATAATTAAAGAAAATTTCGGATATTTCCCTCATTTTGAATACGTCGGCAAGTTGAGTGATTTTGAATTATTACGTGACTAATTCATTTGACATGAATACTCAATCAAGATATACTCATAATAATTAAAAGGAGGGGAAATGGCAAAAAATTCAAATTCGGGAAGAAGAAGAAGTATGAGCAGCATCATGAACTTCTTATCCTACGTTGCTGTAATTTTTGTTGGTATTGCTCTTTTGATTTCGTTGATTCTTGATTGGACAAATTCAAGCAGCGATGTTGCGAACGCATTCCAACTTATTGCAACCATCTTGTCATACATTGTAATTGGTGTTCTATCGTTCTATTACGCAAGAACAAAAAGAAATGTATGGTTCCTAGTTGCATGGGCAATAGCAATCGTATTGATTTTACTTTTCTTCGTATTCCAAGTTATCTAATTTTAAAAAAGACATCGAAAGATGTCTTTTTTTGTGTGAATATATATGTTATACTTGATTTATATACATGGAAACAAAAAGAGAAAACTTTTTAATTTTGAAATTGCGCAAATTTTGGCGTTATATTAATTCTACTGTACAAAGGAAGGTTTTTTCTTTTTGTTTATTTGCTATCGTATTATTATTGTTATTTAATATCGTCTTTGAATCTGATTTTGTTTTCATCGCATCAATTATATTGGGAATGATTGCAATATTGGCTTCATGGTCTCAAACTTTGCAAAACCGTAATCTATTTACTAAAGAAATTGAAGTTATGAGAAAGGATTTAAAATCGACCCGCTACATGGAAAATGAGGTAGAGGACAACGACGCCGAAGATGAAGACAAAAAGAAAAAGAAGAAAAGCAAAGACATGAGACCGTTCACCGAAAAAGAACAATTTTTTATTGAGCGCCGATTAAAAAAATATAAAATGAGCATATTAGTCCATTTTATATTCGTCATACTTTTGGCTGTTCTATTAGTACAAATGTTTTAACTTTGTTTTGATATATGATATACTTACGAGTTAAATAAAAGGAGTAATCAATGAATTACAACATTGAAAAGAAAAAAGATTCTTTTGAAATCAAAATGACCTTCACAGGAGGGGAATGGGATGATGCATTAAACAAGGCATACAAAAAGGGTGCAGGGCGTTTTAAGGTTCCTGGATTCCGTGGGGGTAAAGTTCCACGCAAGGTAATTGAAAATAACTATGGCGAAACAATTTTCCACGAAGACGGTATTAGTGAACTTTTTTTGCCTGCGTATAACAAAGTTATGTCGGAAAACGATCATATAAACCCAATCGATTACCCAAGTATTGATTTCAATTTTATTGAAGAAGGAATTGAAATTATTGCTATAATTGATATTTTGCCAGAATTCAAAATAGGTAAATATACAGGTTTAGAAGTACAAAAAGCAGAATTAAAAGTTGCCGAAAAAGAAGTTGATAATTACCTTGAACAATTGCGTAAATCTCGTGCGCGTCAAGTTGATGCTAAGGATGGTCATAAAATTGTAAATGGCGATGTGGCAACAATTGACTTTGTAGGCAGTGTTGACGGCGTAGAATTCCCGGGTGGTAGGGGTGAAAATTACGAACTTGAAATTGGGTCTAATTCTTTCATTGACACATTTGAATCTCAATTAATCGGAAAAAGGGTGGGTGATGTCGTCAATGTTAATGTTACATTCCCAAAACAATACCATGCAGAAGAATTGGCGGGTAAGCCTGCATTATTTGTTGTGACCATCAACAAAATCATGCAAAAAGAATTACCAACACTCGATGATGCTTTCGCTAAGGATGTTAGCGAATTTGAAACAATGGCGGAATTTAAAGCAGATTCAAAGAAGCGTATTGAAGACAAGGCAAAAAAAGAAGTTGAACAAGAAAACGAAAACCGTTTAATTAAAAAGGTTGTTGAACAAACTAAATTAGAATTACCAGAAAAAATGGTTGAACGTCAACTTGATCATATGTTAGACATGATGGCATCAAGATTAGCACAACAAGGTCTTTCAATGGAAATGTACGCACAATATACAGGGACATCAATTGACACAATTCGCGACCAACAAAGGGGAGAGGCAGAAAATGTTATAAGAACCCGCCTAATCATTGATGAGATTGTTCGCAAGGAAAAGATTGAAGTTACCGACAAAGAAATCGATGCAAAAATTGACGAACTTGTTGCTGCTACTGGTGGTAAAAAAAGCGGTTTTTCAACTAAAGAAAGAATGGATTATCTTCGTCAAGACATTAGATTTTCAAAGGTTGTTGATTTCTTAACCAAAAATAATAAATTTGTATAATTTGACTAAACTTTCTAAAAAATTTGTCTAAAACTTCATTGTATATGACATTTTTTATGGCGTATGATATAATATATGGTAATTTGAATTGACACATTGTTGTATATTTTTATCACACATTGCGTCTAAATTAAAAGGAGATTTTAATATGCTGGTCCCAATGGTTATTGACCAAACAGGTAACGGAGAAAGAAGTTACGATATTTATTCAAGACTTCTTGAAGATAGAGTTGTTTTTTTGAATGGTGAGGTAAATTCACAAAGTGCTAACTTAGTAATTGCACAATTAATTTTTTTGGAGGCAAAAGACCCAACAAAGGACATCAGTTTGTACATCAATTCACCGGGTGGTTCGGTAAGCGATGGTCTTGCAATTTTTGATACTATGAATTATATCAAATGTGACGTTTCGACGATTTGTATTGGAATGGCTGCGAGTATGGGTGCGTTTTTGTTGGCGGCCGGGGCTAAGGGCAAACGTTATGCTCTTCCTAATTCGGAGGTCATGATTCACCAACCATTGGGTGGCGCGCGTGGTCAGGCAACAGATATCGCTATCCAGGCCGAACATATTTTAAAACTTAAAAAGAAATTGACCGAGATTATTGCCGAGAATACTGGGCAAGAATTTGATAAGGTGGCGGCAGATTGTGAAAGAGATTATTATATGAGTGCCAAAGAAGCACAAAAATACGGAATCATTGATAAAGTTTTTAGCAAGAGATAACGATATAGGGTGGTAAAAATTTCTTTGAATAAAAGGTGGTTGCTATGATTAATACAAGATGTTCATTTTGTGGTCGTAATGAAAATGAAGTTAAGCAAATGATTAAAAGTCCAGACGGCAGGACATACATTTGTGATGTTTGCGTCATTACAGGCGGCGAAATAGTTAAGCGAGACCGTCGCAATGTAAACAATAGCGATTTGGGCGAATTAGAATTGCCAACACCATCGCAGATTAAAGCAAAGTTGGATGATTATATAATAGGGCAAAGTGACGCAAAAAAGGTTCTCGCCGTTGCGGTATACAATCATTATAAGCGAGTAAATTATAACCACAAAAATTCAAATGAATTAAAAATAGGTTCAATAGAAAATAAAAGTAAAGTCAAAAAAATCGAACCCGATGAAATTGAGCTTGAAAAAAGTAATATCCTTATGGTTGGTCCAACAGGTTGTGGTAAAACATTGCTTGCGCGTACGCTTGCTAAGATTTTGGATGTGCCGTTTGCCGTTGCCGATGCTACTGCATTAACCGAAGCCGGATATGTTGGTGAAGATGTTGAAAACATACTATTAAAATTGATTCAAGCCGCAGATTATGACACAGCACGTGCCGAACGCGGAATTATCTACATCGACGAAATTGATAAGATTGCTAAGAAGGGTGAGAATCGTTCAATTACGCGCGATGTTTCTGGTGAAGGTGTGCAACAGGCATTACTTAAAATTATCGAGGGTACGGTTGCAAATGTGCCACCACAGGGTGGACGTAAACACCCGAACCAGGAATATATCCAAATCGACACAAGCAATATATTGTTTATCCTGGGCGGTGCATTTGTAGGTTTAGAAAAAATTGTATCCGCAAGAGTCGGTGGAACATGTATGGGTTTCGGGGCAAATATCAAAGAAAAGGTAACCGAGAGTAGCGAAATTTCAAACATAAAAGATGTCAGCCCGATCGATTTAGTAAAATTTGGTTTAATCCCGGAATTCATAGGACGTGTGCCAATTTTGGTCGGGTTACATGCACATGATCGTGATGCATTGATGAAAATTTTAACTACACCGAAGAATGCCCTTATTAAGCAATACAAGAAAATGTTCGCAATAGACGAAATCGAATTGGAAATCGATGACGATGCAATAATTCGTATCGCAGAAATGGCAAATGATTTAAAAACAGGCGCACGTGGACTTCGTACTATTATGGAAGATTGTATGTTAGACATAATGTACGAGGCACCAGGCAAAAAGAACGTTGCAAAGGTTATAATCAATAAAAATGTAATTGATAAAAACGGTAAGCCAGAATATATAATAGGCGAGCCAAAACCAGAAGAAGAAATCATTCAAGAAGTCAACGAAAAACCAATCAAAAAAAGTGCGAGTTAATCCGCACTTTTTTAATCGATGATTGGCTATACTATGTTATAATTGAATCATGATTAAATCAGCAAAATTTATTAAAAGTTGCCCAGATTATAAAAACACTCTTGACGGAATTGAAGAATTGCCTCAAATCGCCTTTGTTGGGCGTAGTAATGTTGGCAAGTCCAGCCTTTTAAATATGCTCACAAATCAAAAGCGATTGGCTGTGACTTCGCAAACGCCCGGACGAACTCGGTTGATTAATTTTTTCCATATTGTTTATCATGCTAAAAAAGAAGGTGTTGGGGATAAACCAATATATTTTGTTGACCTACCTGGTTATGGTTTTGCTAAGGCTTCTAAATCTGCAAAATATGGTTGGGGGGAAAGCATCACCGAATATCTAACCAAATCCGATAATTTGAAATGTGTTTTTGTTTTGCTTGATATACGGCGTGAACCTAGTGACCTTGACCTTGCTATGTTGCATTTTTTGCAATCGCATGGGATACCTTTCGTAATCATCGCGACAAAGATAGACAAAATGTCACGGTCACAGGCATTGACTCTGCGAAGAAAATTGGCAACGTCAATAGGCGTTGCAGACACCGACATAATCATGACAAGTGCAAAAGACAAACAGGGCAGAACAGAAATATTTACAAAGATTGAAGAACGAATTTGATATTAAGATATCAATGCATCTTCATCTTGTTCTGATTCATTTTGCTCACCTTTTTCTTTGCCTTTGAAAAATCTTACATAGAAAACTATAATCGAAATGATTACGAAAGTTTCAATTAACATCCCCATGATATTCATAAACATGACCGCATTGATTATGAGTAATGTGCTGACTACAATGTTTGTGATTCTAATTAAATGCACGCCCTTTGCCCATTGTCCGTAGATACTCAAAAGCGTACCTACCATCAATATCCAATTAAACCAATGCAAATCGGCTACCACGGTAACAATCGCCATTGCGGCGGCGGTGACTACCAAAAAGAAAACCAGCACAACAACCCGCAATTCTTTCTTATCTTCATGTTTTTCAAGAATAGCAAAAGATGGAAAACGAAAGATGTTAATTGCCAAAATAATAATAATCGACCAATTGAGCAACAATATATTTGCAACAACACCAAGAACGGTCGCACCGGTCAAAAGCCAAAGCGTTTTGCTTTTATCCTTTGTTTGGAATGCATAAACAACAATGCCTAAAATAATCAGACCAATTGCCTGGCTAAATATAAAATTTGACGTGGATACACCTTCTGGAACTAAAGACATGGATATAGTATATGCTAAATTTATATTGATTGTAAATCAAAATATTTGATTTACACAGCTCATTAAGAAAAAAGCCACACACGAAATGCGACTTTTGTCTTTACAGAATGGGGTGAGTGATGGGGATCGAACCCACGACCTTCGGAACCACAACCCGACGCTCTAACCAACTGAGCTACACCCACCATGATGTACCATATAGTATATGGAAATTATGCCCCTCTTGTCAAGTTTTTTTTGTCATTTTTAGTTTTTTCTGATTGCTTTGACCGCTAATTCATCGGCGCGGTTATTGTGTTTATTGTCCGCATGGCCTTTGACCCAAATATATTGGGGTTTTAACCTCTCGTTTAATTCGATAATCTGTTGCCATAAATCCTTGTTTTTGACTTCCTTTTTGTCTGCGGTGCGCCATCCGTTCTTTTGCCAATTATCAATCCATCCTTTGTTTACCGCGTTTACGACATATGATGAATCGCTATAAAGATGGATGGAACACGGAATTTTTACGGCTAAAAGACCCTCAATAGCTGCCTGCATTTCCATACGGTTATTAGTGGTCTCATCTGCGTGACCGCTGATTTCCTTTATGTTATCACCGTATATCATTACCACACCCCAACCACCAGGGCCTGGGTTACCGCTGCATGCACCATCTGTATAAATTTCGAGTACTTTCATTTTGTCTCCTAAAAATCTTTTTTGTTGAACCTAAACGCTATGTAGGCAAATTGGCTAACAAACAGAATAAGTATAATCGGCAGAACAAACCAAATATTAAAAATCACAGGCAGGGTAGAGTAAATTGAATTCACACCCCAAAATGAAGAAAAATCAAGACCCAAGAAAGGTACGAACCTATAAAAACCAAATTGCGACAAAAACACATTGGCAAGCAAAATGAAAGAAATCAAGGTTAATCCAATAATAAGAAGTGGTTTAGTCTTTTTAATTAATGTACACATTAAAGCAACAATAGAGGCGAAGAAAAATAATTTTAAAATCAATGATAATATATAAATTTCAAACAATGAATATGGACGCATGATTACAACACTTGTCCCATTAAATGTTGTTAAAATATGTGGGATTGTTGTTGAAAATTCACATGCTACAATTGCCCCCGTTATTGCATAAAGACCCAACATTAAAAAGAAAGCCAGAGTTATTATCAAAAGGGTAGCGAAAATTTTTGCCAATATAATTCTTAATCTACTGTGGCGTATTGCGATTGAAATTATTGATTCACCTTTGTTTATATCTTTAAAGAAAACAAGAAACGTTATATAACAGGCAAAAAGAATTAAAGGTATCGTTGCCATTTGTAATTGAGTAAACATATGATCATAAATTGTTACCCCAGAAGCCGCCGTCGTAGAGGGATTGATTAGACCATTAAAAGTGAATGGGATGGAATAATCCATTGTAGTTCGTTCATTATCAATAAGATATCTTGCAATAATAACCTGTGAATTCATTGTTGTGGTATCATGTAATTCAAAACCATGATATTGTCTAATTTCTCGTATATTACCATTGAAATTATTTGCAATTTTAATGTTCACGGCGTTGCGTAAATAAATATATTTAGTCATGTAATAAGCATGCATGTATTGAAAGTCACTGGGATTAATATTTTCATCAAAGCGTATTTCATAGGAAAGAGACAGGAGAGAATTTTTTTGTTCATCTGTTAAATTTTTAGGCACCATTTCTTCTAACACAGATACAATGTCTATTGAGAAAATCGCATTATTTATCTGGCTACGTGTTATTGTCATTTGATTGTGTTCAGCATATGACAGAGCAAACAAAGCATCAAGCGTGGTGATAGCATTGTACATAGAATCGAAATCGCTACTTTTAATTAAAAATAAAGAATATCCGTTAACGTAACTGCTATATAATGCATGAAAAATATTAAAAGCACTCTGTGTTTGCATGTACAGAGGCTCCCATTGGTCACGATTAAATTCACTATTAAAATTATGATGGGCGATCAAAAAATCTTGATAAGCAAGACGTAGTTGGATTTGTGCGTTGTCATTAGTATTAAAAGTTTCAATCGATGTAACAAGCCCGTAAAAATTATCACGTGTTTCGTTTGCTTGTGATTGTGTGATTTGTATTTTATTTTGTGGCAACAAAAAATTTGATATCAATCCAGTAATCATAAATGTCGCAGCAAAAAGAACAGCAAGAACCAAACTTCTACGCAATGTAAAAATTTTTTTCAATTCATGGAAAAGTAACATCAATTTAGTATAGTTTAGTTAATTAAAAACACCAAGTGCTTTGAATCGGGGAAATGTTCTTAGATGAAAACATTTCCTGTCTGTTTGAGTACTTTTAAATATTCTTCTTGTATGGATTTGTGTATTTTTTCCATCTTTATAATTTCAATTCCGTTTTTGGTTAACAGATCATTTAATTCCGATGCTTTTGTGGGTGGGGCGTTTACTATTACCATGTCACCACGTAAATGGGTTTCTAATTTACTTTCTTTCTCGATCAATTTTGATGCATAATTTGGTGTCGTGGTTGTTATGCCGATTTTTGCCTGGTCTTCATTTGGTTTAGTCATCTCGTTATATGTTTTTATGCTGACAATTACTCCGTTCGCTATAATTCCTACCGTATCGCAAATTTCTTCAACCCCTTCCAATGTAGGAGATGTAATAATCATAGCGGTACCCAAATTTTGAGCAAGACTTTTCAAAATAATTCGCACAGCACGTGCATCTTCTGTACTCATAGTGCCAAAAGGGGAGTCCAAAATTAATACCTTAGGTTTAGTTATCAAGGCACATGCAATTTTTAATCTAGCGATTTCTTGTGTACCAAAACGTCCTGTAGGAATTTTTTTAAGCGACATTAATCCCATCATCTCAAGCATATTTTTTAATCGTCTTGGCGGTATTTCTTTTCCGCCCATTCTGGCGCTATAGTTAAGAACTTGGTATGCGGTCTTCTTGTTATCAAATGATTGTTCCCATAAAAAATATCCAACTTCCGGGGTATTATATAATGTAGCGGTATGCGCACGATTATTAATACGAATGGTCCCACCAGATTTTTTTGACAAGTTTATGATTGTTTTGGTAAGTAATGTCTTGCCACTGCCGGTTGGTCCTACCAATATGAAAATTTCGCCCTCATGCAGATTTAGTGATATGGGTGTTAAAATATTCCGTCTATCAACGGTCTTTGTAACATCGTTAAGAGTAAGTATTCTCTTGGTTTCATTCCCCATATTATTTCATCCCTCCGAAAAACAAACTTAAAGAGATAATTCTTTTATCCTCTGAACAAATTTATTCTTTTTAGAAAATGAATACCAACCCATTCCAAAATTATTCCTACAGATAAAATTGATGGAACTATGAAAAATACAATATGTTCATCTGTATTTACATTACTTAACCCCATAATTATATTTACACCCAATATAATTGCAAGAATCGATGCGGTAACACAACTGCGTATAATGAGTTCATTTTTATAACACCCATTTATGCGTCGCATACGCGGGTAAACAGCCCATATAGCAAGGTTAATCAACACATAAACCGAAATTGCAACATAGGCAAGAATAAACATGACTTCTTCATTTTGTTGGTAAACGGACTTTAATAAATCCCATGTCAATACCACAGAAAATATCAAAAACACGGCAACCAATCCAGAAACGGCCGCCTTTAAACGGTTATATAAAATGAAATCGCCGTTTTTTAATCGTGAAAAATGTTTTGTAAATGGGCGTATTTCAATAGAAGTGCCATCATGTTCAATTACAATTGGTTTTTGTTCATCGTCTACCGGTAATTTGACTTGTGCAAATTCTTTGCCTTCACCCGTTTTTTGCCATACTGCATATTCGTTTGGTCCAATATAACGTTTCATGCCATCATCGGCATAAGCATAATGGTGGTGATGGTGAATTTCCGAATGATGGGTAGAGGAGTGGTGATTATGTGTCGATTGTTCACGCAAATATGCAATTTCTTCATGAGATGATTTTTGAAAAATTTGCGCACATGCTGCTTCTTTTGCTTCGTTTTGTTCTGTAAGATGATTTTGTTGGTTAAGAATATATGGTTTAATTTCTTGTTGTGTCGAAATTTCTTGTGGAGCCTCAAAAATTTGTGGTCTTATTTCTTCAAATGAAGATTCAACTGGTTCGTTCAATTTGTTGGAATTAATTAGATCATTATTATAAACTTCATTTTGTTCTATATCTGTATCACGAATCTCAACCGCACAATCCCCACAGGTCAACGGTAACGAAAAAGCATCGTCATCATCTTTTCTCGCAACATTTGTATTAGAATTTCCGCCACCCAAATAATAATCACCAGAAATAAAATATTGGGTAATATATTGCGGCGACAATGCACCATTATTGGAGGACGAGGTAGAATCCTCATCATTTTTTTGTATGTCGCCAATTTCTGATTCTTCTTGTGTTGTTTTGACTGCTTCTTCTGATAATTCGTTTTGTGCTTGGTCTTGTATCTTGCATGCTATTTCGTCAATTTCTTTTCTAAGTGCATCTGCATGTTCTTCGATTTGTTCTTCTACCGACTGTTTTGTTTGTGCTAATTCATTTTCCAACGCGGCAATATCTTGGTCGCGTTTTTCTAATTCTTGCGCCAATTCTTCGAGTCGTAATCTTTCTTCATCATCTTGTTCAACAGGCACAACGCCAACCTCGCGAAGTTGTCTTAGCTGTTCTAATTGTCTATCGCTAAAAAATTGTGATTCGGGTTCTGGTGTTTGTGTTTGTGTTTTTTCTTCTACAAATTGTTCTATCAATTCGGCGGAACGTGTTTGCATTTGTTGTGTTTCTAATACATGGCGGACGGCTAATAATTCTTCATCTTTGCTTGCACGTTGTGCGTGTGCCTCATCTAATTCTTCACGCATACGCATTAATTCTTGCATCAATGAATCTGATTCAGCCATTTCGGAATTTTTACCGAACTTGCTCATTTGGCTGAAGAAAAAGTAATCTAGAATATCTTTTGATGAACGCCAATCTTCCTTCTTGTTTAAAAAAGAATTTTTACCATTGTCGGTCAACATAAAATATTTTCGACGTGCGGCATTGGGAACATCGACATAACGGCCACGAATCATCTTCTTGTCTTCCAACCGTTTCAGGGCAGAGTAGAGTGTCGGTTGTTTCAAAACATAAGTCCCACCGCTGGCATCCTTTATCTTGTCCAAAATTTCCAAACCATAAAGTTCGCCCTGTAATAGGGTCATCATTATCATTGGTTCCACATTACCGCGAATGAAATTGGAACTAAGCGTTGCGAATTCATTGCTCATGCTCAATTATACCAATAATCAATATTAATTCAAAACACTATTTAAACATATTATGCGAGACACAAAATATACTTTGTAAGACAAAAAACCACCATATGTTGTGTAGTGCGTTTGGTATGGTATACAAGATTTAGAGTTAATAAAATCATGGTTTAATTTTTTGACATAATAATTCTCTCGACAAAATTAGGAGTTTCTAAAGACATCGATTTATGATAAACTAATCCCATATGTTGCACCCATCGAATATTATCCGCTCTAAGCGCAAAACGCTTGCATTGTACGTCGACCCGAACGGCGATTTAATCGTGAAAGCACCTACGCGATTGTCGGACGTGCGAATTTTCGATTTCATCAAATCCAAAGAAAAATGGATTCGCACCCAACAGGAAAGGGTAGCCCAAAATAACTACATCAACAAATCGGTATTATCGTACAACACATTTTTATTCTTAGGCACCGAAATCACAGCGGTTACGGCATCAAAAATTAAAAAAATTACTTTGAACGGAAACATATTATACCTACCACCAAAAATTACCGAAAAGGGTAGTATCGAGGCCACCAAAAAGGTCGAAAAATGGTTAAAAACCCAAGCCAAAACAATTGTAGACGAACGCGCCAGATATTTTTCGGCAAAATTGCGACTAAACCACACCGGAATATCTACCAACAACAACAAAACCCGTTGGGGTGTGTGCGGCAAAGATGGAAAAATCGCAATGAATTGGCGTACAATAATGTTGGAACCAAAATTATTCGATTACATCATGGTACACGAATTTTGTCATCTATTAGAATTCAACCACTCAAAACAATTTTGGATGTTGGTAGAATCAATATTGCCGAATTGGCGTACACTCAGAAAAGAATTAAAAAAGATGAACTGGCTACTATCAATGTTCAGAAAAACTACGTGACGTGATAAGGTTCTTTTGTAAAACTACCCACCACTTCGCAAAACTTGTCTTTTGCGAAGTGGTAAATTTCAATTTAAATCATCAAATCATCCCGACACGTTAACAAATTTTGGTAAAATGCTCTCTTCCTACTAGCAACAACATTATAGTGCCAATAGTTTCCTGTCTATAGGAAAATTGTCATATAATTCTTTCATGTCCTTAACGAATTCGTGTGCATCGTGTATTTTCCAAAATTCGTCTGCCGCACCAAATAACATCCATATCATATTTTGGCTGACAAAATTTTCAAAATCTGTGTTTAATAAGAAATTTAATACACGTAGGAATATTTTGTGTAGGCTTGGGTCGTCATTTGCATATCCGCTTGCAATTAATGGGTTTGTCTTTGCTCCACCAAAATTTCGCACAATAAACAGGTCGTTTGGCACATTAAACAAGAGACAGTTAATGAAATAACCACGAGTCTTGTCAAAATCCAACTCACGCTCCCCTATTTTGTTTAATGTTTTGAACAATCTTACAATTTTTAAAAAATTACCATTTGTTGCCAAATTTTTTGCTTGACCATTACGTGCGTGTAACTTTGGAAAAGTAAAAATATGTTTGCCAACACTATGATCGAACAAGATGACCCCCCTAAATGTTTGTGCATCTTTAAAAAAGTTGGGAGCAATGCTGTCTGCATCGAGCCTTAGTGGAATTGATTGTTCTACATAGTTAAAGGAAAAACATGGTGTAACTTCCAATGTATGACGAATACCTTTTTGACGTGGGAGTTCGATAAATTTTTCACTCTGCGATAAATTACCACCAGTAACTTCCGCCAATGCCTCATATAGGGCCTTAGAAAAATCAACCGGATTGAATTCACATGTGGTATCAACAAAATAGTTGTTATAAAGACGATATTTCTTGTATTGAGTTTTCCCAGGATCATAATCCGGTGTCTTTTTCAATTCCACCATGATTTCAAGATTGGATGGAAAATATATATTGGTTTCAAGCGCGTAACTACCGTGAATATATATATCGACTTCTTTTGGGTCTATAAAATGACTACGCTCACTTGCTAATTTAATAGCTTTTTCTATTAATTTTTTTGCATTATCAAAATCACCTTCAACACTTTGTACTCGAACCGGTTTTGATGCGTTGTGCAGAAACTCATTATTAAATGGCATCGCTATGCCCTCCCCCATTAAATTACTCTTAGAATAGCACACAAATTTAAGACTGCAAAAAGAAAAAGATGTGATAAAATATGGTAAATGTCATATTTCAAAGAACGTGAAATTGAAACGCTGGAAAATATTCGTGACCGTCTTGTGGATTTACCGCCAATGTGTCACAAATTTTTTGCAGGCATTGCCCAAAAAACTTCGCCATTGACCAGACTCAACTACGCATATGACCTGCGATTGTTCTTAGAATTTTTGCGAACAGAAGTCGAAGAATTCGTAGAATTAAGAACAATCGACTTCAACGAAAAACACCTAGAACAGTTAGAGGCATTTCATATTGAAATGTTCCTTGCCCATTTAGAACCAAGTAACGGCCCACAAGGTAAGAGCCGTAAATTAGCAACACTAAGAACTTTTTTTGCCTATTTGTTTAAAATGGATATGATTTCAAAAAATATTTTACCCAAGGTCGATATGCCAAAGATTCACGATAAAACAATAACGCGGCTTGATCCCGATGAAATACGCATGATGTTTGACCAAATAACAGACATTCGCGATCGTACTATATTGTTAATGTTTTTATCAACAGGAATCAGGGTCAGTGAGTTAGTAGGTCTAGACATCGGCGATATCGACATGAAAAACGAAAGTTTCCGCGTCACACGCAAGGGCGGAAAACAAGAAATTCTTTACATGCCTATAGAACTTACAGGACAAATGGCGGAATACCTCGAAACATTTGAACATAGCAATACTACCCCATTGTTCGGAACAATAAAAAGCCCTCGCATAACCGTGCGGGCCGTTCAAAACATGGTTAAAAAATATGCAACCATTGCTACCCCGCTTAAAAATATTTCACCGCATAAATTACGCAGCACTTTCGGCACAAATTTGTACCGCGAAACGGGTGATATTTATGTGGTCGCCGATGTCTTGGGCCACAAAGATGTAAACACAACCAGAAAACACTACGCAGCAATGAGCGAAGATATAAAACGCGAAGCAGCAAACAGAGTCAAAATTTTGAAAGATTGATACTAAAAAATATCATCAATAAATTTAAGGTTCAAAATTTCTTTCAACCAGAATGAAAATGATTCTGGTGATTTTTTGATTTCGTTTTCTAATTCTTTACGTGTAATCCATTTGTAATCACAAACTTCGTCATGATTGATTTTAATTTCTTGTCCTTGGTATTTTGATATGAAAACATTATCAAATTCATGTTCTGTCAAACCATTTGGAAAAGACGCCTTGTAAATAAATCGTCCAACGTATTCATAATCGGCATAAAAACCAAGTTCTTCAAATGTGCGACGTCTTACCGCATCTTTTAATGTTTCACCATGTCTCGGGTGGGAACATACGGTATTTGACCAAATCCCGCCATTGTGATATTTGTGCAATGCACGTCTTTGCAATAACATTTCCTTTTTATCGTTAAAGATAAACCCGGAAAATGCACGATGCAACAATCCCTTTTCGTGTGCCTCCATTTTTTCCATTAAACCAATTTCGTTGTCGTTTTCGTCGACGAGTACCATCATTTCTTTCACTTCTACCTCCAGAATAAAATTGCTTATTTACAACTAATGGCAAATTATAGTATAATATATCATATAACTATCGGAGGTCATAATGAAGAATGAATTCAAACTTGAGAATCAAAACTTTTCACCTACTGAACAAACCATATACTCATTAGGTGAGGAATTTGGGTTATTAGGTGGAGGCATTAAAAGTCATCAGGCAGGAAAAATTACTGATTACATAAAAGTTCCAAATATGCCTCTTAAAACTTCACATGCTGTACAAGTCGAAGAATACGATAAAGACCCACATGGTTGGGGTATGTTATAATAACAACTTATTTAATCGTTTCCTCATCCAAATATGATGTCAACATATCCGCTGTGTGAAATAATAACGCCAAAGGATATTGATGAAATGCCGTGTTCAATGTTGAATTTGAATCTTTTGCACGTGCATCAAATGCACCCATGTGCCAATTAATTGCCATTGCCTCTTCACGTGTTAATCGCATGTATGCCGTGATCATATATACAGATTTTTCACCATGTCCATATGGTAATGGATCTTGGTATGCATAATATGGTTTTTGTACCCATGCACCGTCTTCTTTTACATTGCGCATTTCGGTTTTATAACAATTTACTTTGCATACATCATGAAGAAGTGCGATTATAGCAATACTTTCTTCAATACCATCCTTTTTAAGATAATCTTTACCAAATTCGTTTTCGAGAAGATTTCTAAAACGATTATAAACACGTACGCAATGTTCTACCAACCCCCCGTTAAAATTCCCGTGAAACCGGGTCGATGCCGGCGAAGTAAAAAAGTCAGTCGATTTAAGATACTCCAAAATCTTATCGGCACCTTCGCGTTTTACATGTTTTTTGAAAATTTCTTCAAATTCTTTTGCGTAATTTTTTTCCATGCTACATACTATCATATTTTTTTTAAATTTACTAGCATAAGAAACAATACTATTTCTCCCCACCAACGCGCATAGATTTCACAACGCCTCTATCTTTGATTTTGAGATACCAAAAAAAGAATGCATTATAACTAAGCAAAATTATACCGAGAGTTGCACCCAAGACAATACTATAAAATCCAAAAGATTGTCTAAAAATTGATAATGTATGCCCCGATGTCGATGTGGCAATCATATTACCAAAAAACATCCCCATAAACATAAACAAAGCGGTACCTAATAATATAAACGACGATAGGATTAATGATTCAAACATGAATATTTTATATATGTCCCCCCTCTTTGCACCGAGCGAACGAAGTATTGCAACCATCTTGCGTTTCGCTCGGATTGCAATTCCAGTATACCCAACGATAATTAGCACTGCCAAGGTCGCAAGAACAATAGCAATCGGCATCATTACCGATATTGCAGGTTCAAATGAATTCATAAATGCCATGATTGAATCGGAATCACCAAATGTTGCCTTTACATTGTCGCCCATATTGTCAATAATTGTAGAAATTTGTGAAAGCGAATAATTACCAGAAACAATCATAGAATTAGACGGAATAAAAAGCAAATCAACCAAAGCCGCAAAATCTTCTGGGGACAACATTATTATGTTTTCGGTCAATGTTTCTGGTGTTGATGGCATGTCTGAAATGCCTAATACATTTTCGCCTTCAAACCTTGCTACTACGTTATAGGCGATTGTTGTATTAAAATTCCAATCGAATGAATTTGTCAAATTTTGATAAAAAAATCTATCATCACGAATTTCATGAGAAACCACAAAAGGCAGACTGCTTGTTATTATATCTGCGGTGTCTCTTAAATGTGTTGATATATATGCATGGCCCATTGTATGGGTACCGCGTCTTAAGATTAAACCATTTGCTTGGATAGTATCATAAAGTGGTGAAAAAATTGGACGCAACCCAGCCACATGATCGGTAATGAAAAAATTAGAATTTGAAAATGGTTGTATCTTAATCTCATTCGCCGATGTTTGATGAATGCCCGATGTACCCGCACGAATATTTTGTATAGTCGCCGCAGAAGTAAAGGCAGTCACCCAATTATTTTGGACAAGATAAATTGCACGTGATATATCTTGTGTGCTTAAATCATTCCGAAGTCTCAACATTGAATCTGCTGAAAAGGTTGCTGGAGCATCTATGGCAAGTCTTGTTGTTCCCGCAAATCGTGCAAAATTTCCATTGTTCTCCATAATAAAGTAGTCAGAAAAATTTGTTCGGTAAATGCCGATGATTTGATATTGAAGTTCGTGTCCCGAATCACCCAATAAAATTGTCGTGTTGATTTGATTTGCAAGATCTTGACCCGTTACCATACGGATTTGTGTTGCCATGAAATCCGAAATAACTATCCGATTTTGATTTGGTAATGTTACATTTGTTACCGGCCAATTGCCGTATAATAATACTTGCCCGAATTTGTTTCTGTTTTGTAAATCGTTGGAACTATCTTCCAAAATTGCTAGATATCTGATGTTAAAAATATTATGTGTATCAAGGCCTGCAGTCATGTTCGCAACTATATTTGGACTTACCTGATGTAATAATGCAGTTTGGGAAAATATATCATCCGCACTATCACCATAACGAATAAACCTATCACGGTCAGAAGAAGTAAAAGCACGAGAACTATCACGCAAAGTAATATACGATGAATTAGATTCCAAAAAACTAGAAATTATCGCACGGTTATGTGTAAGCATAGATAAATTAAGAGAAATTGCAAAAAAAGTAATAGCAAAAACGGAAAGTAAAATCGTAAAAATAGTCCGTAATTTGTTAATCTTAAAATTTTTAAATGCCAAACTTATACTCGATTTTAACAACATTTGTGTGGATTCATAGACAAAGCCAATTTCGTTGGAATCATTTACATTTGATGGCCTATCATTGATAATTGTATCATTAGAAATTTTACCATTATCAAGTTCTATAATTCTGTCGGCAAGACCTTTTATAACATTTTTGTTATGGCTGGTAGCAATTATTAAAATATCTTTAGAAAAATCTTTCAATATCTTATAAATTTCGTCGCGGTTTTTCTCGTCGAGATTGCTTGTTAACTCATCACTGAAAATTATCTTTGGTTTTCTTATTAATACTCTTGCGATTGCTGCCCTTTGTAATTGTCCCCCGCTCACCTCATGGGGAAATCTTTTTTCTAATCCGGCAATTCCTAATTTTTCAAAGAGTTTTGTAATTTCTTCACCAGATGGTTTCTTTCCTTGAATCTCTATACCCAATGCTACATTTTGCCATAATGTTAAATGGTCAATCATGTTATGTTCTTGATAAATAACGGCGGAAGAATTTGTTCTGTATGCCGATAGTGCAGATTCTGTAAAATTTTGCAAGTACACACCTTCAATCAACATTTCGCCATGTGTTGGATTATCAAGTAACGCCAAAACATTCAAAAGTGTTGTCTTACCACTACCAGATGCGCCGGTAATAAAAACAAAACCACTCCTAGGCAATAGTAAATCTATACTGTTAAGACCGCTGATTTTTTGACCGCTTTCATTATCATATACTTTAGAAACTTTCTTTAGTTCGAGCATTATGTCCTCATTTAATTGATATTATAGTATGTGCAAGTATTAAATGTCAATGATTCACACAACTAAAAGCCTGGATAATCAGGGCTACAGTTCTCTTAATTTGTCCGCCCTGTTTTTAATTGTTTGTGAATGTAATTGTGGCATTGTTGCCGCGACCGTGCCGTCGCGTTTTGAATATGGGAATATATGAATGTGGTCGAATTTCATTTTTTTGCAAAATTCACACGTTTGCATGAAATCTTCGTCGGTTTCCGTCGGAAATCCTACGATTACGTCGACTGAAATATTTGCGTTTGGGAATGCATCGCGAATTAAACCAACCGCTTGACCAAATTGTTCGGCAGTATATTTTCGATTCATCTTGTGTAAAATTTCATTTGATGCACTTTGCAAACTCAAATGAAAATTTGGAACAAAGTTTTTACAAGATTTTAACTTAGTAATAAATTCCTTTGTAATTATGTTTATATATAAACTACTGATTTCAAATGGAATACCTAACATGCCCACTTCTACACATAAATCACCTAGGTCTTTATCACCATCACTATATGCCGTTAAATTAATTCCCGTGATTACAATTTCATTTGCATCAGATTCTCGGATTTCCTCAACAATTTCTGCTATGGTTCTACATTTTGATCGTCCTCGTAGATGTGGTACAATGCAAAAAGTACAAAAATTATCACATCCGTCTTGGATTTTGATATATGTTTTGTTTCTTTTTTTATCTGTTTTTTTCTTTATTCTTTCATTAGTTGCCTCATGCCGAATATACGAAGTGTCGGCAATAATAAAATTTATTACCTCGGTTTTATCCGCACCGAATGTTTTAACTACATTTGGCAAATTTGAAAATTGGGTATTTTCTTTTTCTACACCGCACCCCACTACAATAATTTTGCAATTTGGATGCCTTCTTGCGATTTTTGATACCTCATGCCTACTTTTGCGTTCTGCTACCCCCGTTACGGCACAAGTGTTAATGATGCAAATATCGCATTCTCCATCAGTGATTTCGAAACCTTTCTTTTTAAGCTCGGTGGCGATTTTGTTGCTTTCAGCTTGGTTTGTTTTACAACCGAGTGTTATAAATTTTATTCTAATTTACCACCCCCATGCTAGACCCCTCAAGGGGTCGTCGCTTAAGAAAGAGCGGGGCTTCGCCCCGCACCCCCTTTAATTTATTTTGAAGAGGATTATCGCAACTTAATTTAACTCTCATATCTCACCCATTTTGTGTAATAATATCGCCGACGCAGTGACTGCGGCCGTTTCACTTCTTAATGTTCTTGCTCCTAACGTAAATGGCATTGCAACTTCGGTTATTGCAAGATTTTCGTCCATTGTAAACCCACCTTCAGGTCCGATAATAAGTGCATTGTAACTAGAATCTTCTATATGGGCTTTTGTCACTTTGGCTCTTTTCTCTCCCCTATCCGCATAAAAGGCATTTTCAAAATTCGGCATTTCGTGAATCATTTCGGCAAATTTTATTGGGTGATGGACCTTCATCGGGATGCTGCGGCCGCATTGTTTACAACTTTGGCGGGCGATTTCTTGGAGTTTTTCTTGCAACTTTTCGAAGTTTGAACTCTTGATGTTAGAATTTGCACATATGAATGGAACAAATTCGGATACACCGAGTTCGTTTAATTTTTCAACAATCCAAGCAAGATTATCGGGCTTGATAAGACCATTGAAAACAACCAAAGATTTCTTCGGGTTTTGTTTGTTTTTAGATTTGGAATCAAATGCAAGAATAGTTTCATCGCGAGTAATTTTGACGATGTTGTATTTATAATCGTTCGTATCGCCATTTGTTAATATAACATTATCGCCGACCTTTGAACGCACGACAAATGCTAAATGATGATGTTCGGGACCAGTTAATTTAATGTCGTTACCAAGTGATTGAGTTGTGATAAATCTTTTCATGGGGGTAGTATAGCAGTTAAATTTATTGTTGTCAGCAAGAAGTTCCAAACTTTGCGAGGAGTCTGCTCTGCCAACTACTTTTGGAACTTCTTTTTTTTATTTTACAACTATAGTGCTAATTAATATCCGACAAAAAAAAGACCCCGTTTCCGAAGTCTTTTTATATTAATCTTTTTCAACTAATCAAACTATTTACCCGCCGCGTGCATCCTTTTTTGCCTTTTTACGTGCCGCTTCGGATTTTTTCTTTTTTGCTACGCTTGGTTTTACATATTCTTCTTTTTTACGCATATCACCAATGATACCGTCTTTTTGTACCTTACGCTTAAAACGTTTAAGGGCGGATTCCAACGATTCGTTTTCGCCAACGATTACTTGTGTCATATATTTTCACCCCCTCTTAGATTTTTCAATGTACTTATTGTAACATCAATACATATTGCTGTCAATGACATTTTCACCCTCTGGTGTTGTATGATAAAGTTTAACTACATTTTCTGAATTTAAAAAATTTTTATCAAATTCCATGTCATCTTGCTCTTGTCTAGATAGCATGCTAAATGCCTTATCCTTATATGGTGCTATTTGATTGAGTCGTTCGGTCCATAGTGTGATTTGTAATTGCATCTCAGTACAAAACTTGTCGAAAAGATCATATTTTTCTCTCGGGCTACTTGAAGATGCCATGATATTTTCTGCGTATGCGGCATGTATCCTCTTATCTGTTTCCGCCATTGAAATCTTTTTTAAACGATTAGTATCCATGCTTATGCCTCCATTAAAAAAATGATATAGTAATGTATATCATTTTTTTTAATCAAATTAGTCAATATTTATTGCTTACTTTGCAATCTGTGTCGCACGTGATTCGCGAATCACATTAACCTTGATTTGTCCTGGGTAGGTTAATTTTTCTTCGATTTCTTTTGCTATTTCTGATGCCATGAATAATGCTTGTTCGTCGGATACTTGGTCGGGTTTTACTATTATGCGGATTTCGCGACCTGCGGAAATTGCGAATGATTTTTCTACTCCGGTTTTTGAGTTTGCAATTTCTTCCAATTCTTTCAGACGTTTTACGTAATTTTCTAGGTTTTCACGTCTTGCACCCGGTCTTGATGATGATAGGGCGTCGGCGATTTGTACTATGATTGCCTCTAACGAATTGTATGCTACGTCGCCGTGGTGTGCCTCGATACAGTGAATTACCGCTTCGGATTCTTTGGCACGTCTTGCCATGTCTACCCCAATTTGGACGTGTGTTCCGTCTTGTTCGTGGTCGAGTGCCTTACCAAGGTCGTGCAACAATCCACCGCGTTTTGCGATTTGTTCGTTAGCGCCGAGTTCTGCCGCCATCATCGCCGACAACAACGCGACTTCCTTAGAATGAATAAGTTGATTTTGTCCGTAACTTGTGCGGAATTTCAATTTACCCAAAGTGCGGATAATTTCGGGTGCAAGACCGTGGACCTTGATTTCGTAAGCGGCCGCTTCCCCGATTTCTTTGATTTGGTTTTCGATGTCTTTTTTGACGCGTTCTGCGACTTCTTCGATTCGGCCTGGGTGAATTCGACCGTCTTGGATTAATCGTTCGATTGTCATTTTTGCGATTTCACGACGATATGGATCAAAACATGAAATTGTGATTGCTTCCGGTGTGTCGTCGATAATTAAATCGACGCCTGTCGCCGCCTCAATCGCGCGGATGTTTCTACCCTCACGACCTATCAGTCTACCCTTGATTTCGTCACTTGGCAAATTCACGGTTGATACTGTTATTTCACCCACTACGTCTGTGGCAAGACGTTGCATTGCACCACAAATGACCTCGCGAGCCTTTTTCGCGCCGTCTTCTTGTGCTTCGTTTGTGATTTTGCGTACTGTATCGGCGGCCTCGGTCTTGGCATCGTCGATTAACGATTCCATAATCTCTTTTTTCGCCTGTGCCTTTGTGAGTCCAGTGATTTTTTCGAGCTTTTCTACCGCTTGTTCGTGTTTTGTTTTTGAATCTTCTAAATTCTTGGTGACTTGACGTTTTGTGTTTTCGATGTCTGCTCTGGTATTTTCTATTGACAATTCTTTGTTTGCCAAAATTTCTTCGCGTTTGGAAATTTGTTCTTCACGCGACCCAATTCTTTGTTCGGACTTTTGGATTTCGTTTCTTCTCTCGCGAATTTCCTCATCCAATTGGGTTCTTTGTTTGTGTGTTTCTTCTTTTACTTCTAAAATTGCTTCCTTCTTTACGGTAGCCGCTTCCTGCAATGCTTTTTCGATGATTTTTGATGCCGATTGCTGGCTCTTGTCTTTTTGGTTGCGTTCCATGATTTTTGCCACAAAAAATCCCGCCGCCGCCCCAATTACGAGCCCAAGAATAGGGAAAACTACTACCATCCAAGTGGAAGCACCCAGCATATTCAATGCCATAATGCCCTCCTTCGAGATTGCTCTCTTATTGAATTAATGTTGATATATTATGAGAGGTATTTATAAGTCGGAAGACCTACAAAGGCCTCCTTAATATTCACACGTTGATTATAGCACAGAGTTCGGGTTTGTCAAAGGATTTTATTATATTCTAATATGGTTTGGTACAAGAATATTACCAGTAGATACGCCTAATCCTGTCCTTCCATTATCATTATTTCCCCAAGCCCAAAGTTGACCAGATGTTGTCGCTCCAAGCGAATGCTGATGGCCTGCAGAAATTATAGCCCAATTGCTTGCAGTTCCAACACGTGTTGGAACAAGAGTATTTCCGCTATTTATACCTAAGCCTGTTCTTCCATTAGTATTAAGACCCCAAGCCCAAAGTTGCCCACATGTTGTTGTTGCTAAAGCATGGAATTGACCTGCTGCTATAGTGGCCCAATTGGTTGCAGTTCCAACGCGTGTTGGTATTAGGGTGTTGCCACTAGATACACCTAGACCTGTCATTCCGAGGGCGTTAGACCCCCAAGCCCATAGTTGATTAGATGTTGTTATTGCTAGTGAATGGTCGCGACCTGCCGCCACTGTAGCCCAATTTGTTGCCGTACCAACGCGTGTTGGAACTAATGTTGCACCACTATTAGATATCCCTAAACCTGTTCTTCCATTAGAGTTTGACCCCCAAGACCATAATTGCCCACATGTTGTTGTTGCTAAAGCATGGAATTGACCTGCTGCTATAGTGGCCCAATTGGTTGCAGTTCCAACGCGTGTTGGGACAATGGTTTCTCCACTAGCCACACCTAAGCCTGTTACACCATTTCTCCCCCAAGCCCATAACTGACCGCAAGTTGTTGTCGCCAAAGAGTAAAAAACACCTGCACCTACGCTAGCCCAATTTGTTGCTGTGCCAACGCGTGTTGGGGTAAGGAGATTTCCAAAGGATACTCCTATTCCTGTAGCTCCACCTCTGCCGTTGTCCCCCCAAGCCCATAACTGACCGCAAGTTGTTGTCGC